>Ga0100378_1002261_pt1 | contig 19272 bp, 27 predicted proteins | sample CryGeymeta201502_FD_81535 | JGI IMG/M metagenome (GOLD analysis project Ga0100378, IMG submission 81535) | Groundwater microbial communities from Crystal Geyser aquifers in Utah, USA - Crystal Geyser metaG 2015-02 | ecosystem: Environmental > Aquatic > Deep subsurface > Groundwater | place: USA...
AGGATGTAAAAAAACAACTAAGTGAAAATTCAAATAATCTTAATGATAAGAATAAGGATATGGACGACAATTTAAAAAATAAACTCTTCAATTTCAAGTTAGATATAATAAAAAATGTAGTCGATATTCCAGTATTCTTATTTTTAATCTTTATATATTAGTTATTGGTACATTTTCTAAGTGAAAATGATAAAATTGTTCCAAGTTGGGTAGGAGGATTATGCGGAAGCATTTCATCATTGATAGGCGGATACCAGAAATGGGGAATATAAGGAAAATAAATGAAGATTACTAATTTATTTTATTATTTATATATAAATTTATACAAATTGAAATAATAATACTTAATCATAAACTACTTTTATAACATAGAAATTTGAATTGTAATTTGATTATTCATAATAATTATATATGAAGAATTTGTTACTTATTAGAGTATTTAATAATAATTATAAATATTTATCTACTTGTAACTGAGACTATCTTCAATTTATTATTCGAATTTAATGGTACTGGTATACTATTTATCTTTTTCGTAACTTTCTACAAAATATATACAATTATAAAATTTTAATATAAACTTACATAAACTTTAAAATTTGGAAGATCTTTATAGGTTATTACTCCTGAAATATTATCCTTTTTAGTCTCAAATTTTTTACAACTTCTTCCGCTTTCAAACTTTTTTGAAGTAGCAAACTCAAACACATGACTTCTTAACTTCTGTGCTGATGCTTCTCTAAATTTAGGATTTAAATATTTGACTAAAAATTTATTTTTATTATTGAAAGTTCTTGTAAAGTCAGAAGGCTTTCCGAAATTTGGATCTTCTTTACTAAAGAATTTTTTTGCATGTCTTGATACTTCTGGTTTGAGGCTATCAGTAATCTTGAAATTTTTATCATTTTCTTTTTTATATGTTCTTTTGGAAGAAAAAGAAGTATTTAAAAGTTCTTCAGTACATTCATTTCTTCTTTTGTTTGGAAATATTTTTTTATTGTAGTGAATTTTATAGGAATCTAATTTTATTAAAAAATTTTCAAATTTATTTACTTACTATCATCGTTTGATTCAAAATTACAAGAAACTTTAACAATTTTGATTTTAGTTGGAATTGGATTCTAAATTTTCATTATTATTTATTAAAATAATCAACTTTATATTGAAATTATATTAGTTTAATTATAAACTCTTACTTTAAAATATCTCATTTGATCAATTAACAATTTTGAATTAACTGTAGCATAAGCTTCTGTTGTCTAAAATAATTTTAATTAAATAGATCAATTATTATTTACATCTGGAATTGAATGTAAAATAGGATCAGTTTTATGATAATTACTACAGTAATTTTTAGGTGCTGGAGGTTCTGTATTAAAAATAACTCTTCCTATAGAACTAATCAATGGTTATTATAAATTGTTTTATTTTAATAAATATATATTTAATTTATATTTACTCTTGTGGTCTCATTGAAAATCTTTGATTTCTTGATTCAGACATTTACTAATAATTATTTTAACTAAAATTAAGTTAAAGTTATTAAGGTAATTAATATTAATTATATTAATTAATTACTATATTTTATTTTTATAGTATTTTTTTACCAGCAAATAAATAAACTTGACCAGTATGTTATGCGTTTTTGGGTGTATTTTGTAGATTATAAGACTTAATTAATAATGATATATTTTTTATTATCATATTTTAGTTTAATATGCTTATATCAAGATATTATTAATTATATATAATTAAGTTTCCTTACATCTTACATAGCATATTTTTTTTATATAAACTTATAATTAAAAATAATAATAATAACATATAAAAAACAATATATAACATTTAATATATTTTAACTTAACTTAATTATAAATAAGTATAATAAAAATATATAAATAAGCTTGATCTTCAAATCATTTCATGATCTTAATCTTAATTAACATTATATTCTACAATTTATGCATAAACTCCCACATATTTTCATAATCACTATAATCTGTAACTGGATAAGGTGATTTATAATTTGTTGCACTATTATTAATATAAGCTGGTTCAAATAGATCATCTATTGTTAGTCTTAAGCTATCATCCATCATTCTTGGCATTATCATATTGATGATCGGTGATGATTCTGCAAGCCCAGTGTTTTTATTTATTTCTATAAGGACAACATTATGGCTAACATCTATCATAAAATCATAACCTAAAACAAGATAACAAAATTGGCGGTCGTTCCTGTTTATTTTTGAAGTTACTGCAGTTGTAGAATGAAAAATTATTTCCTTCATTTTTGGGTAAATATCTCTCTTTATATCTAACTTAGAGTCTGTAGAATCAAGAAACTTTTGAAAGTCTTTAAACGACACTTCATTCCCCTCTTCATACTTTTCGAAGTTATTATTATGTTTTTGAAGTGAATAATTAGTTATATGAACGAATTTATTGTTTGTTTCTAAGGAAAACTCTTCGGAAGTTGCTTTTAAGTGACCTTCTCTATAGTAATAATAAATTTAGTAAAGAAATGAATAATTTAATGATAAGTTTATATTTAATAAACATTAATTATTTTTTACTTGAACATGAACACCTCCATTTTATGGGTTATCAACACCCACATTCTTATATCAAATTTCCTTTTTTGATAAAGTAACGGTGCTTCAACATATTTTTGTATTAATAATGTACTTGAATTTATTTTATTAATTTCATCTTGGTTATCATAAACTCCCTCACTAGCTTCTTTTTCTAGCAGTTTAAGAGATTGTTGAACAGTTTCAAAAGATTTTTTAATCGATGATTCTATCTCGGCATAGTTATTAGCAACTTTTATGCTTCTTCCTCCCCATAAATTAGGAGGTTTAATAATCCACATATTATTCCCAGTGTAATGAGTATTACTAACTTTTATCTTAGTATTTTCAAAAGTAGTATTTGAATCTAAAAGAGTAATGTTAATATAAGTAATATATAAAATATTATATTACTTTCAATTTTAAAAAGCGAAGAATAGAGAGAATTTTCTATGTTATTTTCAAAAGTATCTGGAAGATAGTTTTTTATGTTTTCAAAAAGAATTTCGAAATTTTTTAAGTTTTCATTGCATTCGTTGAAGTTAATTATAATAGTTAAAGGAAGATAATCAAATGGATTTAAGTTTTTTTTATTGCAGTATTCAAGCATGTTAATAAACATAATTTTTTTATTCGAAATTTCAGGATCAAACTCAAAATGATTTACAATCTATTAAACATTATAAAATATCTTACTTTTTTAACAGCAGACTTATTACTCAGTATATTGTACTCTATTCCTTGCTTAGTTGGCTGCCATTTAAAATTATATAAAGTAGTGTTGTTTGAATTAGCTTCCCTCCAATAATATCTTGGAACCATTAATTTCTTCACTAATTCTTGATTGTTACCAGGTTTTATTATATACTAAATATCAAAAAAATATATTACAAAAAGTTGTTTGTTTTTTGGGATAATATCCTTCAAAACTTTATTTGTTCTGTTTTTATTTGAAATTCCATCTATTTTAAATGGAGACATGGACTTTTCGATTTTACCTTGGTTTAATGAATTGTTTCTAAATATCTTAGTATTTCGAATGATTGTATTGTTAGGCATACTTGTACGTAATTTGTCTGGTGATATATCTTTGGTTTCTTGAATGTGAATATCCTTATTTATTTCTGAATGATTATTAAAATTATTTCCATTATTATCCCCTAAGTTATTATTAGTTGAATCGGATATAGGAGTTGAATTTTCTTTTCGAACACCATTTTCTATTTCTAATTCATCTTTTTCTCTTTTGTCTTTTTCTTTTTGTAATCTTTCCTTTTCTCTTTCTAAAATATTTCGTTCTCTTTCTAATTTTTGCTTTTCCTTTTTTTCCTCCTCATATAATAATTTTGTTTTTTCTATTCTTTCTCTTTCAAGTCTATTTTTTTCTATTTTTTCTACAATTTTATCAACGAATTTATCAGATCTTAATACTTTGTCAAGTTTATCATAATTATCCTTTCTATTGTCGATTATAACTACATTTCTATTTAATTCTTGTGGACTTTTCATATATTCTTTTTTAACCATTATTATTGACTTAAGTAACTTAGTTGACTTCGAATTAATATTTCTATCTTCTTGTCTATAATTCATTAAGTTATATCTATCAGTGTCATTATTTGATAGTTTTGAGTTTATCTCCTTAAGTTTCATATTTATCTTTGATAATTGACTTATTTCACGAAAATTATTTGAATAGTTTTTGTCCTCTTTGTTTCTTCCATTAATAAGAACGTTAGAACAAGAAATGCCTAAATTTCCTGTATTTTTGTCCAAATTTATTATATTTGAATTTGGTGTTAAGTTTATATGAGATTTTGGCTTTATTTCTTCTAATTTTTCTGTAACTTCATTTAGTTCATCATTTAATTTGTTAATTTTATCTGTAATTTTGTCAATTTTATCATCTTCAAGCTTTAATCTATTACTAACTCTGTTTGTTATTTCAATGTCATCATTTACTGCTTTTACTTTATATTGATCACCAAATTGTACTTTATTTGCTCCTTCAATTTTTAGGTTAGAAAACTTAATTTTTTGTTCTTGTCTGGAGCTACTCCTCATGTCCATGCATATAAAGTCTCCAATCATCGGAAAATCCAACGACTGTTTATTTAATTTACTATTTATATTTATAGTATTTGGTATAGTTGAGCTATTTTGTACAGGAATATTAATGCGTGGCTGGTTGACCGCTGACATGGCTGATATAGCCGCCGAGCCAGATAATTGGTTTTTTTTAATATTCTTATGGAAGAATCCTATAGAAGCTATATTAAGTTTTTCATTAGGACTTTTCTTGCGAACTAGTATATAACTTTTTATATTATCCTGTGAGCTTGAATACTGGCATTGAACTCTTTTAATGGTAAAATTAGATGCTAATAAGAGGAATTCCTTTTCTTTTGTCGTTGTTTTTTCTTTAACATTTTCAGATTTTAAACTAAGAAAGTGATTCTAATAATAAAAAGTTAAGAATAATTAAGAATATTATTACCCTACGATGATTTTTATTTATTTTTTGATTAAATTGCTGAAAAATCATCTTGATTGTTATATTAATTTATTATAATTAATTTATTAATTAATATAACCAACATAATAATAAATAATATTTTATAGCATATAATATGATCATAATATTAAGGCAATTATTATTATTATTATTATTATTATTATTTTATTTATTATTATATATTAATGTTTATTATCTCAAGTGTAGTTCTTGGGACTTTTACCATTTGTTACTTAATTGCTCATTATTACATAGTACATTACTTACTCGAAGAAAATTCTTTTATTAAAAAGAACTATAATAAGGATATATTTGCTTTCATCTTTGGGCTATCAAATATATTGTTAATTTTAATAGTTTTAGAAATAGCTGATATTGGAGATCCATAGTAAAATTAATACAACTAATAAAACTATTTTTATACATTATTTATACTTTAATTTATTTAATTAGTTTTCGGCAAATATATTGGAAGGTTGTTCTGTTTGTATTCATTATAATTATGTTTTATATATTTCCATTTCTCTTTTTTTATGAACTGATAATTGGAAATAAAAAGCACAATTTACTACTTCTTTACTCAGTTACAAATATTATTTACCTCTTATATCTTACATTTGCTAATAACTTATTGGTAAAATTCAAATTTAGAGATTATAGCTATTTTAACTTTTATTTTAAAGTTTCTACAATGATGGAGTTTTTAGGTAAAACTATTTATCAAATATAAATATAAAATATACTAATACTTTCATAATTTACTTATTTACTTAATTTAACTTAACTTTAACAGCCATCATAGCTATAGTTCTGTCAGGTTTTCTTTCTGGCTTTGGATCTGTCCATTGCATTTTAAATTACCTTATTTATCCTTTTTTTTCAAGATCAATCAATAATACAATTAACCATCTACGTAGAGATTCGAATTTAAAAACTGAAGAGTCTCAAAATATAAAAAGAAGAATATCAAGAGTTAATATGGGAGAAATTTTTAATTCAGCCAAAACGGTAGCATCTAGAATTTTATTTGTTGATAATAATAGGGAAAAGGAAAAGGAAGGATTAAATAGAGTGTATGACAATAATATTGAGTTTGAGAATCATATAGAAAATAATTTGGACAATACTTTCGAAAATAATCTGGAAAGTAATATGGATGATTATCTCATTGACGTAATAAATAAAGGTATTAAGTATAAATATCAATAAGAAACCGAAGAAAACATAGATAGTCTATTAGATGAATCACTGATATCAAGAGAGTCTAAAGCTGAAGAAAGTGATGACGAGTTTATTGATAAATCTTCTACTAACTATAGTGATGCTGATTCTAATTTTCCAGTTAGTCATGGTAATTATACGGGTAATGGTACTAGTTTGGGTAATTCTAGGACTAGAAGCTTCCCTGTAAAATCTTCTCTTTTTAAATCAAGATATGAAGAAGAGCAGAAAATGAATTCAATTAAAAATATTAATGATCAAGAAAATCATAAAGAACCATATATAACATATAACACTAACTTCTCAACTAATTCAAATAGAGATATGAATGGATGGTATCATAAAGGTATGAACATCGGGAAAAAAATAGAAAAAAAAGTTAAATTTTGGTTTAAAACTTTTCTAAATAATGATAAAGATACTCAACAAAAACTAAAGAATCTAAATAACTCAGCTAGAGAATTTAACATTCATCTAAAACTAATAGCAATGAAAAAGGTAGAAGAATTCGTATTTTCTTTTCAAAATAGTATTTTTTGGACAATTAAATTAAGTATACAAAAACTATCGGAAAAGTTGTTAGGAGTGTATAGCTTTTATAAAATTGTTATTACTATTAAAAATTTGATTTTTTCAGACTATGATGATATCAATAATATGCTCAAATTTGAAGTGCATAGTATAATTGATAGAGTATTAAGATATATTTTCGAGAAGTTTCATGTTAATTTCAACAATAATAATAGTCAGAATAATAATAAAATACTTTATGCTATAATAGAACAATACTTTTCTTTACTTATAGTAGGGTCAATTATTTTGGTAAATATGAGGTCTTTTCTTAATCTGATCTTATTTATCTACACAATGTCTTTTAAAAATTTCAAAGCCAGAGTCAGCGAGTTATTACAGGTTTTAACTTTGTCCTATGTAGTTGGCTTATTTTATGTGTGCTCTTCCATATTTCTTATTTTTAGCTTGCCTATTACATATAGGTAATATTTTAATAAAATCTTAATTAATTTAACTTAATTTAGGACAGGTTTAGTTAAGATATACGGAGATATGAACTATAGTTTCTTGAAATATTATTCTGATAAAAGTTTTATAATGAGTGTTATTATATCTAGTATAGGTGAATTATTATACATGGGCTATACAATGATGAGACTTTGATAATTTCTTCAAAGACATTTTTGATTTACATATTTATCGATTATTACTGGTTATTGATAATTGCTTAATAGGTATTAAATAGTTATTTAAATTCTTTATGCTTTTCTAAAATTAATTTAGGTTTAGATAATAGTTTATTATAAGTAGTTAGTTGTTTGTAGCAAGTATATAGTAGTTAAATAAGAATTACTAGTATAAATATTGTTTATTAATTTTATAATATTTTTTTATAATAATTATATTATTAAATTTAATAAAAAATGAATTCTAAATTAGAAGATAAACTATTTAAACTGAAAAAAAGCAAAACAATAAATTTCAAACATGAAGAAAATGAAAACGAAAATAGTAATAAAGCTGAAAAAACTCAAGAAAATAATACACTTATAAATACAGGTTCAACATTAAATACTACAACAACAAATATTTCAAATATAAATAAAACAAATAACATAGCAAAAATCATAAGTTCAATAAACACAACTAATACTTCTCATACAACAAACACCCAAGTTATAACAAATGTAATAACCAATCAAGATAGTGTAAATAATCCTACTACAACAAAAACATTTGTCAAAAGAAACTCCTTTTTAGACAAAATAAATAAGTTAAATGAACAAAAGCCTAAAGTAAAGCCAGTTATATCAACAACTGTTAGTGCTACCAGTACTGCTATCAGTGTTAATAATTTAGAAAATACTAATAAAGCTAATAATCATACTAATAATACATTTGAAGTTCCTAAATCATCTACTAGTAAAAATACAATTGCTGATAAGCTTAGTATATTTCAGAATAAGCAAACAACAGTTAATACAAGTGTTAAAAGACCTGAATTTTCAATGAATAATAATACAAAAATAATTGTCTCAACATCAAAGGGAGCGATTAATGATATTAAGGAAAATAAAGGATTAAACTATGGTAAAGATAATAAGGAAGTTATTGAAGTTAAAACAAAAAATGAAGTAATATCTTCACCAATGAAAGAATCTTCAATTAAAGATACTTTATCTAGGCTAATGCAAAATAAAGAAAAAGAAAATAAGGAAATAATCACTACAAACTTAACAAACAATACACAGTCAAATTTATTAACTAATAAAGATAATAGTATAAATACTACTAATAATATTAATCATAATATCAATTCAAATTCAATAAAGGATACCCTTATTAGAAAATTATCCAGACAACTAAGTAAGGAAAGCAGAGAAATTAAAGAAAGTCCTAAAAAAGAGTCTAAATTATCAAATGATTCAATAAAAAATTTCAACCCACAAATAAATACTCAAAGGGAAAAAATTGACATTTCCTTACAAATAGAAAACTTAGATCAAAAAGAAACAAAACAAAAGAAAGGATATTCATTAGTAAAAAACGTTTTGGCCCATATACAACTAACAAATTCAAAGATGAAACTTAATGAAGATAGTATTAGTTTTATAAATTTCAATAACATCCTTAATACTAATAGAAATATAGAAAATTTAGAAATAGAACCTCCTGAATCTGAAAGGATTAAAAGAAGTAGTTTGTTAGAAAATGGAAGGATTACTACAGGTAATATTGAACTTGATGAAGTTAACGAAAATAAAGTAATTAACGGTAATTTTAATATGGAAAATTCTCCTGTAATTTCAAAGCAAAAAACAAAGCTATTGGAACGACTTCAAACAGCAAAGAAATTAAAAATTAAGCCTTCTTATTTTAATAGAATAGTAGAAAATGCAATTCAGAAAGTTAATGAACAAGATGAAATAGACAAAAAAGACAGAATAGACAAAATTCTTCTGCCAAATTTAGAAATTAATTCAAGTAATACAAATAATGCTACTATTAAAAGCAATATTAAAGGTCTCGCAAATAGATTTGAAGGGAAAAAAATAATGATGGGAGGTCTATCTCAGCCAATGCTTCGGATTGACCGGACAAACAACATTAAGCACCATACTATTCCAAAATATAGAGGTACTCATCAGTATTATATCGGAGGTGAAGACACACAGATAATAGATGAAGAAGAATTTACTTTAAATACAAATAGTACTAATAGTGTTATAAATAATATTAATAATACCCATATGAGTGATAAACTAGAAAAAGAAAATGACAATAATAATAGTAATATCCAAAATGATGAAAAATTATATAAAGAATGTGAAGGAAGTAAGAAAGTCGAAGTGTTGATATTATGCAAGCCAGTAGTAAATGTCCAAAAAACAAAAAAGAAAAAGAAGGAGATTGTATTAAAGTATTAAATAAATTAGCTCAGTTATATTGATATTATAAAGTTAATAATTGTAGTAAATATATATTTTATTGTTTTATAGTATTTTATCTTATAGAGTTTTACTTCTTATTAATATATATTTATAATTTTATAACTAATTTAATTATAATAGTTTATAATATTATAAATGACATGCCCTCAAAATGAAACTAATTTTATCGAAAATAAATTTTATAATATGAAGTAATAATGAATAATGATAGTTTTCTAAGATTCGAACAACACAAACGTAAATTAGAGGATATCTATACAAAACTAGATAGAAAGGCCGCAAAAGAAATGGGATTAAATAAAGACATTTCTAATATGGTGAATAGAAGAAAAAATAATCTTATGACATCTCATAAGTTTAGTTCGCAAGGTTAGTATATTTTATATAATAGTATCTGTATGTCTATCTTATTAACAAAAATATCCAAATTTTAACTTTTTATATAGAGAAGATGTCAGAAACACACAAAACTAATTTAAATATGTTGAATAAAATACTTACTATTAAACAAAGGAAAAATGTATAAGTGATTATTATTATTTTACAAATTTTAATTTCAATAGCAATTACAAACTTTCGAAGACGCAATTTTAAATAAATACCCAATGCTAAAAAATAGAGCAGAAAAAATGAAAAATATTAAAGTACAGTCAATTAAAAATGCCAATGAAAGCTTTAATCAAAGAATGATTAAACGAACTGGCTCAGTGGATTTTAAACAATTTGATAAGGAATATGAAACTCGACAATTGTATATGAAAATACGTAGTGATAGATCAAGGTATACCCCTATGAATAAAAAGAAAACAGAATTAATGCCTTTTGATAGAAGGGTATGTTTTTTTATAAACATCTTATATACTTATAACATAAAAATATAACTTATTACTTATATAACTTAAATACTTATATATCTTAAACAACTTAAAACATAGTTAATTACAAGGGAAAATTCTAAAATATTAACAACTTCAAACAAAAATATGAATAAAATAAACATAAATAATGTAAATAATATAATCAGTGATAATTCTATTCATTCAGTGACTCATAGTTCAAAGTTAAATCCATCTTCAATACTATCACTTAACAAAAAAAGTACAAGGCGTATCACCTCGACAGAGCAATTAATTAGATTCTCCCCAATGACTAATTATGAACCAAATAAAAAAAATATTGATATACTCATATCAGAAAGTCATAAAATTGCCAATAGAAAAATATGTATTTCACGAGGACTTGAGAACTATCTTAAAAAAGAAAAGCTTAACAATAAAGATAAAAAAATTGGAAAAATATCATATAACAAAGAAATAAATACAGAAAATAAAGAAAATTTAATAAGCCCAAGATTAATTAAGAACAAAACAGAAGATAAGAAAATTACATTAAAAAATAATCAAATTGATAATCAAGTTAAAGGCAATTCAAAAGAAAATAGGTAAAAAAACAATTTTTTAAGTATTTTTAGTTAAGTAAAGATTAAACTAGATGATATAAGTATTTTCAATAAAAATTTATAGTATTTTATAGTATTTTGTATAAATAGTAATTAGAGAGAATGTAAAGTTATATTTATTAGTATTATTATATTATATAACGTCTAAAATTTATGTTTATATATTTCTATTAATTGGTTTCATTTAATTGTAATAATGTAAAATATAACATAAATTAACATAAGTTAGTATGTAATATAATTTATTATACTTACTTTTGTTTACTTAAGCTTACTTTTGATTATTTATGATAACTTACAATTATTTTTTCTTAAAGTTAAATTTCACAGTAATAATTCAATCAGTGTAATTATTTAAATAAGTAATGATAGCTTTCTAGGGTTAATTGCCACTAAAATATTAAAGAAGCTTTATATTACATTTAACAACCAGTATTAGAATTATTACTATTAGAATTGTTACTGTAATAATTTTAATATACATTTCAATTTATAATGTATTTATTAAAATGTTATTATTTAATAAGCATAATATTAAAATGGTAGCTGATCCAAATGATGATATTTTCAATCAAATAGGTGTGCAAAAAGTCTTAAGCATTATTTCCTTTATTTTTACACTCTTCGGATTTTTTCTAATTTACACTATGAAGAAAAACTCAATGATAGAATACCTAATGATGATAATGTGTTTAAGTGAAAGCATTATTTTTTATTCTATATTCATCATTTTCAATAGTATTATTGGCATAATCAAGTTATTTCATGTTAGACAAATATTTACCTATATTAGTTTGCAATTATTACCTAAAGAAGAAGATGACTATTATCCTAGTATTTTCACTCTTTATAAAATAAACAACAGCGTTTATTCTTCTTTTCTATCACTATCACTTATTGCTAATATTTTTTATAACTTAGAGGTAATAACAATGATAAGAAATCCTTTAGCAGATAGTTCTGGTCGGAAACTATATTATGATATTATTTTGGTAATTGGACTTCTTGCTTCTTTTATAGCTAATATTTTAAAGACCCCTACAGTAAAAATAAATGATAGTGATCCTTCTCTAATGATTTATGACTTATGGAGATCACAGTAAATATAACATTATAACTTAATATAATAATTTTAGGACATTTAACTTTGTTGTTGTATGTATTCTTATACTTGTTGCTTTCATATCAATGATTTTTTCTTTTGGAAATCTATGCGCTAAAAGTTCATTTGCTTCTAAAGGACGATGGGTTTTCTTTATTAAACATAGTAGCTACTTGCTAGTTTATATTTCTTTTTTGTTTTTCCCAATATTTGGAAGCTTCTTTTCAGAACTTAACTTTAGTGTAAATACAATTCTTAAATTAGGTTCCTGCACTAATGATAAGTTTATCTGGAATTGTCTTAACATCACTACGTCTCTTCGAAATTGGATTTTGTAACAAATGTTGCTTTAAACATCAAAATGAAGGATCAAGTGAGAAACTTATTGATGAAGACAATATTAGCGAAAAGGCAGACTACTCTTTAGGGGATAAGCCTGACTCATTATCAAGTTTAAATGAATTAGTGAGTTCAAATAGTAAATCTAGAATGACAAATGCTAATATTAAAATAAGTAAAGAAACTACAGTGACTAATGCAACAAAAGAAGAATTACAGAAGGAAAGTAATGATAACTTTAAGTCAAAAGCTCAAGGGGTTATGAACAATCTATCCTTCTCTGCTATGCTTATTAAATCATTTTTATTAGAAAACATGTTTTATATTATACAGGGAATTAATGAAATAGCTAAGAGCAAATTTGATTCTATTCATACAATTACGTAAATAATGGCTGCTTATAATAAATATTATATACTTTATAAACAATATTAACTTTAATATTAAATATAAATAGAGATGAATCCTATAAAGAATACCTCAAATACAAGTTTGATAACTATACAATTAACTCACATGACGACTTAGAAAAACTTACAAAGACAACAGGGAAATCAGATAAAACAAAAAAATTATTAAGCATCCTTACTTTCCAATACTGTTGCAAAAGTGTTGGATTTATTGAATACTGTCCTAAAATATTTAGAAATATTTTCTTTAATGATGGAATTACTCAAGAGCAAATAATTGAGTATTATAATTATTTATTTTATAGCTCGTTTAATTTAACCAAAAATATAGGGAATATATGTAATTTGATGCCTTCTGAAGGAAAAAGTGGGTCGTTCTTTTTCTTTACTCATGATAATAAGTTTATTATTAAAACAATCAGTGATGCTGAAAAACTCGCATTTATTGAAGACTTTGCTCCAAATTATTATCATCACGTAATGGAAAATAAAACACTACTATGTCGTATATACGGAATATACACTTTAAAAATAGGATTTACAGTAAACGTTAACTTAATCATGATGGAAAATGTTGTAGCTATCGATAGCCACATAGTATAATAATTTATAATAATACTATTAGAAAACAAGATATAAATTTGATCTTAAGGGAAGTGAGTTCTCTAGAGAAACAAAAGATTTAAAGAATGAACAAAGTGGGAAGAAAACTCTGAAAGATAAAGACTTTAAAGACTTAAAAAAGATTGATAAAAGGGTATTATAATAGCAATAACAATCATAATTTAATTGTCTTATTTTAATAGTTAATCGACATTGGTGAAGAAGAAGCTGATCAAATAATAAATAATATGAAGGAAGATATATACTTCTTAAGGAATAACAATCTTATGGACTATTCTTTCTTTATTGTCATTATTGAAAATAATCAAAATAATATTGAAAATAATGGAGTCATAAGTGATAGAATTCATTATTCAAAAAATAAAAAGTTTGTTTATTTTATAGGAATTATTGATTATCTCACTAAGTACAGCAGAATAAAGAAGTTAGAAACAAGTTGGAGGACCTTTTTACATTACAGCGATAGGAATTTAATCTCCGCCGTTAATCCTGTTTTCTATGCGGATAGATTTAATAAATTTATGTTGAAATATATATTTAATTATGAAAGTTAAGCTAATTTATTATTAAATCAATATAACAATATAATAATATAACAATATAATATTTGAATAGTTTATGTATTATATACATACTAATATTATATTAATATATTATTATAATACAAGACAATTGTTAAATGTTTTAGGTAAATCATTTGAAACTTCGAAAAACATTATATGCTCACTTGAGTTAAAATGTTTATAATTATCAACATCTATAATTTCAATTATATTTTCTTTTATGTTTACTTTGTGTTGTTTTGATTTTTTGATAATTTGGACTCCGTTAGTATCTTTTCTTTCTTTTTCATATCGATCATTTGAATTCTTAGAATTAATATTATTATTTAGTTTTTGTATGCCATAATTTGAGTTGTTAAGTTGGGAAGAGTCTTTAGTATAATTATAGTAAAATCTATTATTATTAGTATTATTATCGAAATAACTTATAATAATTTCTTCTTCATTAAGAAATTCGTCATCAACTTCTAATTCTGTTAAATTTTTATTATCATATGAATCTTTTTCAATCAAGTTAGAATTGCTAATACATTTAACATTCATTTCTGATACATTATTCATTATAAATTATACTTAAAATTTAAAAAGAAACAATAACTAATATAATATATAATAAATTAATATAAATTAACAAATTAATAAAATCTATAATTATTATCTTAACATTATTAAGTTTATTATAACAATAGTAATTATTTACTATTCAATTACCAAAACATTAAAATTCAACTCTTTACATGAATACCAACTTTAATTCCAGAATTATTTTTTGTTTTTTCAATTAGGTTATTATAAGTTCTCTTTATATTTTGGTTTAGAATTTTGTTATTATAGATACTATATGCTTTTTCATAAATTTTAGATTTTCCTTTTTGGTATCTGTCTTTAATAGTATTCTCAAGATCATGTAAACATTGTTGAACATTTTTCTGGCTAGATTTCATATCTTTTTTCTTAATAGTGATTTCATTATGAGAGTCAATATCTTCATTATACCTAGTAAGAAGGTTTTGTAATTTCCTATTTCTACTTGTTATTTCTTTACTTTCCCTAATTAATTAAATGAGTAATTTTAGTATAGTTATTTTAGTAACTTAGAATAGTTATTTAAATATAGTTATTTTAGTTTATTGCTTACTCAGTTTTTTTTGGGCCGTAAAACTTTTTATCAAATAGTAATTCCGTATTTGTGTTTTTCCAGTCCATTTTAAACCACTTGGAAATTTTATTTGAAGAACTACATGGTGATAACAAGTTTTTTGTATTGTTAGTACAAGTCGATAATGATTCATTAAATTCAGTTGCTGAAGGGAGTCTTTTTCTGATTTTAATATCCTTTAATATATAAATATTTAGTTAGTTTAAACTTAAACGTTTACTTACTTTGTTATCAAATATAGAAGATTGTAGATTTTGTGATTTAAGTTGTTTAGGAGTTTGAGGAATTTGAGAATTTTTAGTAGTAACAGTTTGAGTTTTAAAAAAAGAATTAGAAGAAACTAGGTCTATTTCAACATAGGTTTTTACTTTATTTCTTCCTAAACTATCTATTTTTATGTCAAAATCTTCAATTAACTTTCTTTCTTTAGGACTTAGTGGTATTTCAGCTGACTTATAAATTCTTTTTTTATTATCTGTAACGAACGATTTTTGTAAAAATCCTTTGCTTGTTAGATCAAACTTACTTTGACTTTCACTTTTATTTCTTGAACTTGTTAAGTTCTCACTATAAGTTTGCATTTCTTTAGACTTCCTTGAAAAGGGAGACTCTTCGATATATTTAGGTACAAAACTATTAGTAATTTTCTTTTGCCTAGAGTTTGATAATGTAGAACTTGTAAGATGAGTATCGGAATTAGGAATATGTTTTGTTTCAGGAAAAGTGTTATTATTTAAAGTTTGAAATGAAGACGAAGAAGAGAAAATATTTGAATGAGTCTTTTCCCATAAGTTATTCTTTCTCTGTTCGAAGGATGATTGGTTTAGGTTTAAGTTTATTGATATTGATTTTGACATATTATTAAAAATACTTTTATAAGATAATAAATAAATAATAATTTTCTAGTTTATATGATAATGGTATAAGCCTTAAGAAAATAGTATAAATATTATTATGATAATTACGTAAATTAATAATTATTAATATTATTAAGTAAATTAATAAATTACTTACATATATTTTATCCATAATTACTTTTATATATTAACTTCAAATACTAAATATTATAAATTAACGAAACTACTCGAAGGGACTATTAAAAGTATCATTATGGACTATACTAAATAGTACATCCATCTCTTTATAAAAGTTAGAGTTATTATTAATTGTGTGCCAAATGTTTTTATCTTCGTAAATTTCTATATTCATTACGATAAGCAAAAAATTATATTTTATTATAATCAGCTTTGATTTCATTACTATAATTTGTTTTTATAAAAATATAATTATTGATTATATTACGTAAGGTGTCGATTTTGCTCATGTTTATTTCAATGTAGTTTACAACGTCGACATATTCTGAAACATTTTTTTTATTAACAGAAAAGATTTGTTGGCTCTAATAAAAATTATACAATTTTCATAAAACTTTATAATAGAGTAAATACCTTGTCATATAAATCAAGCAAATATAATAAAATATAATCATTATCTGCATTTATTGGATATGAAAATGTATTTGCATTCTTTTTAATATTCTCTTCTTGATTTTCAATAAAAATATTATTGAATAAGTAATGAATCATTGTATTTTTTGTCAAGAACTATTTTAGGTTATAAAGTATATACATATTTATCAATAAAGAAATTAGTCGCGAAGTATTTTCCTACATTCTTTTTGCTTTCAGGCTTTACATTATTAAACTTTTTAATAAAAATATTTTTAGTAGTAGGAGGCAAAGCTTTCTTATCAAGCTCTATACAAAGTTCCTTTTCTCTTATAGTAGATCGCTGTAATAAAGTATCTTTAGGTTCAACTCTAATATATGAATAAATTATTTTTAAATATACTAATAATAAATTTACTGTAGTTTTTCATATTCTTTATTAGAATTATATAATATAACTGAGTTTGCTTCCATTTTCGACTTTTTATAAGAGATAGAACTAAACACATTTGGATTGTAATTAAAGTAAATAAATTTTGGATATAGTTTATTCTTTCTCAGGTGATCTATAAACTTTATTGTCATTTCTTCTATTGTCTATTTTAAGTCAGTAATGTAAATAATATGCTATTTATCTAATATTTACATACATTTATAGTTATATTTTTAAATTGATAATCAATTTGATTTTTCTTAGTTAAATTGTCCATTATTGTTTTCTTTTCAAATTCAGAAAGGTATTTTTTAGACATTTCTACTAAGTTTGCTCGTTTAAAAGAGTTTTCTTCACATATTAGTAAAAGTCCTAAATTCGTTTCTTTGCTTTTTCTATACATTATTGTCTTTCCGTCTAATTTTACTACAAAATATTCAGAACTATTAAACGACTCCATGTCTTTTATTAGTGCTACTAAATCTATATATAATTTTATTAATATTTAATAATTTTACTATACTTGTAAAGAAGTTTTGATTAAAATCATTTCCTGGCATGAAATTATTTGGTTTAGTGAAAGTTTTATCATAAACTATTTCGTAAGTACTTTTGTTTAATAAAACACAGTTTATCATTTATATGTTTATTTATAAATTATAAATATTATTTAATATTATAACTATAAAATAATTAACTTTAAAAGTATATTGTATTTAAATTTATAAGTATATTGCTTTTAAATATATAAAGTTTTATAAGTAATTTAATAAGGAATTTAATAAGTAAATCTCGTAAATCTTATAATTTAAGAGATGAATTTATTTTTTAACACCCGGAGGAGTTCGGACAATTTTATCTCTTGATCCAAATGCTTTTGTATGTTCTTCATCTTGTACATCATCTTTCTTCTAATAAGTTTTAGTTAGTTAGAGTAATTATATTAATTGTAAATATAATTTAATAAAATATAGCGAAAATAATATCTACCTCTTCATTATTAACTGAATTATCCAAACTTTCATTAACTTTAATAATGCTCATGTCTAAATTATTTTTTGAATCCATTATTTCTTTATTGTCATTACTTTCTCTATTTAAATTGTTTAGGTTGTTTTGATTGCTTTTGTTGTTTGAGGTGTTTAAGTTATTTATGTTGTTAATGGAATTGTTTAGGTTGTTTGAATTGTTTATTGCAATATTGTTTACTGAATTGCTAACATTATTAATATTTCGTTTTTTAGTTGATTTTGGAATTGACCTATTCTTTGCGATATTCGACTTTTTCTCTATCAAATTATATATATATTAGTATAATAATTAATATTTATAGTATCATAATCAATTAAGAAATACGTACCTCCTAAGAATATTTGTGAATTACTTGTAGAAGAACTTAAGTTAGTCATCGGAGTAGTTGGTCTTCTTAAAGGCATGTTTATATCATCTCTTCTAACATTATTATTATCACCTACACTGTCACCGATATGAACTTGGTTAGTCATAAATTTGTTGATAAAATCGATTTCCTATATGATTATAAGATTACAATTATAGTATTATTACTTTTTTATTATTAGTTTCTGATTTGATTAGGTATTGTGAAATAATCTCATAATGCATTGATAGTTGATCTTCGTTAATGGAGTCTTCATCGATTAGGTCTTCATCATATATTTCTTCGTCATCTTTATAATTTTCATCTTCAAACTCTTCGTCATTATTATCATCTAGCTCATTTTCTGAATTAAGCTCTTCGAGAATATACTGAATTTGTTTTTTCATTTGTTCATTTGGATTTTGCAATTGTTTATTTAAAATGTTTTCAAGTCCCATTTCCTTTTTAAATACAACTTTTTGCATGTATTTGTTTCAAAAGTATCAATATTTCTTAATTGAATAGTGAATTTCATAATAATGTCTTTAAAGTTACATTTTACCTTTTTTTAAAGGATAGCCTCC
>Ga0100378_1002263_pt1 | contig 19254 bp, 23 predicted proteins | sample CryGeymeta201502_FD_81535 | JGI IMG/M metagenome (GOLD analysis project Ga0100378, IMG submission 81535) | Groundwater microbial communities from Crystal Geyser aquifers in Utah, USA - Crystal Geyser metaG 2015-02 | ecosystem: Environmental > Aquatic > Deep subsurface > Groundwater | place: USA...
CTTTAACAAGAACAGAAAATATTAATTTTGAATCAAATATTAAGAAGCTTAAATTTGAATATGAACAAAAAATAAAAGAAGTTGAAAGTTATTTTGTAATTAAGAAAAAAGTATTAGAGAATTATTATAGATATAAATTAAATTATGATGAATTGACTGAAGAAGAAATCGAAAATTTATCAGATAATAATCCTGTTGTGGTTGAACATTCATATATGGTAAATGGATTGAGAGAGTTGTATGAAAAGAAGTTGGATAATATAGAAAATGTAATAAGTTAATTTATTTATTATAGATATTTTTGGTAACATTGAAAGGGTTGACGAAAATGGAAAGAGAAAAACTTGGACAGTAATAACTATTTATTGAGTAATAATGAAGTAGAGAAATAAAGAAACTTTAGCTAAAAGATAAAAGATGAATTAAATCAAAAAATATAAACAATATATATTATTATATATAATTAAATTAAAATAAAACTTTAAACAACAATTAATCAATATGATATAAAATTATTATTACTTATTCTAAGACCTAAAAATTTAAATTTACCTAACATATATTTCATTATATTCATTATAGGTCTATTCATACCTAAATCTTCACAGTACTATCGATCTCAGTCATAAATTCAGGATTTGTATTAGTTAATTCTTTTTCCGAGACAACTGTAGGAATAAATAATGAAGTAACTTTTAAGTCCTCAATGTCCTTAAAATTCAATTTTTTAAGCCAAGGATGAGCTGGAATTAGTTCAGGTTTAATTCTTTTCTCTAAATCTTTTAATAATAGTTTTCCTAAGAAATCCTTACACTCTTTCGATACCTTTAATTCATCAATATCAGGTTCATTCAGTAATATTTTTTGAAATAGAACGGCTTTGTCCTTATCAGTAAATGGTGGAAATCCATTAAGTAATTCAAATAATAAGATTCCGTATCCCCACCAGTCAAAATTGAATCCATACTTATTCCCCTTTATTACCTCTGGAGGGACATACTCATTTGTTCCACAGACAGTTTTTGTTAGATTTACTGAAGAGATTCCTTCCTTTGCGAGATTCATGTCGATTAGCTGTATATTTCCCTTTTTATCTATGGCAATATTTTCGGGCTTTATGTCTCTGTAGATAATACCTTTACTATGGAGATAGTTCAATGCCAAGTAAATTTGAGCTGCGTATTGTTTTACTAAATTTTCATCTAGTTTTCCTGACTTAGCTAACAAAGTGAATAAATCTCCTCCGCTACAATAACTTAAAACAAGGTATATATTATCTGCAGTTTGAAAATGACATTTTAAAGTAGTTACAAAAGGATGATTGATCTTTTCATACAACTTCTTCTCAAGTTTCAAATTTTCTAAATTCTTCTTATCTTTCCCGAGGAAGCTCTTTTTAATACACTTTACCGCATAAAGTTCTTCATCTTGTAAATTCTTAGCAAGTAAAACCTTTCCAAAATCGCTAGTTTCAATTATATTAATAAATTTAAACTTAGATATATCAGCAAGAAGTTTTTGGTCGTTTTTCACTCCGTACATTTCATTTAGTTTTTTTTTAGAACTATTTCCTTCAATTTCGGTTGCACGTCTTTTATCTCCTCTAACGTTTTCAGTCGATTTCATATCATCTTTAAGCTGATTTACAATATTGTTATCAGCCTTCATTGTAGAGAGTCTATTGTTCTGACTTTTTGAAAAATTCTGAGTTAGATGTTTTTTAGCTGGAACATCATCTTTTTCGTCTTTTAGAACTTCATTGTTGAGAATATTGTTACTAGTGTTACTTTTTTCTTTGTTTTCCATTGGTAGATTTACTTCAGAGTGAAAAGTAACTGCTTTTTTTTCTTTTTCTGGATTTTTATTGCTTCCAAAAGGTTTATTTATTAGTGGAGACTTCTTTGGTTTAGTAATAGTTTGATGATTTGGGCTGCTATATTCTTTTGTAAGGGTGTTTGGATCTACGTTTGGAGCTGTGCTAAGTGAGGATGTAGGTTGTGATGATCTGAATACATCGACATCATCCACATTTTCTTTTTTTATGGTTTGAACCTCGCTTTGAAACTTTTTTAGTTGAGGATTGGACTTCTTATTTCTAGCACTTAATGCAAAATTATTATCTTGATCGTCTGAGTTTAGTATATTTAATTTTTGAAAATTTAATTGTGTATGAAGTTTCTCTTTTTTCCTAGTGCTGATGTCAGGGTCAAATGAAGGTTTGTTTGTGATTCCTGTTGGTTGAACTTGATTTCCCATTTTTAGTATTATTTATTTCTAATATTAATTTATTAATTTATTTATAAAAAACACATAATATATTAAATTTATAATTCCTACAGTTAAAAAAATAATTAATATTAATAATCTAAAATGAGTATGAATATAATGAAGTTAATATAACATTATGACATTAATTAATTATTACTTATATTTATTACTGTCATTATAAACTACTAAACTTATTTAATCAAAGCCATTTTATCATTAAGGTCTTGATCAGTTACAGAGTCGCCGCAATGCATAAATGTACATAAAATTACATATTGTTACTTAAATATACTTATATTTACTTAGATCTAAAATCATACATATCTGAGTTAGTATAGTGGTCAGTATCCCTGCCTGTCACGCAGGAGACCCGGGTTCAATTCCCGGACTTAGAGTTTTATTTTTTATTTAAATTGATACTATTAAATAACTTAAATTATTATTTGTTAAATTTTATCAATTAAAGAAATAATGTATAAAATAATATGTTATATAAGTTATATTTATTTTTATTATAGTTTTACTTATTGCAATTAATTAATTACATTCATAATGTATTTACTATACTTATATTATCTTTATATAAATAATGATATTTGTTAAAAAATATTTAATTAAAATTATTATTTTTAAACGCACCTTTCTTTTTTCCTTCTAATATCATTGCTTTGAAATCGTTTTTAACTTTTAGGTCTTGTAAATCTTTTATTTTATTTTTAGATTCTAGTTTATCTTCTTCCATTTTCTTAATTTCCAAATTCTATAATAATAATAATAAAATTAATAAGAATTGATATTTAAAATCAATCAAAATACCTTCTTCTCAAAAAGTGTTGAATACTCATTGAATATATTTGCATTCTCCTTCCTTAATTTTACATTTACTTCATTAGTTTCATTTTTTTGACTGTCTATTTTGATTTTTAAGTCTGCCATCTAATTTAAATTAAATATTAATAGATAAATAAGCATTATTATTAAATTTAAATCCACATTTTTCAGTAAGTAAATCAAACTATACTTACTTGATTATTTTTTCTAGCCACAATCGAATTTAATTGCTTATTCAACGTAATTGCATTCTCAATATCCGAACAGTATTTATTTTGCATTGATTCCTCACGTACTAAAGCCTCGTTTAATATTCTTTCATTATTCGTAAGTGTATCTTGTAAGTTTTTTATATCTTGTAAATTCTGTTCCCAAAGCTGATTAAATTTTGTATTATCATCTTCTATTTTAAGCTCAAGATTAATAATTATTTGCCTGTAATTATCGTTTTCCTTATTAGATTTCATATTCTTCTCTAAGAGATTTTTGTAATGTATGTTTACTTCGTTATTATCATACTCAAGTGAACGTAAATACTCTGATTTTTCATCAATAATATTTTTCAACTCATGAATAGTTTTATTGAATGTTGTTTTAAATACTCTAAATTTATTCTTAAGGCTTCTATATACAAATATTAAAAAGTTTCTTGCAAATGCAATACACTTTGATCGTGCTTTAAATATCTTTAATCGCTTTTTCAGTGAGATCTTCTTCTTTATAGATTTAAAGAAAGTTGCTTGTTGAAATAGCTTTACTTTTCTACCTAGGTTGATATTCTGTCGTAGATCTGATACTCTTTTATTACGTATTACAATTAATTTTTTGCATGCATCGAAAAACATTGAAAGTTTAAATATACGATTAATCCTTTTGAATTTACTATAAGATTGACTTATTACTGTTGTAGCATGTCGTTCAAAAAATGATTTGTAGTATATTTGTCTTGTTGTTTGGTTTTTAAAGTAAACTTGAGTCTTTTTAAGATAAATTTCCTTCTTTAGATGGTTTAAGAAGAACACTTTGGTGTTAACGCTATTGATTTGTCGGTTGAATAAAAATGTCTTAAGCCTATTAATAATATAATGATTTTTTTGTTTATTTTGTTTAATATTTATTACTTTAGCGATGATCTAACACGTCTCAAAAATAGTCTCATATAACTTCCCCTCATTCTATTCTGGAATTCGATCTCTTTTGGTAGTTTATATATATTTTTACACCATCTTTTTAATAAAGCAGACATAATTATTTTTTTATTTTTGAGTGTATGATCTTTGATTACGTTGACATCAATAACTTTCTAATAATAATTGTAAGTTTTGTAAGATTAAGGTTAATATAATATATTTTACCATCATTATTTTATTCAATTTCTTTAATCCTTCTATTTTATTTTGTCTCGTACTTGAATTTTCAATAAATTCTTTATTATGATTATTATTTAAAAACTTATTAAATCTAATATTTAAATCATCATCATTCAAGTTCAAATTATTAAACGGATTTATTTGATTTCGTTGTGATGTTATCTCTTCTTCAGTTGTTTTAATTGTATTTGTTTTAAAAGCATAAAAGACCTTTTTGAATAAGCCACTATTATAATGCTTGATAGCTTTTTGTGTATAGACTTTCTTATAATTACTATATCTTGCTGAATATGATAACTGTTTAAAATTATAAATAAGTGCTATATGTCTTTTTATTTGTGAGAACTTTTTGTGAAGTAATGTCAAATTATAATTAAATTTTAATGATTTAAATGAGTTTGTCAGGGCTCGTTCTACTTTTCGGTGGGCAGCTTGTTTAACAAATAAGTTAATCATAGAGTTCTTTTGGAATGAAAGCCAAACTTTAAGCTTTAAGAAGAAGTTTTGTTTGTATTTTAAGCTATTGTATTTTAATATGAATTCCTATATAATGTTATTTAATGTTTTGTTTAGTAATAAGTAATATAATTTTACTCTGTTTTCTTTATTTTTGGTTTTAAGTGTATAAAATACTTTTCTTGTTGCCCATTTTTTCTTAAATTTGTCGATTTGATAGTATCTGTGTTTGTTTAATAGTTCATCACCTGTGAAAGTAAAAAGCAATTAGTTAAGAAAATAATTGATAAGAAAGTCATGTATGGTTATTATATTTTAAATTATTTTACCATATTCTTCCACATATTCTGAAAGATTATCATAATTTTCAATCAATTTCTTTTTATAGAACTCGTTTTCTTCTCTAAGATCATTAATAGTATTTAAACTTGTTTCAATATTTCTATTATTTGTTTCTTCGTATTCTAATATTTGTTTTTTCATATCTTTTATAAGATTTGACGCCTCTTGAAGACTAGTTACATTAAACTCTGTAACCTCTTTACTAAAATTAAGCTTCTTCAATTGAAAATCTTTATGCATTTCCTTATTTTTAAAAAATAACTGTTCAGGATTCATTAACTTAATATTAATATCCTTATGCTTGTTTTTATTGCATTTATTCTAATTAAAATATTAAATAAATTAAACAATGTAATAAATCAATGAAATTACCCAACTAGTTTGGTTATGTCTTAAATACTTCCTTGGTGGATATTTTTCATTTAATAACGTAGTATACGGTGAATTAAGTAAGTTTTGATCTTCAATAATCATATATTGCTATAATTATTATTAAATAAATTTTATAAATTAATTACGCTTTGAGGATAAGGAGTAGGAATTTTTATTTCTAATGTATCTTCATCTGCTATTTCTCCTAACCTTTTTATTTAATTAATTTTATGTATAATTATATACTTTTTTGAAGTATTATTTGCATCATATGTGGAATAGTTTGACAAATTATTTTTTGTTAAAGTGTATGTTGCTAATAAATGTTGTTTTTGTTGTTTATGTTGATTATTTTGTTTATTATCCTTGTTATCAACACTTGTTTTTTTATTTGATTTATTTTGATTGTTTGTAAAAGGATTATCTTTATTTTTTAGTTGACTAATTTGAGAAGAGCTTAAGTTCTTCTTATTCATTAAATTATTAATTTAATTTTAATTTATTTAATTGTTTATTACAATTAATTTTGAAACTTTAATTAAAAAATATATTTCAACTTAAACTCAAATGTATACATAGCAATAAATAAATAAATATATATTGCAACACAATTATTTTTCTAGAACTAAATAAATTATTAACTATTAAATACAATTAAAATTACACGTGGAAATTTTAATTAACTATAAATAATATATTATAATAAAATTTATTATAATTAAAATAAATGGACTTTCAAACATGGTTTAGCACAATTCCAATTTGCACAAAAGTTTATATGTGTACAGTATTCGCAACAACCTTAGTAGTTACTTATGGAATACTTTCTCAACAATATCTTTTCATCAGCTACACAAAAGCATTTTTCAGTTTCGAATTATGGAGATTAATTACCTGCTTTTGTTTTGCAGGCAAATTTTCATTTAATTTCTTAATGTACATGATGATGGTCTATTCAAGATTAACTAAACTTGAAACTGAAGCCAAAGAAAATAAGAAATATGCTGACTTAGCAGTTATGCTTCTTTTTATCGTTATTACAATTCATGTTTTTACTTTTATATTAGGACATGCAATGTTTTTATGTATGGAGTTTATTTTTGCATTGATATACATAGATTGCAAAAGAAATCCAGAACAAGAAGTAGTTCTCTACTTTTGGAAACTTAAAAATGCACATCTACCATGGGCTATGATGCTACTATCAGTTATTATAGGAGGTAGTATCGTTTCCAATCTAGTAGGAATTGCTACAGGACATATTTTCTATTTCTTAAAAGATTTAGCTCCAGTTATGTATGGATGGGATGTTTTAAAGACTCCATTCTTTTTACAAAACTGGTTAGACAGACAACCTGCAAGAGTAAATCAACAACAAGCAGGAAGACCAACTTTTCAAACATTGAATAACCCAAATAATGAGCAATCAGCTACTTTTAGACCAGGATATTCAGATAGAAATACTGGAAGTGGATTTAGTGCTTTTTCAGGAAGAGGATCTTCATGGGGATCATAAAAGAATATAGTAAAAGATATTATAAGTGATAAGCAATATTCTTACAATTGGAATAATACATAATTATAAGTTATAATATTATACATGTATTATTACTTAATATAAATAGTTATAAATTAATAAAATATATTTCTTAATTGTTTTAAATTAATGTTTGTTTAAAAGGTAACTTATTTATTTAAAGCCATAAAACAAAGAGTAGTAAAGTTAAAACTAATCCTGTTAAGAAATTTGCTGACATTAATGGCATATATGTGCACTTTCCCCATAAGGCTTTATTGAAAGCATCTTGAGTACAGGTTCCATCACATTTCCAGCTATTTCCAACTAAGTTGATAACATCTCCAGAGCAAGTTCCTGAAGAACCCCATTGATATTGAGTTAATGTTGAATCTGAAGTATTGTAACTAGTTGGAAGAATTGAAGTTGTTGGTCCTGTAATCCAACATAATTGCTTATTGTCATATACTCCTGGTGGTGTACTAACTGCAGTTGCACAACTTGCGTCCTGGAAACCAGAAATAGTAAATTTACCATCTGGCATTGAAATAGCGACGCAACTGTACCATTGATTTGTATTAAAAGCATCTTGTAAGCAAGATCCATCACAATTGATTGGTCCTGCAGCTGAGACAGCTGTTGATCCAAAGCAATTTCCATTTGCTCCATATGCGAATAAGGTTAAAACTTTACTTCCATCCCAAGATAAAGGAACCATCGAAGTAGTAGCTGAAGTTTTCCAGCAAATGTTAGCTCCTGAGTATAATCCTACTGGCAATGCACTTCTAGTTTTGCAAGTATTCTCACTGAAAGTAGTAAACGCAAATGTCGTAGTTTTAGGAATATTAATATAATTGCATGTATAATACATACCAGCATTAAGAGTGTCCTTGTTACATGTTCCATCACATGGGACTACTGATGCTGTCGAAGTTGCTGTTCCAGAACATATTATCCCGGAATAGAAATCCAAAGTTATTTGCTTAGTAGTTGGGTTCCAGGCAGATGCTTTTGATGAATTTGGGTCCATGTTCCAGCAAGCCATATCACTATTGTAAACTCCAGCAATTTTGTTGTTAGTTAATGTGCATTTGTCATCTGTATAAGGTGTAAAGGCAAATAATCCAGTTGATGGAATTGCATCTGAATAAACATGACTTATCATAATTAATGTTAAAAGTACTAAATATTTCATAGTTATTTTTATAATAATAATAATAATCTTAATAATACTCGTATCATAAATATTCTTAATTATTTTAAATAATTATTTTAAATAAACAATAACTAAATAATTTATATTATAATTTCAATAATAATGTTTTAAATACCAATTAAATTTTAAAACATGCAACTTCCAAATTAAACAAAGTGTCCTCTATGATTTCTTGTAAAATTTTTCAATCACTTCTATACTCTTATACACATATAAAGTTATCTATTTATCTAGGAATATTTTCATTTTTTACATAATTTAAATTTCCAGTTTGATTTTATGTTTAGTAAGTTTATAAAACCCTAATTTAAATAAAATAAAGTTGAGAAGTAGAAACATAATGAGCAAAATATATATTATTAAAAATAAAGAAAATAATAATTGTATTGTAAAGGATAGAAAGAAGTCAATAAGTTCTTTACTTTGAAACCAATTATATATTACCACTTTTAAGATATTGTATTATATAAAAAGATCATAAATATCATAATTTTAAATGATACTGGCTATCTAATATTATGCTGAATTAGTTTTAGTTAGTTTTTGACACTCAAGAATAATATATTCTTGGTAAGAACTCAAAAATCAACTTATTTTTTACAATTAAAACTGCTAATAACTTTTATATTATCTACTTACAATGTAATTACAATTAAATATATTTATCATTTATAAATTATAAATTTATAAATTTATAATTAAATTTTAAATAAGAATTAATGAAATATGAATATGTCGTAATTTTGTTACTTTCTCAATTAATACAATCTCAATTATATTTAAGTCAGACTCAAGCTTTTCCTAAATTAGAAGATATAGAAAAAATAAACAATAGACAACTTTCAACAGGTTTATTTTCTATTAATATTAGATGCTTGCAATCAACTAACAACTTGTAATGACTGTCAATTTACTCAGATTACTTCAAAGTCAACTATACGATGTCAATGGAGTGAGACGACTTGTAATACTTTATCTGATACTAGTAACTCAGCTGGAAGTTGGTGGGACAAATATGATATTTGTCAAAAAGATAAACAAAGTATTGAATTTTACAATACATATTGTGGACCATATGAAGTTCAATTTCCTGGTGAGGCAAAATTACCAGAAGTTGACGGCGTTTACGGCTTAGACAATATATATTGCAGATATACCTTTTCAAAAATACCATACAATAGTGATATATATTTTGACATTGATAGAGATATGCAACTTACTTATAACGACAGTTTTTATATTCAAATTATTGATTTTAATGGAAAAAGTAATTACAAAAATGTCTCTGGGAGTGATACTATTAGTTATCTATTTCAAAATTTAAGCACTGTTGTCGTTCATTATGTTGGTTATAAAAAAATTTCAGCTAATTCATTTTTAATTATTGTGTCTGATAAGGAAACTAAGGTTAATATAGTTACGGTTTTTATCATATTAGGAATATGCATTATCTCTGTTTTAATATTAGTTATAATATTATACAGATGTCGACAAGCTTATCTTTTAAAACAACAACAGGAAGAAGAACGACTAGAAATGCAAGCAAGACAAATGGATGGAGGAGTAAATGTTTATCCATCAAATGCTGAAAATGAACGTGATAGAGTTGAGGCAAATGTCAATAAATTAGAGTTGTTATTTTTAACTAAATTAAAGCCGAAGAGATATACATATGCAATAAATGAGTTTCAGTCTAACTGTACAATTTGTTTAGAAGAGTTTAATTTAGAATCAATGGTTATTAAATTAGATTCATGTAAACACATATTTCATTCAAGTTGTCTTAATAATTCTCTGATGAAAAATGCATTAAATCCAAAATGTCCAAACTGTAATTTAAGTATATTCGATGAAAGAAATCCTGACGAATCACATGCACAGCCTATTAATAATGTCTATGCTGGACCACCTAATAATAGTAATTCTTTTATTCCTGTTTCAAATCGTATTGATATTCAAACTAATTCGTATAATATTAGACCTCCAGTTCCAGTTTCAATACAAATTAATAATCAAATTAATAATGATAATAATAATCCAATTGTTCCAAATAATACCAATTATAATACCAATAATATCAACAATAATATTAATTTAAGAAGTATTCAAGTTAATGTAGTTCAAAGAAATACTAATCAGAATAGTGTTCAAAACACTAATAACACCATTAGCCAAAATGAAATTATAGAGACTAACCCGGAAAACAGAAATCCTTCCAGTCCTAATAACCCGACTAAATCTGCAAAGATTTTAAAAGAAAAAGATGAAGATGGACCAAAACCTGATGAAGTAGAAGTTAAAAATAATAATGAAAATAACAATATTCAAAAAGATAATGAGAGTGAACATTGATATCATATATTAATATTCAGTATATAAATATATTATTATATCTAATATGATTTTTGAATATTAATAAGATTTATATATTGTGTAAAAATTAAAATAAAATGTTAATATTTAATAAAATAGTATAGAAGTAACTTATCTAAAATATTTCATAACAATGAAAGAAAAACACTTGAAAAAATATGTAAATTTACTTAAAATTATTCAAAATAACTCTATTAATTACATAATAATTTAAAACAATAGCAATTTGTATAATTAAATATTTAGTAATTTATTATTATCATATTTTAATCATATTTTATGACTATTTTTATATCAGTTCTATGATTATTCTAGACTATTTCAAATTAATTCCAAAAAATCTAAAGAAAGCTAGATAGTACTTTCTTTGATGATATAAAAAGATATAAAATCTCATTGAAAGTCCTAAGTTTTTACTTGCTAAAGTTTCTATTGGTTTTTCAGGATGAAAGTGTTTATATCTATTTCTTAATGCTTCTACAAAATTTTCACTTGTAGTATTTGATAAAAAAGCTGATGCTATTTTTCTTAAATCGGTTTCATCAGCTTGATTGATTAGAGGCAATGAAGAATCTTCTAATCTTTTTAAAACTAATGGGTCTGAAATTTTATAAGTATTAATAACTCTTGCAACATTTGATAATTCAGAAATAGTTAGATTATCACTTGTTTTAAATTTTTCGAATACGGAAAGATCATAGTTTTTCACTCTTGCTTGATAAGAGAAATTGTAGAGAGATTTATTATAGAATTTATTAAAGCTTTTGAGACTTTTTGAAATATTTAGTCTATTCATTTATTTAATTATTAATTATTTATTAATTATAAATATATTTATTACTAATTTATTGAGTGTATGAAATAATAGTGATAAATTTACTAAAAAGTCTATTATTAAAATTATAAGTAATATTATTATGTATAAGAATACTATAATATCTTAATTTAGAATTAAACTAAGCTAATCTAATGCTAATATAAGCAAATTTTTTTATATTATTCTGTATATGAAACTATCGATGCATATGAAACTGAGCTTTCATTTTTTCTCTTAACTTGATTAGATTGAGAATAGCATAACAACTTTGATTTAAACTTTTTACTTAGGTTACTTACTGTTAATGCAAATAAGAAAACAGCTATAGGATGTCTACCACATATTGTATTTTCTGTTTCTTTAAAATAGCCTTGAAACATCTTAGCTTCCTGCTTTTCAATTAGCTCTATACCTCTTTTATCTAATTTCTCAATTGATTGAAAAATATCACCATCATTTTTATCATAATATAAATAGTCAAAGTTGTTACCCCAGTGACAAAAATCGGATGATATTACAAACAAAGTTTTTTCATTTTCAACATATGGTTTTAATACAGTGCCAAAATATTCTTCGGCTTCTTCGCTTAAATTTCCAACCATTAATGGAATGAGTTTAAAATTACGATCTCCAAATATTACTTTTAAATAAGGTAATTGCATTTCTAAAGAGTGTTCATTTTCTTCGTCTTTTTTCTTTACCTTACTAAAGTGTTTATACTTACTCAATTCTTCAACTATTTCTGTATCAATAGCAATATTCCCTAACGGTGTTTCAAAATTCGAACAGGAGGTTAACCCACATCCGTTTAAATAAAGTTGATGACATGGACCAAGTAAAAAGACTCTATCATAATTATCAGGATTAATCTGGGCGTATGACCATGCTGCAGTCGGGCCTGAGTAGGAATAACCAGCGTGTGGTACAATAATAGCTTTTAATTTTTGGGTATTACTTAAGGATGGTTTAGTTAAAGAGATCCAATTTAAAAGAGATTTTGTTAAGACATCTTTATTGCCTTCGTACCAAGATCCAGCAAAACTAGCTTTTCTTACTGTTTGTGTGTTCATCTTTATAAAAATTATAAAATAATATTATGATCTCAATTTAATTATTATAATAGTAAAAGGTATTTTAACACAATAATGTAAATTAATTATATTTAAATTAAAATAATTTGCCATTTAATTATATATAAATAATAACAAAATTTATAATAAAATTAATGAATAATACAAATTATGATGAAGGTTTTAACAATAATAAAACTAAACTGGATAAGAAATATAGTTTTTGGTATCGTATCTCTGAAGAAGCACTTCTATTTTCAAAATTTGTTGATACTGAAGAATATGAGAATCAAGTTAAAAAAATAGCTGATTTTGACACTGTATTCTTTTATAAATTAACTATTTGTACTTATTTAACATTTTTTAGATGGAAGATTTTTGGATTATCTTTCAACATTTAAGAAAACCTGATGCTTGCAAAAGTGGTGTTGAGTTTCAATTGGTAAATTAATAAAAACTAACATAAACAAAATAAATAAAATAAACACACATAAACAAAATAAACAAAATAACATAATATATTCCTATAAATTACATAATTATCACAAATAACTTATTTATTAGTTTAGACAACCAATTAAACCTATGTGGGAAGACGAAGGAAACAAAAACGGAGGCAAATTTTCCCTCAAATTAAAAAAGGACTACACAACAATTATTTGGGAAGAACTTGTAATTGATATTAATAAAATACAATAATTATAATATCAATTAACATTTTTATCAATATAAAATTTAGATACTAGCTTTTATCGGAAACATCTTCCCAGAAAATATACGAGATGAAATATGCGGCATAGTAGTCTCAGTACGAAAAGAATTTAATTTACTTCAATTATGGATAAGGAACTCAGCAAATTCTGATTTAATTCTTGAAATTGAGTAAATAATTTAATTAATATATAAGAAATGTATTCAGAGAACTAATTCAAATTCCTTCGAATATAGACTTGGAATTCAAATCTTTCTTTAAACAGTAAACATATAATAATATAGAATAACATATAATAAACTATAAGCTTATTCCTAACATACTAATAATCTTTTAGATCGATTGTTAGCGAAAAAGTAGTTAATCAGAGTAGGAATATAAATTACAGCAATAATAATTCATATAGTAATAGTGGAGGCTATTATTCAAATAAAAAGAAATATAATTATTAAACATATTAAATCGATAATTAGGCATATATCTTATGTTAATTTATATAAATAAAATTAAACATATAAACTAATAAATATTATATTAACTAATCTAATTAATATAACTAATTTGTAACTTGAATAAAAATAACGTTAATAATTGTTAATAATTGCTAATTTTTTGCAAACTATCATTAAGCTTTCTAATTAATTTTAATATATAAAGAGAAACTTTTTTAATTATAATTAATTAATGTATTAAAATTAATATTTTATATTATAACAATAATAAAATGCAATATAAGTTTCTCCTTGCCCTATTAGTACTTATCGTGACTCCTCAATTAAACTCAGCTGCTTCATGTAATCCTTCTAATTGTTTTGCATGTTTTAGCACAAATTCAAATATATGTATAATTTGTAATACAGGATACAGACTTATCAATGGACTATGTTATGCAAATACTTCATCAACTTGTTCAGTTAATTATTGTCTTACATGTGTTTCTGGTACTACTGATAAATGTCAAACATGCGAGAACTATTATAAATTAAATAACTTTGCCCAATGTGTCCCTTCTTCATGTTATGATAGCGATTGCGCTGACTGCCCAACTAACAGATATAATTGTACTAGATGCAAATTAGGATTCTATTCATGGTTAGGAGTCTGTATTAGCAAATGTGCTACTGAAATGTGTGCAGTTTGTAAATATAATACTATTGCTGGAGAAAACAGATGTACAGATTGTAATACAGGATTTACATACTACGGTAATATAAATAATATAACGTTTAACTTATATTTTAATATTTAGAAGGAGGATATTGTAACGCTAGTTTGAATTTCTTAGTTTGGATTATTGTAGGAGTTGTTTTATTCGTTGTTATATTGGCAATTTCTATTATATGTATCTGTATTAAGTGTTGCTGCGCAATGGCTGCTACTACAAATACAGTTTTATTAGTTGATCAACCTAATCCAAATGTTCAAATGTCTGGAATGACAATGTCACAGCCTGCTTACAATTCAGGTTACGGAAATAACCAAGGAAACTTCAGTGTAAATGCTAGCGTTAGCGGATAATTGATGATTAGGATAATTTAACTAAAAAATATATTTTTAAAATTAATTAAGTTTGCTATAATATATTATTCTTTACTTTATATAATATTTTTCTAGTTAATTATAATCTTTATTAACTTTCGATTAAAGCATTTATGATTAATAAACTACTATCAAATATAAATAAACTTAATTCATTAATATTTATATATAGCTATTTCATTTATTTTCTTCTCATTAATACATTTTCTCCTTTTTTCAGTTTTTTTTTAATTGAAATTCATTTCAAATATTTCAAATATCTACTCATTTAAAATTGTTTAACCATTGAAACGTTTTTGCACACCAACACGTTCCTCCAACTGAGTAATTAAATTTAATCTTCTTAACTATTCCTTTACAATCCGCAATAATATAAAAATTAACTAATAACATACTAATTCATTATTTCTTGTAAAGTAAAAGCAAATTTCGAACATTCCATGAAAGAATTTCATTCTTTTTTCATACTCTTCTTGTGGTATATCATTAAATATTTTATATGTCGCAAAACAATTTTTAGCAATTACTAATTTCTAACAAATAGTAAATCAATTTAAGTTCTTTTATATAATACTTTATTTATATGATCATATGAATGTTTTTTAACTAGCTTATTCATTGAATTTCTACGTTTTGCCGTAGCATTACATGTACATATTTGATTATCACTTTTTATTATGTAGTTCAAATCAAATATTTGTATTGTAAAGTTGTCAAACAAAAATGCAACGTAATTTCTCTTTTTACTAAAGATACTTATTTTAATTCGTTCAACGATAATGTCATCACCGAGACAATGTTTTAAACTGTAATCTTCAGTAGAGTAAATATGAATTCTATTTTCAGTTATCGACATTGCAAGTACTAAATCTCCCTTTATTATAAAGTTTAAGTTATGTATATTAAAGTATAAATCAATTATCAATCAATTATCAATATCAACTTTCTTTATATAATTACCTTTCTTGATAAATGTATTCTATCTAAAGACTCTAATTCAACTTTAAAACTATTTTTACACTTCGAAACAATTCTAAGTTCACTATTAACTTGAACTAATGTATTAAAATATAACATATCAAATTAATCACAACTTATAGTATATTTTATTACATTTTCCTATTTTAATCGTATTCTTCTCAATACTACTACATGAGACAACAATAACCGGAGAAGTATTATAACTTATTTCAAATTTGCGATCGGTATCCTCGATATCTTTTATAACATATATTAATTGCAAGGTAGTTAGACTAAATATTAAAACCTTTTTTAAATATTATGTTACTTTATTTGCTAATATAACATAAATTGCTTCTATAGTTATTCTAAAATCAACTATCTCTTCATTTAGCTTAATTCTAGCAAAGACTCCACAATGTTCATCACACCACAATACTAATTGCTTATGATTAATATTTTTATTCATCTCATTTCCTATAAAACAAACTAGACTAGAAGAGTAAAGAGTAACTGCTTTATTTATCGGGCCCTTATTTTTACTTAGTTAATTTATATAATTACTATTTCAATTTGGTGTTCGTCTAATGCAGAAACTAAAGTAAAGGTTTCTGTTTCGAATACTCTATAACCGTAATTAGTTGCTAAAGTTAGCAATGTCTTTATTTATATTAGAAAAAGTTTATTTTTGATTAGGAAATGTTGTATATTAGTTATATGTTATTTATATTACTTTGTGTTGATTGATTGAAATTGAATTTATGTGCAAGTGATAATTTTTAGGTAAGTTTTTCATTTATTTAGAAAATTTCTGTTGATTAATTTATATAATTTATATAATTAATAAATTGTATTATATTTATTCAACTTAAATAAAAATATATTAAGTAATTTACATTATACAGAGTTTTATAGAAAACTATCATATTTTTGAGATATTGCAGTCAAGATATTAATATTATTTTAAGTATAAATTAGTTAAAATGCTATATCAGATAAGCAATACATTAAAGTCAAAGCAAAACTATATAATAACAATTCAAACTTAACTTAAACATTATTAATTTCTATATTCTTTCTGATATATTATATATAACTAATACAAAAGTTATTAAAATTATAGCTTCATATAAAACTGCACCACTTAATATAATTTAATATAAAATTATATTTTTATTTTACAACTATAAAAAACTTTAACTAAAGTAGTTTATTTAATTATATTAAATTAATTCTAGAAAATTCACAAATTAATTAAATTACTAAAAAATTATTCTAGACTGTCAATTAGATTAACTTCTTATATAAATTTATTAATTTTTTATTATAATATAATATTAAAAAAATGACCACAAACGAAACAAACAATATCGAAGACGTAAATACAGAAGATGTTCCAGTTGAAAAAAAATTAGGTGACTTAATGATGAGAGGATGGACAATGTTAGCCGAAAGTTGTAGTAGTCCAAGTAAAATATTATTTTTAATAATTATTAGATTGTGGATGCCCTTTGATGAGAAATACTGATGGCCAAGTATATTGTGTCGGCTGTGAGTCTTGGGTATATCCAAATCAATTAAGTCCAAAGAAACAAAGATTTGGAGAATTAGTTTCATTAAAAGGAAAACAAAATATGAAGTTAAAAAATGACAAAAGTGATCTTCAACTAAAAAATGACCATACCGATTTAGCTAAAGTATATCCTGGTTCTTATTTCAATGTTGGGAATAATGTAAGAGGAATTTTAGAAAGAAAATTAGTTTATTTAGCAAATTTATTAGATAAAGAGACAGATCCAATTAAGATTAAGTAAGATTATACTTTTATTTTAATTGTTTGTTATTAATTAATTTACTAATTATTTTTTAGGATTTACTTAGAATCAATTCACTTGTGCAGCCAAAGTATTACCTCATGTAAGCTTATTTAGATATAAATTTGATAGTGAAAAATGAATATAATTAAAAAAAATAAAGCTAATAGTGTATATTGAATTTAATTAATATATTACATTAGAAATTATATTATTAGTTAAATTATTAGTTAAATTATATATTATAACTTATAGTCTTTATATTGGAAATTAAAATATTACTATACTTTTAACTGGGGATTGGGGATTGGGGATTGGGGATTGGGCCCAATCCCCAATCCCCAATCCCCAATCCCCAACTAAATAAATATGAAATTCTAGTTAAATATATTATAATAAGTATATGTAATAAGTAATTATATATTTTTATATAAATAATATAATGTTAAAAAAATAAACTAATAAAATAAGTATTTAAATTTAATATTTTAAATAAATAAACAACAAAATATTATTAATTAAATAACTTAAATGTCAAATATATCTTCAAACTTTACTATAAATACTACTAATAACACAAATAATTCCACAGAAATGAAAGTTTGCAATGAATACTATGAAAAAAATATCAAGGATATAATAATAACATTAGTATCATCATTATTAAAAGATAAGCCTTCAAATCCAGTAATATAAATAATATAAATAATTTATTACAAATTAGATTTTATACATACAAAATTGGTTTGAGAAAAGTAATCCAAACTGCACTAAAGATACTTTAAATCAATCATCATTTGCATCATTTCCTATATTAAAAAGGGAAGATAATCCTAATAATGTAAATGCTAATAATATTAATAATTCAAAAATTTCAGCCGGGAAGATTTACTTTAATAGACTATTAATAAATCCAGACTGTAAAGCATATTTCGATTACTTTTATGCAAAGAATTACGAATGCTTAATATGTAAAGATGTTATTTTTGATCCTGTTTATTGTGCTGATTGTTGTGGAATTTATTGTCGTTGCTGTGTTTTAGAAAAAAATACACCAATAAATAAACCTATTAGTAAATGGTATTCTGCTAATAAACAAGGAAACAATAATTACATAAAATGTGATCATAAAGAAATTCAAAATCATCTTAACCCCAATATCAAAATAATGTTTGAGAATATAGGACTTAAATGTTTTTTCAACTGTAAAGATTCAAATTTAAATTTATTAAACTATGCTGATCATTTAACTATATGTAAAAAAAAACATGTTGAAAAAAGTAACGTAAAAGAATCAAAATTAAAATCAAAACTAAGCTTTAACTTTAGTGATCAGAGTAGTAATAATTTAAACTATGAATCTATTGTTGAGTATGAAAAACTGCATAATTTAGAAATAGATAAATTAACTAAGGAAAATGCCAAAAATAAAGAATTAGTAAAGAAATTACAAATATCATTAGTAAATGAAAAGAAAAATTCAGTTACTATTGAACAAACCTCTGATAAATTGACTGAAGGAATAAAAGTACTTGAAGAAAATCTTCAAATACTAACTGAACATAGTAGTTCTTTAAATATTAAAAATGATTTATTAA
>Ga0100378_1002267_pt1 | contig 19235 bp, 9 predicted proteins | sample CryGeymeta201502_FD_81535 | JGI IMG/M metagenome (GOLD analysis project Ga0100378, IMG submission 81535) | Groundwater microbial communities from Crystal Geyser aquifers in Utah, USA - Crystal Geyser metaG 2015-02 | ecosystem: Environmental > Aquatic > Deep subsurface > Groundwater | place: USA...
ACCCTGGGCATCAAGTACCACCACAATGCATCTGATGAAACGATCCAAAAGCTGATCGATTCCCAGAGCACTGCAAACGAACTCCCAGAGGGGGTTCTACCCCGGGATAAATGCCAGCCAATGGATCAAGAAACCTTCAGTCGTAAGTACGGTCGAAAGGGTCTTGATCGCAAGGAAGTCGCACAATTGATCCGTTGCCGGATCCAGTGCATGAATCCAGCCAAAAAGGATTGGCCTGGAGAGATCTTTTCCGTTGGCTCAGCCAAATTGGGAACTTTCAAGAAATTCGTTCCGTTCAACTCACCGGAGCCCTATCATCTGCCAAGGATCATTTACGACATGCTCGTGGAGAAAAAGTGCACAGTGTTTCACACTGTTACCGATACCCGCGGCAACAAGATTCGTAAGGGCCGTCTGGTAAATGAATTCGCTATTGAAGTACTGCCTCCGTTAACGAAGGAAGAACTCTCCGACCTGGCACGCCAGCAGGCTCTCAAAGCGGGACAGCAATAAGGTAATCTACAATGCCACTAGCTCTCGACACACCACAGACTTACCCAACGTACACAAACAAGGCCATTGATGAGGGTATTTTTGATCAGCTAATGGCAGCTGCAAAAGCCCACATCCATGAAGAGTGGAAGGCACAGCGTATCCAAGCCGATACGTATGGGCAGGTCTACCTTGGAATGCTTGAGACGGTTCTGACAAACTCGACCCAGTACTTACTGGGTCTTTTGTTGATTGATGAAAAACGGCGTGGCCAGGACCTAGCTAACCAGAAATCTGAGTACGAGCTCGAAGAACTTCTTCCGGCGCAGCTCCAGAAGCTCCTAAAAGAAATTGAGCTTATGAACAAGCAGATGGAGAAGATTAACGCCGAGATCTCTCTGATGCAGAAGCAGGAAGCGAAGATTGACAAGGAAATCGAATTCCTGACCGCCAAGATCATGACGGAACGTGCGAACACCGAGACCGGTATCGCGGATCCTGCCTCTCTGATTGGCAAGCAAATCACTTTGTTGACTGCGCAGCGCATGGGCTTTGCCGGTGACATCTATACGAAGGTCGGCAAGCTATGGGCCGACTACGATGCGGTGTTCCAGTCTGTGCAGGAAATCGAAACAGGTACAAATCTGAGTGCCCCAACCCAGACTGAACTCAGCAACGCCAAGGCCATTGCTGCTTCGATCAATGCGTTAAGCTAATGAGATGGGACTATTCAGCAGCTCGTATAAATACTACGCTTACGCGGGCTCAAGCACACTGCTGCCCGCTGAGGATCGTGAGCACACCGTAAAGTCTCTGATGCTCCAGGCCGGAATCTCCGGCCTAAGCTCGATGGCAGAAGCCATCAAAATGGGACTCCAGACAGACCTCTACCGTCGAACATACAAGATGGCCAAGTATGCGGCCGATCCTGATGGTTATCCTTACGGCTTTCCTTCAGCAACAACGACCATCTACTACTTGGCATGGAAAGACCTCGAGCCAGTGCTGGAAGCCAAGCTCGGTTACGGAGTAAACATGAGCGCCTACTACATGGGAGATCCGGCGCCTCATAAAGGACTATGGGTTGAAAGTGGCATCAACGACAACTATGGGAGCTGGTTCACTGGTGATCCACCAAAAATCTATTGGTATGACTTCCCAAATGAGATTGAGATCCCGGTCGTAAACCCGGACACACTCGAGTATTACCTAGCTGATAACAAGAACTACACCGCGGATGTAGTCGGTGATAATTGCACCATTACTTACCACTACACTGACAACCTCGGAAATCCACAGTCCTGGACTGCGCCAACGTTCAGCCTTGGCTTCCCAACCAGTGGCGAGTGGATCATGCTGCGCTACCGGTTGACAGACAACACAATCGACGTCAACTACTGGTTCTACGAGATTGGTTCAAACGGAGATCCCGACATCGAAGCCTTGCTCAAACAGGAACAATTCGAAGCTGAGTATCTTCCGATCGCTGTTCTGATGCATGACACTGTCTGGTTCGATGATCAAGGCAATACGATCCTAGAAAAAGGCTTGGACCGGCTGCTGAAGTATATCGCTCTGGATCCATACGACGTCAAGGAAGACTTCCTCGACTCTATTACGAATCCAGATCCAGAAACACCACCGGATCAGATTCCTGCGATCGAGGACGTCTGGGACTTCTTCGTGCACTTCAGCATGCCCATGCGTACAATCGATCGGGCAGCACGAGAATACCTGTGGCGCTTCTATCGTTTCCTGAGCACCCACACTTGGACGACATTCGCGGATTACAACAGCTGGGTCTTGTCTCGTGCCGGCACTCAGCCTCAATCAAATTTCAGCGTTGAGGAAGGTGAGGAGTACACAGGCTATATCGCACGCTATGCCTGGTCTTACATCACCGAAGCAATATTTCCAGGAACATATGTTCCTCCGGGCTGGGATCGCCCACTCAAGACACGCGAATGCTGGTCGGAGGAATATGCTTTGACTGACGGTGACTACAACGTCGGCTTGGACCTAGTGCACGGAGTGGGTAACTATAACGTAGCCAGTGGTCAAGCTGAAGATGAAGAACATAGCTATACCATTGTCGTACGTCAGAACAGCCTGGCAGAAGGTGGAGGATCTCCAACCTATACCGCGGTGTTGATGATGGGTCCATCAATGGAGTACCAGGTTAACACCTCCATCACTCCAGTAGGTGTGGGCTCTGGTGGCTATGTTGATTTCCAGTATCGTTTTGTCGACGTCGAGATCTTCCCTGAGGATCCTGAGGAAAACTCTGAATTCAGATGGCCGATTAATATCGGCATCCTGAGAGAAATGTCTGCCATGCGAAGAGAACCTGCTCTGCAGGAAGCGTTGGCAGCGACGGTCTTCTTGGTTGACCGAATCAAGGTCAAGTGGTACCAGACCGGCTTCTTCAAGTGGCTGATCGTCATCATCGTGATCATTGTGGTCATTATGACCTATCAATACCAACTGTTGGGCACGGTCTCGAGTTTGGCGGGCACGGCCCTCGCAGCCGGCGCCACTGGTACAGCCATCGCATACGCTGCTCTGTATGTGGCGATGACTTTCGCTTTAGGCTTCTTGATCAGTTTTGCTGGATCTCTGCTTGGTGGCACATTGGGTCAGGTTTTCGTCATTCTCGCCATGCTCTACATGGCAGGTGGCACCCAGTTCCTGAGCAACATAGGTTCCACGTGGAACACGATGGTGACTAACCTTGGCTGGGGTAATGCCACTGCATTCCTCCAATCTATTGGTCCAATCATCTCTATTGGCCGTGTAATCGTCGAGAACCGTGCACTAGCTGGTCTAGAGTCCGAGATGCGAGACTTTGCCAAGACAGCTAGAGAAAAGTACGAAGAGCTTCAGGATGCCTGGGATGAGTTCGGTGGTAAGCCTGGTTGGCTTGATCCTATGGACTTGATTGGTGCTTTTACAGCACAATGGTACGTCGAAATGCCGGATCAGTACCTACAACGCACACTGAATGCAAATCCGGGCGTTCTTGGGTATGATATGATCAGTCAATTCAGCGATATGGCCCTTTTCCTTCCAACGAATGGAAACCCGACAGAGTTCATTAGCAACGTGTTTGGACAGATGGAAAGACAGCGAGGAGCAGTGTAATGGCAACCATAAATCCAACGATAGGCTTCCAGCCCACTCAAGGGCCTGGCTCGTTCAATTACCAGCCTATTAACTCCGGGTACACTGACCCTGTAGGGAGTGGTGGCCTACCTGGTTCAGGTGCACAGTACTTGAACAGCCTGGCTAATTATGGGGGACCTACTGTTGATGCTAATCAAGGTATCCTCGGACCTGAACTTTTTCAGAACATCTCTCAGGGAGTAGGAGCCTTCACTTCGCTGGCTCAGATCTACGGGATGTTCCAAAGCCTGGGCCTACAGAAGAAAGCCTTCAAGTTTGCCCAAGAAGGAACCAAGCGAAACTTCAATGCCCAGGCCACGGCCTACAATGAAACAGTCGCTTCGAGAGAAACGGCACGGCGTGCTTATGCAACAGCGAACGGCCAGGATTACAACTCTCTGTACGCATACGGAACCGGCCAGAGAGTCAACAAGTGGCCCTAACGTGTCGATTGACAATCACATTCTCGATACATTGACAAAGGATTAACAAATGGCTACACCAATCACATGGCAAAACGTGGGGATCAATGACGGCTCTAACGCTGCCTCACTAGGCAATACAGCAGCCAATCTTGGTCAAAACGCCATCCAGGGTCTAAGCATCTTCAATGAGCAGTTGCAAGACCGCATTAATCGTGAAGACACGCTCTTGACAAACAATGCCATCGCTCAAGCTCTGCAAGGCGGGCCCACTGTATCGAACAACCGTCGTGTCGATGCCACGTTGCTGCAGTCGGCTGTTGAAAAGGACCGCGCCGGCATTCGAGGAGAAAGGGCACTCAACGATGATCTCCTGACAGCAGCAGTCAATCGTCGTCTGAATACTGCTTCTGCGGGAGTCAGGGAAAAGGACCTGTCGACCTACGATGAGCGCTTGAAGCTTGATCAAGAGATCGCACGGTCTGAAGCTGATTACCGCTCGACTCAAAGTGAAGTAGCGCGTGCCAACCTTGAAGAGCTAAAACGCCAGAAAGCTGAAACGGAGAAAAAGCACCAGGCATTCATAGCCATTGAGTCCGAGCTGTACAGCCCTGAGCGCGCACAAAAAATCGAAGCCGACTTCGAGGCTAACTGGGCACAAAATGCGCCAGCTGGCGCCACTGAGGAAGACAAGGCCATTGCAAAGGCGAACTTCGTGGAAAGTTCCCACGAGCAGCCTTTCCACAATCCGAATCTGATCCAGCAACTGGCTCAGAAGTATGGCTTACTGTCTGACGACATCTTCCAAGGTCTGCCAGTTGGACGTCGTGTCTTGGCAGCCCAAGGAGCGGCTGATGCAGCCATCGCTGAACGAGCAGCTCTGCAGGATGCAACGACCCAGAGTGTCATCACCAATGCCACCAAATACCGTAACGGTGATATGACCATGGTACGCTACGATGGTACCGACTACGTCTTCGAGAAAGATACCGCGGCCACTGATGCGACATTCAATGCTGCCTTCAGGGATATGCAGGTTGATCCGAAAGACGATCGTGCTAAGGAGTTTCGTGCCAAGATTGAATCCCGTTTCAAGAGTGCCAGCGTAGCTGAGCAGATCATCAAAGAAATCGTCCGAGATGGTGAAATCCCTGATGGGTTCTCTCGCCTAGTAGACGAACGCTTCAATGACCTAAAGCAGCGCTCGCTCAATAAATCTAAAGCTCAGGTAGGTGTCAGTGGTACTGGCGACCCTTATGCTGATCTTAACAACTACTACAGGGCTATTAATTCACGCAACCCTACAAGGACTGAGATAACGCCTGAGGGGGCTGGAAAGATTACTCCAGAATCTCTTGAATCTGTGACTGAGGCGATTCGTCGGATTAATGTGGCGCCGGCCAATGAGGCTGAAGTACAGCAATCGAAAGATGCTCTCCAGTTATCGGTGAAGGGTTTGACGGCTGCACAGACAAAAGTCAAGCTGCCAGAGGATGCTTCTCAAGAGCTACGCATTCTCTTCAATCGCTTCAAAAATGAGATCGACGTAGCAAAGGGTGGGATGATGCTTCCTGATATTCCTGGCATAGCTGGTCTAGCGGGTCCTGGATACGTTCCACGACCAGTGAAGCCTCGCTTTGCAGACAAACGCAACGCTGCAGCCAAGGCAGTCGATTTGCTGCAACAGTTGCAAGTACGTATTGAGCAGGAGAACAAAGCAGCTGAAGCTGCTAGACTGCGTCAACAACTAGATCAATAAGGAAGCACCATGAGCGAATTTGAAGCGATGGTGAATGCTCACCTTGGAGCAGCACAGCGCAAAAAAGCTTATCTTGAAAACCAATCCAAACAGAAGCAGGATTACCTAGATCCTGTTTTCGAATTTGGGGTGGATGAAGTAGGGATTGTCGACGCCGACACAGTAGACCTGCCCAACGGACAGCGTCTACGTCTGTCGGCGGGTGAAGGTCGTACACTTGACTCATACGAAACCAATCCGCAGACCTACATCGATCGTCCAGAGAAGCTGGCAGCCCATCGTCGCTCGTATGCCAGTGCCTTTGGCCTGGATCCTGATGAGGTAACCGTTGATGATCTGGTGATCGCTGGTAAGTCTCAAAAGCGCAAGTTCCAAGAACGCCTTCGTGGTATGGCCAATGAGAATGGCCGTATCCGTTATCGTGCTCGTGGCACGGATCAAGACAACCGTCTGCTCGCTGAGCTTGATTCGAACCAGGTAAATCTGTCTGGTCGTCAGGACAATGCTCGTTACGACACCCGCTTCAACTATGAACAGCGTATTGCTGATGCCATCTCCGGTGAGACTGGTGATCAGGCATTTGGCGCTGGTGACCGTAGCCTCAAGACTATTGGCAAAGATCAAGTCGTGAACTTCGTTGGTGGTGCAACCAACATGGCCAATGACTTGGTCCAGAGTGCGGGCATTCTGCTCGGAGCTAACAATATTCCTGGTGTCGACAAGACCCACGGTTTTATCCGCGACAAAGTTGAGCAGTTCAAGGGAGCCTTCAACAGTTCTAAACAGCAGAGACGTGAACGTCTGGAGCAGGAACGCAATGAGCTCCAGAGCGAGATGTTCAATATCCAGAAAGAAAAGTACTTGAAGAAAGGTAACAGTGACCTCAATGCCAGTATTCGTGCCGGTATCGACGAATTCACAAACTCCGTGGGCAATGTTATTGAGAATCCTGGAGCAGTCCTCGATAAGACTGTAGAGTCCCTGCCATACATGCTGGGTGTTGCTGCAGCCGGTCGTAAGGCTACACAGGCTGCAGTATCGAACCTGCAGAAGCAGGTCCTGAAGAACACCGGTGTCCAGAAGAACATCGTCCGTGGTTTCGAAAAGAGCAAGAATCCTACCACTGCAGGTGTCAAAGGTACCCGTGGTAAATTTCAGTCCGAAAAGGTTCTGGAATCTACTGCAGCATTCCACACACAGAAATTCCTTTCGACTCCCGCTGGCCAGCGCTACCTAAAGCGCTACGCTACTGTAACCGGTATCAGCACGGTAGGTATCACAGAAGGTTTGAGCACGTCCGCGGAAGTGTACGACTCGATTGTCAACATGTCCGAAGACCAGGCCCGTAACTCAAATCGTTATCTTGAGATGCGCGAAGGCGGGATGACCCACAAGAAGGCTGTCCAACAGTTGGCTGAAGATGCTCACTTAAAGACACTGCTTAGCGTGACTTTGGCAGCAGGTGCTGCCTCTGCCATCACCGGCGCCGGTGCCTTCGAAGGTCAGTTGTTCACGGGATTGCGTACTGCGCGTAAGAGTGTACAAGGTGCAGCCAAGAATGTTGAAGAGGTTTCCAAAAAAGAGGGCCAGAAGTTCGGGACAAAAGCCGCTATCAAGGCAATTGGAAAAGGTGCTTACAAAACTACTACCTTTATAGCCCCGTCTGCAACCAAAGAAGGTGCAGAGGAACTCCTACAATCCGGCAGTGGAGAATTCCTATCTCAGCTGGCTAGCTTCGAAGCCACTGGCCAGGAAGTTGGTCCCGGTGTGGGACGTGCTGCCGGTGAAGGATTTGTAATTGGTGCTGCTTCTGGTGGTCTAGCACAAGGAACTCTTGGTTCGTTGAGGGCATTGGCAACAACTAATCCCAAGAAATTTATGGAGGCTTACAGTGACTACAAAGATAGGGACAAGCCTCAGCCACTCAATGCAGTGCCCAAGGCGAAAGGGGTTCCAGCCAAGGGTGCTGCGTCTGTCGCCTCAACTCCAGTTGAGCCTGGTGGTTCGATCGAAGAAACTGTAATCCAAACTCATGCAAATCCGGCCGAAGCATTCGAATCTGCAGTCACAGCTTTTGACAGCCCGACTCCAACGGAACCTCGAGTAACAACCTTCCTGAAAATGCGCCAGGCACGGGATGCTGCTAACACGGCTGGCACTCCACTAACAACGGCCCAAGAATCGTTCTATCAGATCGTCAAAGAACGTGCTGAGTCAGACGTGGCTGCAGCTGCACAGACTGTGCTGAGCAAGAAGCCAGAAGATCGCACAACGGAGGACATGGACGTCCTCTTCCGCGCTGGTGACATGAAGATCTCTCTTGACACGTCATCTATGAATGATCGTGAACGTAAAGTTTACGAAGGCACAGTCAAGCTGGCTGAAGATCTGGAACAGGCTGCTACTCTCCGAGAAGAGCAGGTACAACGTGTTACAGGCGAAGGTCAGCGTCGTACTATCCGCCAGGTATGGGATAACAAGTTTGGTGACGTGAAGTCTGGTGCCAACGGACGTCCTGGGTTGGGTTACTATAACCGTCGTATGCGCGAGATCATGGCGCGCACCGACTTTACGGCCGAGAATGAAGAGCTCAACAGTCTGATCAGTGGTTTGAAGAACTTCACTGGGTCCCAGAACAAGTATCTGGAGAATGCTCGTGAGGCTGTACGCCGTCAGGAGACAGTAGGCAATTTCAAGTACACAGCCCCGTCGACTGAAAACAACGGTGGATCGCCTGCTCTACTCCAGATTCTAGAGCGTGAGCAGCAACAGTTCGAGAAGATCCGTCAAGGGCTTCTGACGCGTTATAACGACTGGAAGACAGCTGCACAGCCTAGTGTTACGAACGCCATTCCTGAGGCTTCTCAGGCGGCCACAGAGCCTACTACAACAGCGCCTGTCCCTACGGCAGCTGCATCTGCCCCACCGGCAGAAACGGCCCGTGATCGAGCTGTTCAGAAGCTTACTCAAGAGAAAGCTGAACTAGAAGCCCAGATTGCTGATGGAACTCTAGACCAGAACCAAAAGACTGTTCTTCGTAAGAGCTTGCGCAAGGTAATCAGCGCTCTAAAGAAAGCTTCCGGTCAGCGTGACGAAACAGCGCGCAATCGTCAGACGAAACAGGACAATAAGACTCCGGTAAATCCAGAGTTTGCTCAGAAGTTCGCTGACATCATGAACAATAAAGAGTTGTCCGACCGTGAACGGCAGATAGCTCTAGTGAAGCTCCGCCATGAATTTGATGAAGTAGGTAACACAGTGCTTGGGCGCCGTATTGGCAAGCAAGTTAACCACCTGGCTGACAAGCTGAAGACTGAAAGACCCAAGTTCGCTGAAGAGATCAAGAGTGGTGGCTTTAAGGTAACTACATCTGGCATCAAAGGCCTAGTTAACGAAGAAGGTGCTACCAAAAAATCGGCTGAGCCGACTGGCAAGACTCTCCGTCAAACTGCAAAAGAAGGGTCTCATTCTGTGTTGGCCTTCTTGCAGGAACAAAGCTCCAACCAGGCATTCGCCGCCTTGGCAGGACGTTTGCTTGAGGTCCTAGGTGACCGAGACGTCCAGATCGTGGAATTGTCTGGCGATGAGATACTGGCTAAGTTTGGTAATGCCCGCGTTAAAGGCGCCTACCTAGATGGTGTAATCTACCTGAATCGCTCAACCCTGAACTCTGCAGGCAAGTATCGTAATACCTTCTTGCATGAAGCGATACACGCAGCGATTAATGGACACATCGGGAAGGGAATCTCCCCAGCGTTGAAGAATCGTTTGTACGATCTCAACCTGCAAGTGGTCCATGCACTGCACAAGAGCGATCATCCAACTGCCCCGCAGATGGCGGCAATTCTTTCTCGCAAGAATGGTCCAGAAGAACTATTGACTCACGGTATTACCACTCCATTCCTGCAGGAATTCCTGCGTAGTGTGCAGGTAGGTGAGCAGACTCTTTGGGACAAATTCGTCAAGATCATTGCTGATCTGTTGAATGTTCCAGACAATTCAGCTCTAGGCGAAGTACTAGCGATCACAGAAGCAATCTTCCAGGAAGTGGCACCTACACAAAATACCGCGGCACAGGCCTCGGCTAATAGCGAGCCTGTGGACGTCGCGCCCCGCGCGGCGGCCGGAGGCGAGCGTGAAGCCGAGGCCGTTGAATCATCGTTAAAGGAACAAGCAATTAAGCGTGCCAAGGCTATTCGTTTGTCTGAAGCCAGACGTGCACGCACTCTACTGCAAAACGAACGTCTATGGCCAAACCAGATTTACTTGTCAAACCAGGAAGATGCTGCTCTGTACACTCGCCTACGTCAGGATGGCGTGTCACCTGTACAGGTTATTGAACAGGTCCTGGCCCAAATTGAGCCGAACCCTGAAGCTCGTAACGTTGTTGCGGAGCCGGCCGTACCTGTTGAAGAGATCGAGAAAGCAGCTGTTGATGGTGCGTTGCTGAACTCTCAAGAGAACCGGCGCACTGTAACTGCACGCAAACTTCCTCAGGCTGTTCGCAACCTGATGAACGTAGCGGAAGGTCGTGCACAGTTCGTTAAAAAGAGCCTGGAGGTTCGCAAACTTGGCTCTACGCTAGCAGACGTTTTCGAACGTCGCAGTGACAAAGTGCAAGACTTGCTTGCTTCCAATGACTTCATCATGGAGATTCTGGCGGATCCTGCAGCGCGTGAGATTTTCTACAATAAGATTGGAACAACTCTGGAAGAAGAAACAGCGCTGAACGCATTCGCTCAGTTCTACACTGCCTTTGCTAATGAGCTCGATCGCAACATGCAGCGTTTACCGGAGTCATCAGATGCTCTTGGCAACTTGCTGGAAGTAAGCCCGTTGTATTACTGGCAGGATGAAGCGACCGGAAAGCTGGATCGCAATCTTGTAGCTGCGATGGCACTGGAAGGTATGCAGTGGCTGATTGGAACTGGATCTCAATCAACTTGGAATTCGCCGGAAACAATCCGTTCAATCCTGGGTCTGGAAGAGAACGCTCCAATCACTGCACAGATGTGGCGTGCTGTAGGTCGTGGCCGTACTCGTACGTCTGTTGTTCAGGAAATTGGACATAAGACTGTTGCACACTTGAACATACGTGCAAAGGCCGGTATCCGTCCTCAGTACGATCAGGTTTTTGTTGCTGCTTTGGGTGCTCAGACACTGACTACCTTGAAGAGCATGTCCGTGACGACTGAAGACGGTGGCAAGAAAGTCGAAAAGCCACTCATCTATCAGCATGGCGTGTCTCGTGCAGAATGGGACGCCATCGCCAAGAATTCGATTGAATCAACCACAGCCAATGATGACACTAACGTGCTATTCATTAGCAATTCAGTTGGCCAGATATGGGATTCACAGAAGGCGCGTTGGGTTCGCAATGACATTACTACATCCCTACGCAATCGCGTAGATGCTGGCCGTAAGATCTTTGGCAGGCTGTTTGGTTCAACTGGATCGGTGCGTGCACCACAGTTCGAAGAACCAACGAGCGACGACATTCCAAAGAAGATCACCCGTACTGGTGCCAATGTTCCGAAGACAATGCGTGAACGTCAGCTGCATGATGCAAAGAAAGCATTTCGTGCAGAAACAGACGTTATCGATCTTGTTGATAAGTTTAGTTCACCTCAGCGCTTCCTGGAACTGGCACATGCGTTCCTAACAGATGCAGAGTTGGCACAATTGCACGATCTCAGCCGTCCAGGCGCCGAGGGGCGCAATGACGGACTGATGCGTGACTTGATGGCTGCTTTGGAATGGAGCCGTCAGCATGGACGTCGTGGGTTTTACTTGACTACACGCCAGACTCGTTCAGGTCGTTTCATCTACGACTCAAACGTAATCAACCCACAATCGAACAAGCTGCATCGCTTCATGTTCATTCGTGATGGTTGGACTCGTCATATCAAGAAGCGTGACCCAAGCACAATGACAAGTACCCAACGTGACCAGTACCAGGCCATGATGATGGCGATCGGTCTGAGCATGGGTATCAAGACGGATGCGACTCCAGTTGCTGAAGTCACACGTCAAGTAGAAGAAGCCTTCATCAAGGATGGTGACTGGAAAGCGGCAATGGATGCTCTTCTGGAATCAGGTGAGAAAGCTTTCACCGAAGCCCAGGAGACTGCTGTTGGAAAGGTACTGAGTAAAGAAGGGACTCACACACTTGCCGGACTGGTTGCAGCCAGCAAGTGGTTTAGCGCCAAGGATGGCGACTCAGTATCCATATCCTTGCCTCATGAAACGGATGGCGTGACAAACGGCTACATCATCGGTCTACTACAGACTCCTCCCGCAGGTGGAATCACTCCGACTTATCGTGAGCTGCTGAATGCAGGCGGTATCTACTTCGAAGATGATCCGTGGAAGAACCTGGCTGAGTACAAGGCTGCTGGCAACCTTGACAACTATGAGTATATCGCCAAGGACACACGTACCAATCTAGTCGCTCAGTATCAGAGAGCCAAGGCTGTCGATGCCAAGACTCTGAAAGCGATGGCTGACGATCGTAACACACATCTCCAGGCTCGTAGCATTATTATCAATCAGAACGTAGCTTATATCACGCGTTCGGGTCTCGTTCCGAATCCGAATGAGCTCTACCAGGAAGTACCAAACGATGAGTTTGATGTGAGCATTGGTCGTAAGTGGGCCAAGTCACCTCTCATGGTCATGTCGTACGGTGCCGGCGAAGCTTCGATCGGTCGTCAGGTGCTGGCTCAGGCACTCGAAAAGTTCTATGAGCTGCTGTCCAAGTCGAATTCTGATCTCGACAAGATGATTGCGGATGCACCAACAACTGAATTGAAAGCAGAGTTGGAAGCAACCCGAGCTCAGGTAACAGCTGATGCGATGAATCGTGCCTACAGCATTGTGAACATGGTAGCGCGCGCTAATCTTCAAACGAAGGTCGGTAAGGTGGTCGGAGTGGACCCAGAGACTGGAAGAAAGATCTGGGGTTCATGGAAGCAGATGGGCACAAACAATGCTGACGGTGTTATTACCGCGGCAGATATAGTGAACTTGGCAAAAGCCCAGTTTGATGGGGACATTCATCGTGTGTCGAAAGAGTTCATCTTGAGCAAAAATGCTCAGGATCTCTTCGAAATTGGTATTGCGGAAACGTACAGCCGGGCATTGACTAATGCCTTGAATGCACGGCTTGCACCGGTGAAAGCAATTCGTGCTCGCTTGAATGCAGCCAACCAGTTAGCGAACCTCTTGTACGTGACCGAGTACGACAACCAGGTCCGTGCGCGTGAAGCCCAGGGCCAGGTTTTGACTCCGGCAGACAAGCAAGCGATCCAACAGGACCTTGCGATGCAAGGTCTTGCACCAACATTGGGAATGGTAGAATCAGAAGACCAGTCCGATCGTCTACCTATGACGAATACCGGTACAGAGTACCTACGTGCTGGTACCCAACTCCTGGGTGGTTGGGGGGTTCTTGAGAACCCACGCCAGCTAACAGACATTGTCTACGGCTTGAACCAGCAAGAGCGTATTCCTGCCCCCGCCAGAACACTGACAGGTCGCATGACTGTACCTGTGCCGGATACAAATGTCGGAGTATCCGCGGTAGTGAAGAGCATTCACGCCCTCGATGGTGTGGTCAACTCATTAGTCTGGGGACAAGGTGACTACGCCGTCCTTAACGTCCACGATGCTCAGGTCAGCCCATGGTGGGCAGCAGCGGATGTTGCTACAGTAGCTAATGCTGGTTTCGCTGAGACATTGGCCGGCTATGACTTACCACAGAAGTTCATCGACATGGCTTTCCCCGTCATTCGCTCATTGTATTCAGAACAAGACAAACGTCTGAGCCAAGAACAGAAGGATGGTATTGCCATCAAGATGCAAGAAGCCAATGTCTTCTTCAAATTTATACGCCAAGCTCCCGATAATCTATCACCTGTAGAGAAAGGTCGCTGGGTCATTATGGAGCTAGGTCGCCAGATGTTGGTGGACCAGCAGGGCTCACTGCAGAGCAAGCAAGAACTTTTCCGGGATATTCGCTACGTGAATCAGTTCGCTCAGCAAGACACAGCTGTGAACTACCCAGCAGGTGTCGACGTGAGTGTAGCTCCAGAATACACTTCCACTGAACAACGTGCGCAGACTCGAGAGCTGCCGGCACCAACCAACTTACTAACCTCTCCATCCGAAGTGATTGAGCAGGACATCAAGTTTAGCGAAGACTTTATTGATCAGCTGGAAAGCGAAAAGGTTGTTACAACCTGGGAAGGCTTAGCTCAATATGAAACCAGCGAAGTGAATCCTAGTCATACTACGCATCTGCGTGAAGTCATTCGTAACCTGGTAGCGCCTGCACTGCAGACAATGGATCCGATCTTCCAGCAAATCATGGAAGGCGAAGGTGTGGACACCAACACAGCAGAGTGGGAAGGTGACATCCTGCGTTTGAAGACAGCCGGCCATACACTGACATCGAACGTTGACATCTCCTTGCAAGAACGTGCAGCTCAAGAGTACGTTGCTGCCGTAGTTGAGCATGGCGTAGCAGCAGACCACTTTGTCCGTAAGGAAGCACGTCGTCTGTTCGAACTGGCAGCCAAAACAGCTTCCCCAAGTATGTTCCTGCCGGAGACAATCACTGGTGATCCAGACATTGCCTACGATATGGCCGAAGACCGTTATAACTACATCTTTCGCGATCCGGACTCTACAACTGCCTACAAGCGTTTCTTGGCTATTGGCTTAACGAATGAGCATTTTGCCAAGGCCTTGTCAAACGTAGCTAATGTTGGTACTGAGGTCCTGAAATCGCCTGATTGGAGCAAAGGCATCTTGAGTAACATGATGAGTTTGTTCCGCATGATCGTTCAGCGTTTGTCGGGAACGTCTCTGCGCTACGAAGGTGGCACTATAGCCAACGCCATCAGAGCCCTGGCTCAATCAACGATCGCTGTAAACCGACGGAACATGCAACGTTTGAAAGACGTGCAGACCGGTGCGGACACAACATCTCGAGTCCAGCACGTGAACCAGCGCTTGGTGAATGCGATCAACGAACGCTTCGTAGATCCTCTGGCTAAAGGTTTGGAGGCGGTGAATCGTAAGCGTCTGGATCCAAAGAATCCGACACTTCCTGGTTTTGTGCGAGCAGCGACATACGTTGCTTTGAAGTCCCGCGACACTGAGGTGCGCGACGAGTACAACCGTTTCTATCGTGAGTTGACTAGCCCATATAACGTGGGCAAGGACAACTGGTTTTTTGAAACATTGGCTGAGGTCACTCCGTGGCCGGTAGAAAACCTGGATTGGTTGGGTCTTCTTCGCAAGTCGAAGTACATCGTCGACAAGGCACGTCAGGAAGTAAATGACCACACACGCTCGTTCATCAACGATAGCTTCGACAAGAATAACTACATGTCTAAGGCCCACAAGATGGCGATCACAAACGTGATCCTAAAGACAGACTTATCTACTCTCTTGCAAGATGAGACCAAGGTCACTGACATCAATCGCCTGGCTGAGCTTCTGAGAGATCCGAATGCTCGTCAAGCAGAGCGTCTGCGTTTGGAATCCATGCTACGTGCAACTACGGCCAAAGAGAAGAACCCTCAGTTATACTTCTTGTTCCAAAACCAGGCTCGTTCTCTAGCAAACTTTATGGTCCGTGGAGAAACTACGGTCGAGAACGCCATGCTAAATGCGAACAACATCGTTCGTCAGTACATGTTGCATGACGTGGATCGTACTGCCATTAAGGATACGCCGGCGCTCGAGAACATCGTGGATCGCTTAACGTCTATCTATGCATTGGAAATGCAGAGTCTGAATGACTTGCGCTTGACGAATGACATTATGCAACACGAAATGCAACGCCAGAACGTGGGTGAAGACAACGGCTTCACACGCTTAGTGGGTATGCACATCGACTTCAAGGAACTTGCGAAACAGAATTTGTTCGACAATGACCCAGTTCAGATGATCAAGGGCTACGTCTACGAGATTTTCGACGGTGATGTGAACGTTGAGTACGTAGAACAAGGCTCTGACCGCGAACAAGAGCTCGCTGCTGAAGGTATGCTGCTGGTTGGAGAGCTGCCGAAAGATTCCCACGACGACTACAAAGGTAAGCGCCTGCTTTACAAGGGTATGAAGGGCTTGAACACGTACAACAAGTCTATTGTCTCACTGACTGACTTACAGCACCGTGGCGCTAATCTCTTCAGTACTAATGGCTTCCAGTCGCAGAACACACTGGGTAACCTGGCACGTACTCGTCAACACTCCTATGTGACAGCAAAGCGTCAATTCAAGGAAGGGTTTACAAAGCCTGGCGCCAATATGGTACCGGTGCTGAATAATGCCGGCCAGATTGTTGATTATCGTTACATGATGAGCGAAAGCAACAAGCGAAAGATTCTCAAGAAAGAGGATCCATTTGATCGAGTGTTGCCTCGTATGTTTGCCAGCATCACTGACCGTAACAACTCCGAAGTTATCAATGGTGACGTAATTAGACTGGCCAAAGATGAATGGAGCAAGTTGCACAACAGCCCGAGTGAGCGCTTTATCAAGATTAGCCGTACGTCGAATGATCCAGCTGCGCGCGACATGTGGAACCTGCTACCTGAAAGTATGCAGCGTGAGGCCAAGAAGGTATTTGGCTTCGAAGGCATGTACGTGCGTGACAATGTGGCAAACCTGGTTCTTGGCTTCCGTAAAATGACGGTAGTCAACATCAAGAACCCGGATGGCAAGGGAATCCTATGGGGCCGGGCTACGCCGGTGGTACGCATGGCTGAAAAGATCTGGCAGGAAGTCGTCTCCCTGATGCGAATCAAGATAGCGATCCTGACTCCCACGGTCGTAGTAGGTAACCTCGCTTCGAACATAGCGATGCTTCTAAGTGAAGGCATCCCGGTCAACTACATCCGTAAGAATTCGGCCGAAGCCATCTCAGCAATGCGCCAGTACCAAAAGGACCGTCAAGATGCCATAGAACTGATGCGTCTAATTGGTGCTCAGAGAGCCCTGGGTCGTAATACACGTTCACTAGAGGTGCGCTTGGGCCGTCTCGAAGGTGACCTAAACACCAATCCAGTAGCGGGACTGGTGCGTGATGGCCTCTTCACTTCAATCACAGCTGACTTAGGTGTCGATGATGATACCGTCCGTGGATCACTGATCCAAAAGGCAGAGGATGCACTAGGCAACAAAGGTGGTCGGCTAGGTAAAGGTGTTGCGCACTTGGTAAAAGAAGCATATATGCTTCCTGGAGCCAAGGGTTACCAGGCAGCCGTTGCCGCTACGCAGTATGGTGACTTCGTTGCACGCTATGTGAAGTTCAAATACGATACACAAGTCAACAAGAAGGACCGTAACCAGGCTATCAATGAAGCTCTGGCTGCGTTCATTTACTATGACATCCCACAGCCGAAGTATCTGCAGGCTTTGAATGACAATGGTCTGGTGATGTTTACAAAGTTCTTCCTGCGCATTCAGCCGATCGTGGCTCGTATGTACACTCAGAACCCAGTAAGCGCCTTCAGCATCTTAGCTCTGCAGAAGAGTTTGCTGCCGGCGCCGTTCAATGAAAACATCATGAACTACGGTATGGGTGATGGCTTGACGAACAAATGGAACAATCCGTTGAATCTGCCCGGTAAGGTATGGAAGACTTTGAATCCAACAGAACCTGCGTTGCTTCAGTGGATCCTAAATCCATTCGGACTATAAAAGGGTTGATATGAAGCATCGTATTGCGAGGGTGGTTTGGTTCGATATTTATGGGAAGGACGACTGGCACGAGGGGGATCCGACAGAAATCTATCGGCTCGAGGCCATTGGTCGTGTATGGCGGGAAAGAGTGGAGGGCAGGACCTTTTTGGTCGTTGCCCCCCATAACTCTTTGCATGATGCGCAGCGTTTTTACGATCTGAGAATCCCGTGGAGTAATGTCATCGAGATTCAGTACTGGGAAGGTTCAGAGAAATTGAAACCAGTGAGCAATACCATTCATCAAAAGAAGCACACCTCTTCTTGATCTTGTTCAACTCACGGCTTGACAGTGATCTTTCCGCCCAGTATTTCTTCCAGAGTTGTTCGGATCAAATCAATCCCTAATATAGCTTCTTTCTCTTCCTGGGGACCGGATGGTTCATCATGAAAGACGATCCGGGTGCCGTACTCGGGATGTCCATGAATCCGCATAGCGTCTTCGAAGGAATCCCACAGTGAAGTGGAATGCACAGCTGTGCGCCAGCGGAGGGCACAGGATCCATCACTGAAGATGACTCCTTCGTACTGCACCTCGTCGGGTGCATTCATTTGGTCGTCATTATGCTTGCCAAGTTCTGCGGCTTTGGGGCGATAGGCGGTGAAACGACGGATCTGATGATCAGTCATCTTTGTGTTCCTTTACGTTAATGTACTCGTTGCCAACCCACCCTGTGACCCGGGTGGACCTGTTGCTCTGGGAGGTCCTTAAATCGACCCTCTTATTGCCAATCCAGCCGGTTGTACGAATAGTGCTGGATTTGGCTCTTATAAGGCCCGTAGAGGCCTCAATTTGGTCAGGGCTACGAAGCCCTTCCCGAATCTTTTGGTTGTCTCCTGGGGCTGCAGAGAGCCTCAATGAGACCAAAATCAGGGTAAGGACGAGCATGGTTCCACCCCAGATTCTCAGAAATAGCCTTTGGTTGTCCGATCTGTTGCTTTTTTGCATCAAAAGTCTCCTTCAGCCACATGGCAGACATGGTAACTGGCCTTGCGAAATGCCTCGGCCAGACGCTTGCGATCTTCGAAAATGGTCTGGACTTCCTTGTTGGGAAACTTCTGGCGGAAAGCCTCGAGATTCTCTAGCTTTACCGCGGTATCTTCCCGATGGTCGTCTTGAGCTCTCATTACCAAGTAATGATAGGGCACGTTGTATTTCTTGAGCCAATCCACGGTTGTATGGCGTACGCGTTCGCTCCGACCGGTCAGGAGCATAATTTCGTAGCCGGCCAGGAACAGAACTTGCGTCAGAGTGATAATGGCATTGATTGGCTGGTCGGTGTGAGCCAGGGAGTCATAGGTCTCCCAGTCTTTCTTGGGCCCGACGATGTGATGGAGTCGTTCCATCGGATCGGCGAGGGTCCCATCGATGTCGAAGATGTACATGTTTGAATTCCTTGAGTGATTGCTTTTCCTGTAGTTTCCAATGGTTGCTTAGCTTCAGCTTGTTATATTTTTGCATGGTTAAGCCAAGCTGATTAGCCCTCCAGTAGTTGGAATCAGATCTCTTCAAGCTTCGGCGCTCCAAATAATCTGTGAGGGGCCTTACACCCCTCTTGAGCTGTATCGTGGCTTGTTCGTTTGCAGTATATTTGTGCTATTGCTTGGCAATACTTGCCTCACACCGGAAACTGCAAATTTTCCTCTGC
>Ga0100378_1002270_pt1 | contig 19221 bp, 26 predicted proteins | sample CryGeymeta201502_FD_81535 | JGI IMG/M metagenome (GOLD analysis project Ga0100378, IMG submission 81535) | Groundwater microbial communities from Crystal Geyser aquifers in Utah, USA - Crystal Geyser metaG 2015-02 | ecosystem: Environmental > Aquatic > Deep subsurface > Groundwater | place: USA...
AAAGACTTCGATCCCTTGCGGCACAACGTCAATACCTACCTGACTCAGTTTATCGACCGGAAAAAGATCACTTCACTTGAGCCGGGCGTCGTCTATGTGATGGATCCCTACATGCTGCATCGCCGGCCGCCGCAGACAAGCAATACATACCGGACATTTGTTCGTGTTACCCACGTTCCCATTCAGATCAACGATATCAAGAATACACCAAATCCATTGCTGCCTATCGCTTGCGACACAGACGGTGTGGCCTACCGGAATATGCTCGAAAACTATCCTCAATAAAGAACGCCAACTCATGAGATTGATGCATCAAGGAATTCATACATGACAAAACTGCTTACCGATGCAGGCACCGCATGGATACTGCAACAAATCCTGCCCGAAGGGAAAGGCGAGCTGCAAAAAATCATCGACGAATTCAAATATGCCATAGCGCATCCGCAATATGGAAAAAGAAACCTTACCATACAGGGGTCGTGTTTTCCGCCCGATCTCAAGGTCAAGAAAATCAAGATGGATCTCGAGCAAAAGACTCCCGAACATGATCCCTTCATCCTTGCGACAGTAGATTTTGGAAAAGGTGTCCGATGGCGGCGTGGTTCCTTACGAATTGCCAATGTGACCATTCCGGAAAGCCTCAAAATCGCAATCAAGGGTAAAAGGGTTCGCGATATTGTCGAAGGAGCGCCTTTCCCCGATTTCACGATCCGCAATATCATTGAAGACAAGTCATTCAAGGGAAACACTCTCAGAATCATGTGCAATGAAAGCGCAAAAGTCCCAATCAACTAGGAAATCCATAATGCAAAAAGAACGCGAAATCCTGAATGCCCTGATGGCATCTGCGCAGCCTAGCCGTGATATCGACGCCATGATTGCCGTTGCGACAGACTGGAGATTTGGCGACCATGAAGAAGGCGACCTCACGCCAAAGGCCATGGCTGACAAGCACGGTATCGAATGGCTTATCGAGCGCATGAAGAACAGCAGCACCGCCATGTGGCGCCACATTCCCGAGTTCACCAAAAACATCGATGCAGCAGTCTCGCTGATGAGTGAACTGATACGCTGCGAGTTCGGTTCTTACGACGACATGGAGAACTCGTGGGCCTATGTGAACTTCAGGCACAATGGCACCGAATATTACGCAAATTCCGAAAATCTACCCAATCACTCCATGGCTATCCTCGCTGCCTATTTCGGCGCATTGCTAGGCAAATAATTCAAAAAACTCTGACAGGAGATCAACAATGACAAACCAGAATTGGCAGTGGTGGGCAGGGACCAATGAGGAAGAGTATCGACTCGCAGGCCCATGCTCGAGCAAAGACGAAGCCATTTGCGATGCCTATGGATCAACCGAGCCTGGAGACAAAATCTTTCTGGTCGAAGCTGTCGCGGGGGAATACAACGAATATGAAGATCTTCATATGTTCTCTGCAATGCGCAACCAAGAGATTATCGTTCGCGCAGAAGATTGAGGAAGCCAAGACCTCCGTCAAATCTACTGGTAATAATGTTGCTTCGATCGCAGTCAAAAACTGAGATAATCATAAAAGCAAAAAAGATAAAACCAAGGGCCGACAATGGAAGAATCATACCGTGACTTGCTTCGCGAAGCAGAGCAAGTCTTTCATGGCGATGGATGGCGGGTAAGATTCAGAGTCACTCCAGCAAAACGGAGGGGGCCGGATAACATTGTCGCAATGCACTTTGGCAAGCCATTCATACTGTTCGAGGATAAAATTGTTCTGAAGGCGACACAAGACATTCAAGACCAGCTTACTCTTCTGCTCGCCAATCAAAAAAGGCAAATCATAATCGCTGAAAAGCTGGCTTATCTACAACCGGAAACGGTTAAACCGGGCCAGCGTTATGTCAGCAAATTCCTAATGGAATTTCTGCGTAATCATTCAAGCCAACCGCAAATCGACCTGGAAACAATGATTGCCCACAAAAGCCGCAAATGGAGCAAGCTTGATCTTAGCGAAATGCTCGGAAAAGACATCAATATGGATGTCAGCATAACGATCAATTCCAACAAAGTTGGATGCAACGCGAGCCTCGGCCACAATATAACGGTCAATGATAAATCTATAACCATCCGCAAGCTCAACCTGCCTCAAGCCGTTCTTATCAACATGCAGGAAAACGGTGCAAAAATGACGGTAAAGCAAATCGTCGATCACCCCTATCTGCCTGATTTTCCAATCTCGAAGATCGACTGCAATGAATCCAAAAAAGGCAGAACGATCGTGATCTGGCAAACCGCAGATTATCTTGATATCGTGGACATCAAATGACATGCGGCAAAAAGAGCCCGACAGCGTAAAAAAGAATGAATTTCCTGAGTGAAAGGAAAAGCCGTGAGAACAATCAATCTTCCCAGAGATACCGACGATCTTGCATCTTTCGGGCATCTCATGCGCTTCGAAGCACAGATTTATAACAGCGAGAACGAAGGCAAACCATGCAGGTTCGCTGCCGGCATTATTGATGGTGATATTGCCTTCCCACTCGATCGCACCAGCGCTGAGCGCGCCTTTGAAGTCATGGCAGATTCGCTTTATGAAGCCGAGTCGGAATTTCTCGAGCACGGAAACCAGGAAGGATTCGTCGCCCTGTTTGAAACTCCCAAGGGAATCATGCTTGTCGCAGGTTCGAATCGCATGGGTTTCAACGGTCCGGATCTTGGAGATCTGCTTCCTGGCGTCAGCACCATGACAGGCATGCCAAACATCACATGGCCGCGGATTATGGCAGAAATGTTCCCAAACGAACAGTAATCCGGACAATTGCCATCATCCAGAAAGTTAATGCTCTTTCCTCTCTAAGGCAGAGAACATACAAGGCTTTGTGCCGCGCAAAAATTCAATGAGATATTTGCCTACTTAATCAGTGAACCAAAAATACGGGCAATAAAATGATCGGGTAAATTTCATGAGAGCTCGAAACGAAGCTTCGGCCGAAGATCTAAAGCTACAATCGCAAACACCCCAAGATACGGCTTACGACAGTCTCAAAGCAGCAGGAAGGAACAGCAGATGAAAGAGTGGAGCTACGAGGATATGAACACCCTTGCCGCAATGAAAAAGGAAGGCAAGGAATACGGCTATATCGCTACTTTGATGAGTAGGACCCCGGAAGCAGTCGGCAAAAAATTCCGCCAGATGGTAGACAAGCATCAGCATATTCTGAAAAAACACGGCATCAAGGTTGAAACGGCACTTCGAAAGACAACTCATACGCGCCATATTGAAAATAAAATCGGCGAAAATATCATTCAGAAGGCAGCTGAAAAGATCGCTACCAAAAGATCTTCACGGAAGGGTATTATCTATTCAAACGGAGGACTTAAGCGTTGGAGTGAAGAAGAAAGAAAGAGTATTATCAGGCTGAAAAATGAAGGCACTGACTTCGGAGACATCGCAGCTACGTTTAATCGAACAAAAAAATCGATAAAGAGCATGTATGAATATCTCGAGAGAACACGCCCGGATCTCTTTGCCGAATACGGCACAAAAAGCGTTGAAGCCATATCCAATCCTGCCAAAACTAAGTCAGAAGGCACGAGATCTTCCGAAAACAAAGCCTTCCTTGTTGAACTGGAAAAATACACCGGGGAAGAATTCAGGCCACATGATCCTGAACATATCGCCGTCGCCTTTTCGCTGGCTGGAATGAATCATGGCCGCGACATTCAGAAGATTGCAAGGGTCATGAACGTCCCTGAAAAGTGGGTCGCCTTTGTTTTCAATTCGCTGGATTATTCGGGCATATGGCCCAAGGATGAAGAATCTTATCCTGTGAGAACCACCGAAACCTATTCGCAGATGAATAGGTCACTGAGAAGGGATGTCCCCTATCTTCACGATATGCGCAGAAGAGGCGCCGCCTGACAAAGAGGACCCCATGACAACCATTCCTGTATACGTCAGCTCCAAGCTCAGGCATCGCAATCTGTGGATAGATTCGGAATTCACGATCACATCAAGCTGGATCCATTCGCCGGAACTCATGCCTGAGGAATGCTCGGATATGTGGGATCGTTATGTCCAGGAAGTCCGCGAATCGGAAGGCTTCGTCCTTTACGTTGAACCTGAAGATGTTCTCAAAGGCTGCCTGCTCGAGCTGGGCTTCGCGTTTGCCTGCCGGATTCCTATCGTCATCATCTGGCAAGGAAGTCCGGCAGGACTTGCATCAAAGGTTGGCACCATAATTCATCATACCAGCGTTCGGATCGTCCCTGACATGGTCGATGCAATAGCCATTATGAGGCAGCCGGCAATCTGACACCAACAATCGAAAAACAAACAGGATCACCTGATGAGCACAAGGATCAATGGCTATAAAACCGATCTCGACATCAAGAAGGTCTACAAAATCCTGATTGAAAAGCTAAAGCCGGCCGCAGTCGACTTGGCAAGAAAAAAGACAGCAAGAAACTTTGCTGCGAAGATCGCGAATCAGTTCGACGATATCGCTCTGGGCAGAATCGAAGCAAGAGACAACAAGACTGCAGCAGACATTGCGACACAGATATTTCTTGAAGATATTGAAGACAGACGCAGCAGAAAGCCATACGAACAGCCGTATATATTCCTGAGCATTTTTCTCTATCCGGAAGAAAATCGGACTCTGATGATACCAGCGTCCAATGAAAATGAACTCATTGACCTGTTTGATCAAATCAGGAAAATTAAAGAATACAAGTGGTATGACAATACTGACAGACCCGACAATGTAACAGCTAAGGAATGGAGTGCACGAGAGCGGGAATGGAAAAAGCATATGGGTCAAAGCTGGATTATCTCCGACCGCGGTATGGAGCTTAAGCTGGTCAAGGAGTCAGATCTCGATGTCGAAGCTGATCTGATCTGGGGTAGCCTGCCTTCAATTGAAGATCGCATCTTCACCCAGGCAAGAATGCTGTTCTTCAAAGAGCGCTATGATCAGTCAAAGGGCATTGGACAAATCCTTGGTCTTGGTTCTCTTTTTGTAGAAAGCAAAGAAGACCGAGCCCGTTATGAAGCTCAGGTCAGAGACTTTATTATTCCGATAGACAAGACAACACCGGTCGGCAAAATTATCGGTAACAAAATTTAGAAAATTGGGATTTGCTTCAACACTGAATCCATGGGAAAATTAACTTTAAGAGCAGATTACAGGACATAAAGTCCGTGTTGGAGATCATCCCATGAATGCCTTATTCAAAGCGCCGGAATTTGAAAGGCTTACAGAAGTAAGGTCTGCGATACACAAAGCCGTCCAAGGCGAAGGGCCAATGACTCCCGATGTTGCAGTGGCCAAGGCGGTCATCGAGGCCTACAATGAAGAGGCAAAGAAGGGCTACACATTCCTCAAGGAAGATCCTTCAGGCATCATCTTCACCGACAAGAATGAATTTGACGATGACAGCAGAGAACATAATCTTCTTAGTCGGGCAATGGTGATCGTTTCAGGTTCAATCGACACCGAAAGACTTTCAAAAGATATCAAGGCTTCCGAAATCGCAACACAGGCCTTTGCTGTATCGACCGTCATGAGACAAATGATGTCCGTCGGTCAGATGACCGATGCCTATGCCTTCGGAGATAAAAGCAAGCTTAACGCTGAACAAAAAATCATTCTGGGAATGGGTGAAAAAGACCCGCAAATGATCAAGGATCTCTTCCATATCAATGGAGGAGAATTCTCAAAGGTATCAGTCGATATGGCAGATACAATGCATGAGATCATTGTGAACGGCGCCGCTCAGGCGACCAATCGTCATCAGACAGATGAACTCAATCAAAAGCTCTATCTCAGTGCAGTCGTGGCGAGCGACATTTACCGGCAGCGCAAGGAAATCGAAGAAAACCAGACCACCTTCAAAAATGAAATAAATCTCCCCTCAGTTCGTGAAGAATACCCAGATTTCAAAAATTTGGATCTTGCGGTCAAATTTGCAATCGACAAGGAAAACATCACTCCTGCAGAAAGGAGAGAGTTCATGACAGGCAATAACGTAGCGAAATTCAAGGCGGTAAAGCTACTTGTCGATGCTGGCTATGAAGAAGCCCTCAGAAGCGGACTGGGTGATCAACCAAAGGTCATGAGAGCCTATGGGCATGATTCGCGTTCTGTCAGATTTGCTGCAGCCGTGATGGCAGACGGTGCTTTCGGCGACATCAAGTCGCCCACTCTTCTTGCCTCGATGACAATGAACCTGGCAGATGCCATGGTAAGCTCAACACATCGGGATTTCGGAAACGAGAAATGTATAAGATTGGGTAATTTTTCCGGGCTCAATGCAAAGGAAAAGGATCAACTCAAAGAGAAAATCCTCGATTTTGCCGGAGTTGTCGAGACCGACTTCGTTTACCAGCTCAAGCATATCACCTATAAGAAAGATCCGATCATGGATCCTGTCCAGAGAGGTGCTACCCTTGAAAACAGCTCGAACAATCTGATGGCAAAATTACAAAACAATCAGGTGCATGCACAGGCCCCTCAAGGCATGGGAATATAGCATCTTCAGCTTTCAATAATTTCAAAAGGGCGGCACCGCAAATGCCGCCCTTTTCTATTCCCAAAACATAAAATACAGCTTCGATACAGGAGATTCACATGAGCTATGCCGGCAACGCACCAAGAGATCTCGGTCTGGTTGACATCAATCCGACTGAAATGATGTTCTGGATGTATCTGCCGATATCAAGCCCCGGGATGCCCGGAATAGCACTGCCAGAAAATCTTAAGCAATTCAAACCTCTCATCAGTGCCGTCCAGAAAGATCTCAAAGACAATGATCAGTGGCGCCATGAATACGATAACAAGTGGGCAAATTCATACATCTATCTGACAGCCAAGACGCTCTGGGTCGAGGGAGACTATATCGGTAACCGGCCGGGCTGGCACATCGATGGTTATGGGACTGACGACATCAACTATATTTGGGCAGACAGAGCGCCAACAGATTTTCTCATTCTCAATGAAACAATCAATCTTTCGGATGACTGTGATGAGTCGCTCGCAGAAATGGAAAAACTGGCAAAAAATGCACATCCCGCGTTGTTTCGGACATATCCGGACAAGCATTTGCTGCGCCTGGACAATACCGTCATTCACAGGTCCCCGGTAAACTTTCCTTCGGGAATGCGGACTTTTGTGAAAATATCGGTGAGCCACGAAAAATACAATCTCAAAGGCAACGCCATCAATCACCTTTTGCCTGAAACGCACTGGGAACTGATCGATCGTCAGATTGCCCGCAATCACCCTGTCTACAAGAATTCCGATTTCATCGTCTTGAAAGAAACAGCATGATTTCCGGCAATGGCAATACCAGCCAACGCCACGGTATTGATTTTGAGAATCTGATCAAATCATCCTGGATGTTCGATGGTGCCTGTGATGCATTCAGACTGCGCAATGGCATTATCGACATCGAAGGAAAACACGACAAGGTCTTCCATCTCAACACAAGCGTCAAAGCTGTCCATCAGGGCGGGTGGATTGGTCTTGCCGATGCCACCCGCTTCTATGACATACAGGTGCCATGGCGATTTATTATCGGGGAATGGATTCAGATCTCCCCAACGCAAAAGACCTTCATCGCCGTTCACGAATTCATCCTGACACCGGCTATCCTGAAGGTAATCAGGGGAAGCATTCTGGCGGACGATGTCGAGAAATGGCATCTGACTATAGCAAGCTATCCCGACGGTATCGAAGGTGCAGTTGGGGCCAGAGAGGAAAAGAAGAAAATCTTCGAAGCCATCAAAGGTAACCACCACAAGGTGCTTCGTTTCGACTTCAAAATAGGCAATGTCGAAGAACGCAGACTGCAGCTTTCATTGAATCTCAAGGGACTCATCAAGCTCATTGCCGAGATCACCAAAGATGGATCAGAGTATGAATGCAGAGGAAGCAGTCAGCCTTATTACGTGCAGCACAAGGACTTCTTTTGCCAATATCCCATACCCTTTGATTTGCGATCGCCAGAACGACGCATCATCAAGACCACGAATGCTCCAAGCACCGAAATGGAAGGCACATTGTTTGAAGACCTGCCTCTCGTAGAAGCTCCAAAGATAAAAATGACAAAATCACCACGCAGACGAGATCAGCGCAGAAACGTGCTGGACAAGGATCTCAACGACGCGCTTTTCGGGCAGTAACAAGGCCAAACACATGAGAAATCCTGTCAAAAACGAGCTCTACAAAATCTATGGGCTCAATCCAGAAATCTCGATCGCTACCGTGGGCAAAGTTGACGATCACACAATTGAATTGATCCGTGCATCAACGACAAACTACAGGCCAGAAGCCTGGCCCCCTGAAGTCAGCGCCAAGGATCGCAACCTAGCAAGGGATTTGGGATTTGATGTCATGTCATGCGTGACAGAGACCGGAAGCAATCCAGACGACAAAGAATGGGATGGCGGGTTTGTCAAATTTGCCACCTACAGCGACAAGGATACCAATAAGCGTCTCCTCAACCATTTTGCAACACAGCCCGGTCTTTCATGGGTAAAAGACTGGCATATCGATCTGCTCGGATTTGAATCGTGGTATGCCCATGAACATAAGGACGAGCATTACACCAAGGTCCAGATCAATATCATCATCGACAATCCGGAAGGCCACTCGATTCTCTCGGTTGGCAAGAACAAGGCCAGGTCTCTCATAGCACCCCAAAAGGGCGACATCGTATTTCTCGATGTTACCCGCCCTCATGCCGTTATTCCGAATCAGGCAAATGGCATCGAGGCAATGAAGGCCAATCCCATGAAGGCTCTTGCTCTGACGATCAGGTATTATCCCTACTGAAGGCCAATAAGCCGTAATGGCCAATTGACAGCAAAACCATCAATAAGTAACCCAGCCAACAGGACAGCAACACGACAGGCGCAGGCCTGCTGTCCTTGCATGCCTGAATCCGAAAGGACTCAGGATGGCGGTGCAAGCTGAATCAGAGGAGGGCGGTGACTTCGGTTACCGCCCTTTTGCATTCCCGAAGACTGAAGAATGCACGAAATGATTTTTTTAAAGGAAAATTCCAGACCGATCTCCTTCTTGCCGCCTGTAACAAGGCCGCAAGAAGGGGACCGTAAGGTTCCCGGGCCGTGAGAGCCCGTCGACTCCAGGCGCACATTGCGTCGTTACCGGCAGGTAACAGGCAAACCCTCACGCATTCACCGCAATACCAGACGTCCTTTTATCCTGGACGGCCGGCACCGCGGCCAATGGGGTCAGCTGCATATCCAAGTCCGGCCGTTACGGGAAACCCATATGACCAAAGTAACACCTATCATTCTCGATCGCCTTGCAGCAGCTCTTGCAGAGCAAGGCATAACTTTAAAGCGCACGCATCTCCTGCAGGTGGCCGCCAAGGCTTTCGGCTACAGTAATACGCACCAGTTCACGGCAGAGGACAAAGAAGATCTCATCCTGCCAATGGCCGATTATCTCGATACCATTGAAACAAATTGCGGTGAGCTTACAATCCTCGGGCACCCAGACGGCGGAATCTTTGCCGTCCAAAGCCAAAAACTTCTTGAGAACAAGGGACGGATATCTGATCTCGTTCTTTCTCCTTATGGAGGACTTCTCGATATCGAGCAGGCTCGCAGCACCGCACTTGATCAGATCAGAATCAAGGAAACTCATGTTGTCTCAATCGATGAGGCAGACCACCCTGTAGCCTGCGGGAATTGCGTGTGGATCGGAAAGGAATCACAATGCAATCCCATCAAGGACATCAGTGAAAGGGTAATGCCCGGCGAAATCATGCCGGCAGGAGAATGCCCTGAATGCGGCGCCGTTGCTCATATTGTGGCTACCAAGGTTGATGAACCCTATAATGCCAACAAGGATCTGCACGGCATCGACCGCGAAGTCCCGATCTATCTCACCAGTGGATGCTGCGAAAGCTGTATTGATGATGGGCGCATTCTTGATCTGTTCGGGCTGGACTACGGCACGTTCGAGGAAGATTTCTACCCTCTCACGAAGACGGAGGAAGCCTTTATAGCAGAAGATGTCGTTACCTCGGCAGACGAGCGCATGTGTGCTCTGACAGGCTACAGCGCCCTTTACCGCGGCGAGAAATACATCATGCCTTCAATCGAATTGCCGGTAGGCAAGGAATATGATGCTCCAGACGTAGAGACGGTAAGAAAGACAGCTGAAGATTATGTCAGGGCAATTATGCCCAAGGTCAAATCACTTGGAGGCAATGTCCTCATTGATAGTGGCTTTGATCAATGCGTGGTTATCCAGATTCTCGTCCCGTTCAAAAAAGTGATCGAGATCGGACAGGACTGGTATGAAACCCTGCGGTGGCTCATGGTGGATCCACGCGTGCTAAAACTGATCGCCAATCCCGAATACCGTCATGAAGGCAAGGATTTTGCCGTCACAGTGTCCTGGATCGGTGAAGGCAATGATGGGGATTATGACCCTATGGTTCCACTGGATCACCCGCTCCTGCGATTCGACGTTCAACGCAAGAGCGCCGAGACCAATGAGTGGGAAGATGTCAATGATGGTAGCTATTGCACCCAGGTTCCAGCCTATGCTGCCGAAGACATCGTTCGAGCTCTCCCACGTTACCTTGCAAGACAATTGGACGAGCAAGGCGGGATCTATCCTAAGCGCCTGATGGAAAGCCTGTCGTGGACCAGTGTAACGACAATCGAAGACTTTCTAAGGGATGAGGCAAGAAGCTTGAAGCTCTAAACAAAACACTCTGATCAACAAAAGGCGAGGCTGCGTTTTTACCATGCAGTCTCGCCTCTTTAATTCATATATATTCCAAGGAGAGAGACCCATGAAACAGCCTCCCAAAAGCTGGGCAAAACTCACTCTCTATGACCGTGTTTTGCATTCCGACCTCAAGGCAATGCGACCGGCTGCATTCAACAAAGCAAGACGATTCAGTATCACCGACCGCGCTTCGGAACGTATCAGGGAGGCCATGGCAAGTGCACCTGAGTTGATCGGTGAAAACAGCGAATTTGCGATACCTCCGTTTGATCCGATGTGGATTGAATTCAATTCTCGTATTTTGCTTCGTCACGAGAAACTCAGCGGCAATGCCATGGAGTATGACCCTACTGCAGACGTCAATGTCGGTTATCTTTTTCACGGAAAAGAAGTCACAGTTTACTGCGAAGGTGAAAACCTCGAGCCTATACCGCTGCCTATAAAATATCGACTCAACACATTTATGAGCATGGAAGAACAGCAAAAGATTGCTGAATGGTTCGGAGTCAGCCGGATAGGTATTGATCCGTTCCTCTGGGGTCATGAAATGACCAAAAGCCTCGATGATATGCATCGCCCGATGCTGAGGCGCCAGCATAGTATGGAAATCGGCGCCGCACTGCTCGATATGGATGAGAATGAACGTCAAGATGTCTATCTGGGATCGGCCGGTGATCTACGAAATATTATCGCAATCCTGCTAATGATCAATCAACCTGCCAAGATCATACAGACCCGGGAAGTGCCACGACAACGCGGATTGGTAAAAGGAAAATCGGTTGCCTATTACGGTCATAGCGAAATCGATATCGATCTTGATCGTCGCAAGCGTGTCAGCATTCTGACAAAACCAAAACGCGGACAGGCAAACTGGCAATTGCGCTGGCATGAAGTCCGGGGACATTTTGTCCATAATCATACAAATGGCACTGATCATGCCCACGAATGGGAAGAGATCGCTCCGCGCAAATGGAAGTGTCAGGTAGAAGGGTGCAAGGCTACCCGAACCTGGAGAGAATATCCTGAAGGCAAGGGAACAGCGGAAAAGGGTTTTATCAAACAGCGACGCGTGATCAAAACCAAAGAAGACGCCAACGCATAACCCGACACAGAAAGAAAATATCATGAAGCCCAATCACGTCACTTTCACCGGAATCGATTATGATACCAACCTTGAAGAGCTCAAGGTCGTCAGCGCCGAATATGCCTGTGAATGGGGAATTCTGTTTTCACCCGCACAGCAGGGGCTGGATCCACGCTATCCTGCCCATCATATTATTGAAGCTGCTCTTTCATGCGACCTCATGTTCTCAGCTCATCTTTGCGGAGAATATGCCCGTGAAGTGATGGAGACATCGCAAAGCCGGCTTGATCTGTCACGCTTCGCCCGGGTGCAGGTCAATCACACAAAGCCCGATCCAGTAGCCCTTGCACGGTTCTCGGAAAAACTCGGCATACCAGTCATTGCCCAGTGGCGTGACAGTGAACGATTCCCGGAAAGCTACGAAGGAGTGTCCTGGCTCTACGATACTTCAGGCGGCCGCGGCACTTGCCCTGATATGTGGCCGACAAACCCTTCAAACAACATGGTTGGCTATGCCGGTGGAATCAATCCAACGAATGTCGCAGAAGTCCTCGATGCTGTGAAAGACCTTTCGCCGGCCGGCTACTGGATCGATATGGAAACCGGCGTAAGAACCAACAACTTCCTCGATCTGGGAAAAGTCAGGGCAGTGCTCAGCACCGCAAAGGCAGCAGCTTGATGAAAGAATCCCCAATGCAACAACCAGTGGACAGAATGGTCGCATACCTGCTGATGCGCACGGATCTTGCAAGCATGGGACTTGGCAAAAGCCGAGCTCAAGCAATGCATGCCGGAAATCAGCTCACATATGATTTGCTGGTCTTGCCAATGCTGCAGAAAAAGGAAATCAACCCGGATGTCATGGAATGGCATACTGAAGGCGAAGGATTCGGAACTGCGATCGCGCTCGGTGCACAAAACCAGGTAACCGAAGAGATCTTGATAAAGACGGTTTCCAGCGCTCTCTGCAACAAGATCCTTTGCAATCTCGTGATCGATAATACCTATCCCTACGAAGTCGACAACGAGACCTTCGGACGAATCGATCCGTCACTTCATAACCGTGAGCCCATGAAAACAACGAGCGGCTGGCGCTGTTTTACCCGCGAAACAACCGGGGCATGGTTCTTTGGAAAAAGATCGGAACTTCACTTTTTTCTAAGACAGTTCGACCTTACCCCTAACACGTAAAATCATAACCCGAAGGACCCATCATGACGGCAAGATCAAAAGCAAATCTCGATCAGTCTCTTTATGCAAAGAACAAGAGCCAAGCAACGCAACATCTGTCACAAGAACTTGGTGACATCTACCGAAATGGTGGCGAGGCTCTTGATCAGGGCGGCGCCTATGGAGCGCGAATAACCCTGCGCGAGAAGATGGCTTGGCTCAAGGAAAGCGGACTTTTGAGTCAGCAGCGCCATGATGAAATCATCGCTGAAAATGACAGAACATAGCCGCACAGCAAAACCCCATTCAAAAGGATAAAATAAATGCATATCAAGGATCTTCACACCTATGAAGAATTCTGGGATGTTATCGGCGGACTGGAAATCGAAGATCAGGTATCCTGGGTTATCGGCGGCGCTACAGGCGGCAATTGCTGGGGCGGAACCGCCGATATTCCTGTAGAGGCAGAAGAAGAACCCGATGATTCACTCGACGAGCTTCTCAGTCATGTATGCCCGGATCTCACTTTCCTGCAATATCGATCGCTGATGAAATCAGAAATTTACCGATACGACAAAAAGGAGAGGAGAGAGTATTACGGAAATTATACCGTAATCAGAGAAAGAACGCTCGATCTTGAACTACTCTACCAAAAGCTTCGCGAGTTCTACGAGTAGATGAAAATCACATTTATTGTCGGCCTGCCAGCATCGGGAAAGACAACACTCGGACAAGAAATAGCAGACCAGACAGGTGCAACACTGCTCGATGATTTTTCACTACTCGAGACCGACAAACTCATCCAAAACGATAACCTCGTCATCACCGATCCTACGGCATGCTTGGCCAATCAAACGGGCATTCATGAAACGCTTGAAAGAATCTTCGGAGAGGTAGAAATCCGCTTCATCGCATTTGAAAACGACCTCGAGCAATGCCTAACAAACAACAGGCAAAGAGGCGGACGCAATATCAGCGATGCCTACATACGCGCACTTGCGTCACGATATGATCCAAAGCATTTTTCCGACGACATCAGACCAGTATTCAGATCTTCAACATTGTAGCAATCAAAGGAACTGAACATGACCAACAGATACAAATCCAATAGCCCCTATTCCGATGCGGATATCGATGAATATGATTTCGTCGACGAGATCTACGAAGAAGAAAACTGCAGGGACGTCAACGAAGATCTCTACGAAGAAGAGACCCCAGAACCCGAAATTGAAACAGAAGAACTTCCCGAAGAAAGCGCAGAAGACAGTGTTGAATTGAGCGAAGAGGAGGAAAAGCCTCTGACCTCTGAAAAAACAGACAACGTCCTGGCACAAGAAGAACCTGTAACAGCGGAAGAGCCAGCCGGCCGCCCCATTCTCAGTGTCGTGTTCCATCGCGAAGAACCGGCAGAAAAGCTTACCGAAACCGAAGATAATGGAACGGCACTCCAAACAGAAGCCGTGACATCAGAAGGAAATGCTGATCTTGTTGAAGGTGAAGTTTCCCATGCATCTTCTGAAGAAATCTCAGAAGAAAAGTCTGAGGATGATCAGGAAGAAGTAAGGCCTGAAACAGAAACCCTGAACGCAGAGGAAGATCAGGTTCTACGTCTTTGGTCTATGGGCTTTAGCCAGTTTATCATTTCCAAACAGGTTGGAATGTCGACCAAGGAAGTGCGCGACTACATCGAAGAAAAGGGCCAATCAGAAAATCAAGGGAAACTCGATCTTCCGGAAGACCATGCATACTGGAATGCAAGCCTTCCCGAAAAGCGCGATATCGAACGGCAATTGCTCGATATGAAGTGCACAAAGCCGGTCGTAACAAAAACCAAGAAGGGCATGACCCTTAAGGAAATTCTGGCTCAAACCGAACTCGATCTGGATCAGATGTCGGCTCTGTGGACAGAAGGCTACAGCGAATTCACGATCGCAAGACATCTCGGCGCTTCCACCAAGGAAGTCAGAAGCCAGATCGAAGCTCTTGGATTGACAGAAAAGCAGGGCAAGCTCCCACTTCATGACGATTCCGATTACCAGGCAGGGACACTGGCGGAAAAGCGCGAATTGGAACGACAGCTGCTCGCCAGCAAGGCATAGAAAGACCCTTCATGACAATCAGTGAACCACGCAGAGCGCGGCTGGATAGCGCAGTCTTTGAAATTGAAGCGGTCCAGTCGGCGCCTGAATTCCGGATCGTTCCGGAAAGTGAGACTGCCTGATATGGAAGCAGAACCAGGATATCTCACTCTCAATCGTCTCAAGGAGCGCGGCTGGACACCTTCCATGATTACCAAGCTTCTGGGAAATCCTGATCGAACAAGGAAAAATCCGCACTACAAAAAAGCGGCGCCAATGAAACTCTACTCGCTTCAACGGATAGAGCGAGCAGAGACAACGTCAAATTATTCGGCGCTGAAACGACTTGCGACAAAACGATCGATTGTCTCGACAAAGACCGCGGATAAGAAGCGCCAAGAGCTGCTTCGGGAAATCAGCCGAATCACCATAAGAGTCACACCGATGGCAGATGAAGAACTGACCAAAGCTGCAGTCAATAACTATAACTTGAAGTCACGGCGCCGGAATGAATTGGCAACGATTCATTCGGAATCGTTCTTTCTTGAACGCATAAAGGTCAATTACGCCAGGCATAATCTCACAATCTATGACAAGCAGTTGCAGGCACTGTTTGCTCGCATCGGCCGCGATGAAGGGCTCAGACTGATCCGTAAAAAGGTCTATGCCGCAATCGCTGCGCAATGGCCTGATCTGGCTGCCGAATGCAGACGGCAAATGATTCGGCGGCAAGTATAGAAAAACACTATTTGAAACAAAGGAACGCAATATGAAACACATCGGTTATTTGGTCTGGAACATTAAAAATCCAGAAGAGACGACCCTCGAACCTGTCTCTGGTTCTTTGACCGAGGCAGACAAAAAGAACGGCTATCGCAGTAGAAGGCTTTGGGTGAACGATGAAGAACCTATCGACGAATAGTCGTTGATAGGTTCCTGTATTATCACATGCAGGAAATATAAAGACAACATCAACTGGTATGACCCGAAATCTACGACGGGTATGATTAAGAATATTACTAAATTTCTATTATACTTCAATGATCTCAAAGGACGATGACAGGTCCCGAAAGCAAAAAACAACTCAGGATTACGGAAATAAAAGGAAAATAAATGCATTGGATTATCGGCAGAGCCCTGACACGCGAACCGGGTTATGCCGCTCTTATGCAGGCAATCGAAAAATCCGGCACAGAGCATACACTGGTGCGTAAACCACCCTTCGTCGAATATCTTATCGCAGACCATAATGATCTGGACGAGAACGGCGACAACAAGCCCATCATGCTCGATATCAAGGGCCCCGTCTTCGTAACGGGAACAACCTCGATGCAAGGAGTGTCGCGCAATCACGGCTGGAATCCGGGATTCATCGATGCTCCTTCCCAAGAGGAATGCATGGACCATTGGGGCGAACATATGCTCAATCACGGTGCGTCGTTTGGCGAGATCGGAAAGATCCGTGCACCTGACGAAGGCGGCTTCTTTATCCGTCCCAACGAGGATCTGAAGTCCTTCGCCGGCACTGTCATGAATGCTGAAAAATTCAACGGATGGCGAACCAGTCTTCTGGCTATCGACAGTTGGTCAAGCATTCCTCCTGAAACCGAAGTCATAATCGCGCCAATTCGCACGATATGGGCAGAATACCGCTGTATCGTGGTCAATGGCCGCTACGTCACAGGATCACGCTACAAGACAGGATCAAGAATCGAATATTCGGCAGACGTTGCTCCTATGATCATCGATTATGTCAATGAACGCATCAGTGAATGGGATCCGCGGCGAGCACTGTGCATCGATATCGCACATACTCCAGATGGCCTGAAAGTCATCGAGACAAATTCGATCTCAAGCTGCGGATTCTATGCCATCAATATGGACATCTTCGTCCGTGAGATCAATTCTCTGGGATAGGCAGACGTAATATGAGCAGCACCAGAGAAAACGATGAAATGATGATGAAGCACGTTGTCGACATGCTTCACAAGACACGCGGCTGGATGCCCGTCATCACAAACAACAACGGAACAGTGATGCAGATACCGGGTGGTTCTACCAGACTGATCGTAACCCGTGTGTGGAGCACCTTGCAGGGAGGGGGCAGCAAGCTTGCCGAAAACGCAGCCAGGTTTGCTGCCACGCACAGCAGAGAGGAAGGCGGTTTCGTTCTTGCTATCATGTCTCTGCTTGGACCAGCCGAGAGAATGCACATGGCAGGACACATCAAGGATTCCGATGAAGTTCTGGATGAACGCGAGTTGCTCGAAATGGCCAGACGAACAGGACCGGAGGCTATCGAACGTTACAAGATGATTGCCGGAAACGCAGGCATTCGCCGCAGTATTCTTCAAATCTAAGCTAATACTCAAAAACAGGATGTAATCATGGGACATAGCCTCGTAAGGTCAGACGAGAACGGATTATTCATCAAGACAGGTGGCCATAAATTCCGGCCGGGCGCCATAACCGGTTATTGTCACGCCTACCGCATGGATGATGGAAATCTAAAGGCCGGCAACAAGGTCAAAGCACGCCATATCGGCGGAACGCCGCTTGCCAAGCTGACACTCGAAGACGGCACAGTGACCAGATGGTCTGAGGAATATTCATGGGGCAAGGATCGCATTGAGGCTCCAGAGGATGCCCAATGGCTCCCAAATGGATCCAGAGATTTCAGCAAACAATAATCATTCAATCAGAACCCCAATCAGAACTGGAATACATCATGCTACTTCAGATGGCGCTTGCCGACTCTTATTCTATTGCTTTCGAGTTTGTCGAAGATAGCGCAGACAGACCCAATACGCTGACTGAGTTCTACCAGCATCCCAAATACAAGGATATGAAGCCCGGGTGCTATACCGATGATACCCAGCGGGCTTTGGCCAACGCGTTGATGGTGCTCGAATATGGCAAGTATCAGAACAACAGGACGCATGCTGCACTGTTTAATCCCATTGCCTATGTCACTGCTTATCAGAACATCTTTAGGCAAGATCCGCGCCCAGGATATTCGCGCCGGTTCGAAGCATTCCTCAAGGAAAATCTCGATACGCCGGCATCGCAAATGGCATCAAAGATCAAGCGCCGCAGCACCAATGGTGCAGTAATGGGTGCAGCGCCGCTCGGCTTCCTCAAGGACCTGAATGATGTAAAGCTTGCCGCTGCCGCACAAGCATTGTCAACGCATAGCCATAAGACCATTCCTTACGCACAGATTGTTGCCCTATCGGCGCATTATTGCATCCACAATCTGGGACGTATTCCTGAACTAAGCGATTGGCTTGTCACCAATATGCGCGAAAGCGATCCTGAGCTCGAAGAGATCATCGATCGGGCCACATATCCGGCTTCACCTCAAAGATTGCCAAAGCGCGCAGACATGGAAGCCCAGACAGCTGTCGAAGTAATGCTATGGGCACTGCCAAGAGAACGAAGCCTGTCTGATCTCATCAAGCTGGCCGTCGATATCGGAGGGGACACCGACAGCACTGCAGCTATCATTACCGCTGTTGCAAGCGAGCATTATATTTACCAGGACGATCTTCCCGAAGCGTTGATTGAGGGAATGGAAAATGGCCCAAAAGGCAGGGATTATCTCGCCAGCATTGATGATGAGCTGCATAAGATTTTCACAGAAGATACAAGCTCGATCTTGCGCTGAAAATCACAAACACAACTAAGGCATATTCAATATGGTAAAAGCAGAGAAATCCGGCAGCTTTCAAAATTTCATGAAGGTGGAAACAATAATTGAAACCACATTCATCGAGGTGACCCCGGGATATTATGCCTACAAGCAAAATATCGGAGTTCTGTCAGTCAAGGATAACCAGAATCCCAATGCCTCGGAAAAAATCATACAGGGGCTTTGCGATGCGGCCGGCCTCAAGAATCTCATGAAGAATAATGAAAAGCCTCTCTTCAGCGACATCAAAAAGCGAAATGGCTGCGACACATTTCTCGAGCTCGTGACAGATGAAATGCTCGAAGAGATCAAAATCTATGGCGTTTCGGCCTACCTTGCAAACGATCGTTCAAAAGGTCTCGTCAATGATCCCAAATGGTTCGATTATTTCCAGGAAGGCGGCAGCATTGCCAACGTCGTAAGATTCCGAAGCTACGATCATT
>Ga0100378_1002273_pt1 | contig 19208 bp, 27 predicted proteins | sample CryGeymeta201502_FD_81535 | JGI IMG/M metagenome (GOLD analysis project Ga0100378, IMG submission 81535) | Groundwater microbial communities from Crystal Geyser aquifers in Utah, USA - Crystal Geyser metaG 2015-02 | ecosystem: Environmental > Aquatic > Deep subsurface > Groundwater | place: USA...
AGAATGTTCCAGGCCATCAACAGACAGCCCTCCTACTTCATGAGCGAGAGCCGACTAGCCCTCAAGAGAGATGGGGAGGCCAAATTAGCCCAAAAGATCAAGTAAGCCATCAACACCACCTATATAAAGGTCAAGGACATCACCATTGGCTCCAGCCCATGTAGCTATTGATATCATTCAGGTGGACAAATGTACAACATCACAGTCGAGTCCTAATAATTCAGGGGGAAGTCTCTGGTCCAGCAGCATAAAATGGTGACATAATCATTGGGCAATGAGCTCAAGAACATCCACGGATACAACCTAAAGACCAAAGTGCCAGAGGTGAGCAAGGAAAATTGAGCTATGATTTTTGTATGTTGATCATGATGGTGCCACATGTCTGTTATTAGCAAAATGAATGATTTATAGTATGGAGGCATGCATAATCAGCAAATCAGAGGGAGTGAAGGAGTATGTTGAAATGACCACTGATACTAAGTATTGCATCTGCATCATATTCAGCTGTAGTACGAGCATGAACAATTTCCAATGATCTGTGAGGGTTGACCTATATTTTAATAATGCCACCTTCGATCTAGGAATAGTTTCAATTTGAGCACAAACAATTAAATCCAGCTATTGAATTATCAATATATCTGTTCATTACAGATTGACTCCAGTATGGTAGAACATCCTCGTCAGGTATCGATACTTCTCGAATAAAGGAATCGACATGTTTTTCTACAATAGCTCCGCGACTATTTGCCCTAAAATAGGACTCATCTTGAACCCGTGCCCTGAGCATGGTGATACCACCAACACGTTCTCATGTTCATCTGTCCAGTCTATCAAAAAGTCCTCACTCTTTGTGACAGTGTAATAACATTTTTCTACTTTGTTGACCGACTTGTACTAGCCTTTGAAATACTCTTCCATATTATTCTCCATGTCCTCCATCTTTTTCTTCAGGAAAGCCTTCTCCTCAGGAAATTGCTTCTCTAGTGCAGGACTGTGCTCATGAGTGCCGAACTTGATGCCATCACCTCCAACACTTGGAAGTATGAAGTTGACCACTCCATTTTTTGTATGCACCCAGGAAGGATGTGCCCCTATGTTGTAATTCTCCGGCTGTTTCATGTTCCAGAAACTGATGCTTTGTCTCACAGGTATCAGTATCTTGTCTACAGCCGGGACCAACTTGCTGATCCACCTTCCACAGTTCAGGGACACCTTTCTGGTGCTAATTTCCTTCACCTGGTCCTTTGTCTTGATTTTCAGAGTCACCAGCTTAGGGTTGTTGGTGATCGACAGGACCTCAGTGTTTTCATACAGGTCGATACTCTTGGTTATCTTCAGGTGCTCGAGGATAGTCCGCATGTACCTTTCGGCCATTACGATGCCGGCTTTTGTGTCCAGGAAGACAGTCCTGGTCATGGCGATTCTGGGAGCAGAGGGAAACTCCTGTCTGACTTGCTCGATGGTGAGCTCTTTGATGTTTTTCGAGGAGTTGGCCACCTCCTTGTACTCCAGATAGGCTTTTTCATCTTCAATAAAGGCCAAGAAAGGATTGGAAACGATAAAAGTGTTGTTGAACTTCTTCTAGAGTTCGGCCCAGTTCCTCTCAATCGCCTCAAGCGTGAGGTCTCTGTAGAAGGGGTGGGTGTAAGCGCTTCTGATGATCCTGATCTGCGAGTGCGAGCTTCCCTCCGCATGATTGAAGTCATATTGTTCAATGAGTGCACATTTCGCCTTCGGGTAGAGCATGGTGAGGTAGAGGGCGGTGGACCTTCCCATGACGCCTGCCCCGACCACCACAAAATCATAAACTTCAGTCATCTGCTATCAATATTTGATACGTTGATTTCAAAATCGAAAACGATATTATCAAATTCAGGAATGGTCGATCTTAGTCAACATTCTCTGCAACCTGGCATTTATCTCCTCGTTCAGTCTGTTGATCCGGCCTATCTTGTCCATCATCTCCTGCTCATTGAGTCCCAAGTCAGGAAGATATTATACTCTTGTCTTTTCTGAGTTTCTAGATTTGGGGTCCTTGCTTTGGGATCTTTGGACTTGATTTAGACTTTTGTCTTGCCAGTTGAACGAGTTAGGCTACTATCCATTACTTCGTCTGTTCTCGTCGTTGCGGTGTCCTCTACTGGGCTCATATCTACTGTTGTAGCCTGATCTATTGTTCAGACTTTCTATTTCTCTATGCAGAGGCTCAGTTACTCCAATATAAACCTTTTTGCTTTGCTGCTTGACATTTTCATTAGAAAAACTACTCTTATCGTTTCTGCTTACACCCTTCTACACACTTCTCTTGAAGCCAGTTGTTGAGTTGCCCCTCTGTCGATTGTCCATCCTCTCCTCCGTCCTTTCATAGATGTTCCCATGTTCCTGAGTTGATAAAAGATGCCTTTATCTGTCATAGTTTGTCTGATTGAAGGAGGATCGCCTGTTGATGGGTGTAGTGGTGGAGAGAGGGTAGGCATGGCTCGTTTGTTGGTTGTAGGAGGGGAAGAGTTATGCGTCTTGGGACATTTGAGGGCTGATGTCGTACTCGAACCGTTTATTACTATTTTTGAACATATAACGTTTATAAAATAGAGCTATCAAGAGCCTATAATTAGATATTTTAACCTCAGAAAATGCAGGTCATCTACGCTTTCGTCTACTACTTCCTCATGTTCTTCATCCTCCTCACCTTCGGCCTCCTCGTCTTTCTGCTTAAACCGGCCAGAAGGCTCCTTCAACATGTCCAGATCAAGTACAAGGCCCTTCTGGAGAATGTCTGGTTCACCTACCTCTTCAACTTCTCCTTCGCTATCATCCTCATCATTATGGCAGACTCCATCCGAGCATTCTGGGCCATCAACAGCTCCATGGAATCCAGTACCTATTGATCTATGCAGGCGACGACTCAAGAGTCACCTGGGGCATGTAACGATCTGACGTCCTCAAGCGACCGTAAAACGAGTCAATGATCGGCACTTTAAAAGAATTTAGAGAATACTATCTAGCTGAGAGGAACATCATGCTGACCTTCTCATGCTGCTTCGTCTACTTCGTCTTCCAAAGATTGCTCTTCAACATCCGGAAATTCACCAACTAAGAGCACATCCAGGAGAACCCTAACGACAAGAGTGCCATCATCGAGGGAGAGCCCACCAACACCAAAGTAGGAAGACATAAAGAGGATTGATTTAGTAGAATAACTCTATAGCATACATATTATCATACTGTCACTGGAGGAGGATCAGAGATAGAGGTGACAGGATGCCATAGCACGATGTACCTGCTGCTGTTGCCTTGCCTTATTTCTCCGAAATGCAAATATTAAAGAAGTTTTTCTTGATGCTCCTGAATGAGGAAGTGTCGGATTTCCTTGAAGTTCGATAAGAGGCCAATTAGACATGAAAAATACCTGATTTTGGAGTATTTGAAACTCTAGCGGTACAAAGTGAAGAAAAAAGCATACTAACCTCCCTGAGTGTGATGCTCATTGTCTTTCATCTGGGTTAGAGTGCTGCCCCCTTCCTAAAAAAATGGTGGATTGCAGACCACCACATCAATTTCTTCCTGTTTCCCTATAATTCCCTCCAAAATGGGCTCATCTTTCCAGAGGGAATCTTCATCCTGTTTACTATTTTTTAGACCTACCAATCTTAGATCTATCTCTTGTTGCAGTCCATTCATTTCTATCAATTTTTGAGAGTGCTCAAAAGACTATCTATCTAACTCAGTCGCTATGAATTTCCACTTAAAGACAGCATGTCCCAGTAAAGGATATATAAGGGTGGCACCAGTTCCGAGATCTAAAACTTTCGATATCGTGACGTGTGATAGCTTGAGATGGACCCACAGTAAGTAGTTTAATCTAGATGGTACTCGAGGGCATAAATTACTAGGAGGACAGCTCCACTGTACATTAAAGTAATGCTTGAGGGTGGCCTTGGTGACTGCCACTAGGCTCCTTTGATCTTTAAAGTTGCAGACCGTCCGATAATTGAGCACCAGAACATACTGCCTGAGTTCGGGCTCAAGACAGGCCAACTTATGGAAATCAAAGACAAAAGGATTGTTCATCTTGTCGACCTCAAACATTTGACTTTAGGCCATTTTACTATACCAATATGAAACAAAAATATCACTTTATGTCCTTTCTAAACAAAAGACCGATCAGAGAAGTTACCGCAACACCCGATAACATCCCTGCAGCAAATATGCAAGATTTCTTCAAAAAAGTGGTGTCCTCAGATTAAAGACAGGTGTCCATTGTTTCCTTCTTTGAAACCTTCAAAATTGTCTTGGTGTCAGGAAGAACAGTCACCGTGTCGGTGCTTTTGTTTCTCCTCATGAATCTATTGGGCAACTCGAAGTATTTTGTGGTGAACTGACTCTCAGCATCGTCGTTTAGGGTCATCATACGAGGCTCAATGCTTGGACACTCACTCAGGTTTTGCATCCGTATCTCGTTTTTGAGGTTGAACATGTTTGTTCTTGAGGTCTACAGCTCATGCTCCACGCCTTCTTCGATGGAGTACATATCCTTCAGGTTGAGATTGACGTTCGTGTCAAATTGTTTTCTGCTCTAGCTCTTCTTCAGTCCTGGAGTAGACCCTTGTGATCCTCTTCTCGATCTCACTAAACTCTTCTAACTCTCGTCTGTTTTCAGATGCATTTAGCTCTAATATATTTCCCTCAAAGCAGATATCCTCTTTTCGTAGAACCCTTTCAAATCCAACAACTACTCCCTGTGCACTTTCTCAACATCCTCTAACTTTTAAATCAGATAAGATTTATCCGCTTATGACTGGAAATGGTGCTCTGACTCAACGTAGGAGACGTAGCTGCGGTTGTACATTTAGCTAGATGCTGACATGACGGACTGTGCCCTGACTGTTTCTTACCAGTTTATGGGCTCCTCGGCCTTATCTTTGAGGACAGTCGCTATACTAGACTGCTAAAGCTGATCTGATAATATGCTATTTTCTTCCATTAATAGCTTAATTTTCTTGCTTTTGGCATGGTTGTGCTCCTCTAATATCTCCAACTACCTCCGGATTTATTGGATCTCGTCACACAGCTGTCCAATGTAGTACTCTTTCTCCTCCAATTCGTCAATGTACTTCTATCGCTCATGGCACATATCTCTGTGCAACTGTTATCTTTACTCCTACAGCTCCTCCCTGATCCTTTTGCTTCTCTCTAGCTCATTCTCGTAAAAGTCAAGGTCGTCCTCTTCCTCGATGCAATTGCTCGACTTCATTTTTTGTATTTGCTCCTACTTTTAAGCAATAGCAGAGACCGCGCTGACCTTCAATATTTCCAAAGAATTCATTAAATTGCTTCTCTCTTCTTCTAACTTCTTTAATTTCCGCATTTGCCGAGCAGTGTTCACCTGCTCAAGCCATTCCTCCTCAAAATTGAACTTTTTGAGTTCATGGAGGTTCTTGGCCGATCTCTGGGGCTTGGTGCTTACTTAATTCTTATTGTTGTTATCCTTGAAAGCTTATAACCGGCTGGAGAAGTCCTGAATGTCGATATAGAGGGAGGGCTTAGTCTTCTCATTTTTCTTGTTTGCCTTCATTGTAAAACTCAATAATAAAATCAGTCCCAAGTCCATACATAAGCTTGATTATTTTTCAGGTGAGTATGCTGCGAGGAGGGAAAATATTTTGCTTTTAGATTATAATTAGTTGCAGTACAGTATCTATCAGTATGCAGGTAGTCAACTGGATCAACAAACAAGCAGGTAAAATAGCTGATAACTTCACCAACTACAAGTTCTACGTCAAAAGCACACCCGAACAGGTCGACTCCTCCACCCGCCTCTTCCTCCACGTCTACTCCTCCAGAGAATAAGATGCACACGTCCCCTGTGTCTTCAGATGGTATCGTATTCGCAATGGCATCACCACCGAAGCACCATAATTCAAGGGAAATACCTTCATCTGCGAGCCAGCTGACGTCGGAGCTTACCTTCAGGCATAAATCACTGTAACGGCCTTACTATTCAGAGCATCGATTAACAGTACCCAGGCACCGCCCTCTTGCGCTACGGACCAGTAGAGATCGACGTGCTGCTCAGACAAACAATTGAGAGTGCCCTTTCAACAGGATAAGCTAAATTTCAAGTAGACATCGGTCACGAGAACAGCACCAGACAGTGTACAATTCAAGTCAGCGATGAGCACATCCGACTGGCTCACTGCAACTCATCAGCCCATTTCAGATTTTACTATTGTCTTGGAGAGCCTTTGATAAACACTTTACCCAAGGACCTCACAAATATCATGATCGTCTTTCCTCAGAAATACGAGACAGAGACAATAAAGTTCCTTACGTAGCTATGGTCTGACTTCGCACTCACTCGCTAGTAGAAGACAAAGAATGAGCTGATAGTTACTATTAGGTTCGTAAATAGACGGGCTAAGGATGAGTTTTTATTCGCCATGAAAGGTTTCATAGCCAAGAGAGAGCTGAAGACCTCCAACGTCATCAAGAAGATATAGAAACTGGACGTGGACAGCAGTAACATCAACTACATGATGGAGATATAATCTTTGAGGAAAGATTTGCTCAAAATGAGCAACCTCATTGGCAAGTCCCAGGAAGAAAAGAAAGTCTACATGCAGGAGACCCTCAAACTAGAAAAATAAATCGAGGACATCATCAGCTCATACACTAAGCTGATATAAGGAAAGTTCAAAACCAAGGAGGAATTCGAGGAAAGCTTCATTGAATTCGAAAACAAGAAAGACAGCGCTATCACTAACAAGTACCGAAAGATTGAGGAGGAGAATGCCAGGCTGAAGTAGTACATCAGGGAAAAACTCGATGGTGAACACAAAGATAGCTACATTAATCAACTCAGAGAATACGAGTCAAGGGAGGCAGCTTTCAAGAAAAAGGAGCCCTTCGCACAGATCTAAATCAAAAAGAATGAGTATTAAAACATCTTGCAAAATTTATAAGCAGAAGATGACTACGAGAAGGGCGAGAAGGATAATGAACAATAGCACAACAGATTGTTGGCTGATAAACAAAGATTGGAAAACAAGCTCAGCAAGTCCCTGTTGAAAATCGATAAATTAGAGGAAGAACTTGATCGGGTCAACAGATCGGCCATTGTGGGAGACAACAATTTGAGTTTCAGCAGAAATAATGGCTCAGCTCTGGACATCTCCACTAGTAAGGTCGTTGAGGAAAAGACTGTGCTCGACAAAAAGTATGCGAAACTGAAGGAAGAGTACAGCAAACTCAAACATGCTTACGATTTACTGAAAAGGAGCAGCAGTGTCAGCAGTGCCCACGACAATAGCACCAATCAGTAGCTAGACCGATAGAACGGAGAAGTAATAAGGCTGAGAAGTGCCCTCAGCTCAATGTAGAGAGAAAAGGATCAATGGAAGGAGCAAGCTTAAACCTTAGCCGGTTAGCTCAGAAGGCAGAAATAATAAGCCGAGAAGACATAGATTCGCTACTAGAAAAAGGTGAGAGAGCTGACACAGTAGCTATAGGCTGTCCAGAAGAACACTGACGTGCTAAACCGTTCTCAACATTTGAGCATGGAGATGGACGAATACAATAGCCAGCAGAATTAGATTTTGAAGGAGCAGAACACCTTCCTGCTGAACTAGAACTAAAGACTGACCAAAATGTGCGAGAAGTACAAGAGTGAGTACAAGAAGATGAAGGAGTCCCTCAAGCAAAATAGCTAGAGTTTGCTCCTCTGATCTACGTGTTGCATATCATTCTGAATCATTTGAGTCTACTACAAAAATCAAAAGGCCTGAGTTGTTTATAGTTATAAAGATAGAAACATGCGGCACGAGACCTATAAATTTCAGACCAGGCCTCATAAAATATAAAGATAGGACTCCAGCAGCAGACCTCAAGAACTCAGCAAGGTCAGCTCCTACACTCCTGGACACTGGAAGTCCTACATTCCCCACTAGATCAGCCTCTCCTCCTAAAAAAGATCCCAACGGTCTCCTTCCTACTACCACCAACGCCTAGGTTAACCTCAATACTAAAACAACGAAGACGATAGCAGAGTGAGATCCATTCTGACAGTGAGGAAGTAAGAATAGCGCAGAAGGCAATAGAGTGCCTTGAGGAAGGTGAAAGAGCTACAGGAGAAAGTGTTACCGATGGTGAGGGGCAACAGGTAGGAAGACGATGGTGCTTGGATCGGGTGGCAGAGCAGAATAGAGCAGAAATTGCTAAGATTAGAGGGTCAGGTGTAGAACATGAAGCGCTAGATGTAGCTGTAGTTAGAGAGGAGAATGGTTTAGTTGGAGAACAAGTGGTCTTCTCGGATTTCCTAGCTGGAGAAAGGCTACTAGGACAAGTGATATTGTATTTAACTATGTTTCGACTGTGCTTTGCTATGATTTACAATGACAATCTTCTCCATATAAAGCTACTACTTAATACTAAAAAAACAATGCTCAAGAGCAGGTACCGTTTAGCCCGTAATCACCACCTCATCCCCAAAACAATGTCAAAACTGCCAAACAAGGCCATAACAACTCATGCCCTCCTCAACAAAGGAGGTCAGAAGTAGTATGAACTATACTTGCACCCCAAAGACCCTAACAGGTTCGTAATGTTCAACTAGAGTGAGTATATCGAAAGGAAATGCAGTCAGATCGTTGTCGATGATGGATAAAACGATGTAAGGCTTTGAGGTATGGTAGATTGTTGAAAAAATAGGAAAAATGTATCCCGAGGAGGGTGATGAAGACAGTTTGAGTATTTTCATTGCTAATGATCCCCAACAAGCCAATCGGCTGATTGCTGGCGAGTAGAAGTCATAATCTTTGTTGAGTTTGGCGTACAGGCATTTGGATAGCATAAAAGGCCTCAATTCGACAATAATGCTATCAATAATGGGGATATAGACCTAGAACAGCCTAACAGACTAGCTATCTTTCGAGTGGCTCCAATACAACAAGTCAATTCTCAACAGCAACCAACCCATCAGGGACATCATCGACTCCAAAACGAAAATAAACCTTGTGAAATAATTCAATAATCCTCACTACTCACTCTAAAATGTCAGCAGGCATAAGATAGACTCTGTTTCTTTGCTCAGTTAGATCCTAAAGAGGTACGGCGAGGTCAAGAGATACATGGAAGGTTGGATGTAGCTCCAAAATACCAACTAATGCTACCTCCTGGGATAACTATATCACTTGTGTGAAACAGAGTGCAATTAGGAAGGTTAAGTGATCAGAATAATTAGGAGTCACTACCTGCTTAGAATCAACCAGTACATCCGAAGTACTGCACCTCTGCTGTTGAGGATGGGCATGAACCTCAAAAAGATACATGAGGGAAGACAAAAATGCCTGAACATTCAGGACAGTAAATTATTCAAAATAATTTCTGAGTGTTTCGGAGCAGATAGTAAATATCACTATCACCTGTTTTTGCAGGTCGGATAGTACGTGACTCTTAAAGAGGAGTATCTCTGTCTAGTGCCTACTTCCGACTTCCTGGGCATCGGTGGACTTTCTGTTCGATAAACCCTGGGCGAACCTGACTTTCTCTACAGTAAAAACTACATCCAAAATGCCCGAGTTATGTCCATCATCGCAGACATTGAGTCCAATTTGTCCTAACCATAGAAGGAACGTATAAAATCAGTCATCAAGTAGTATGAAGATAGGATCTTTCCCTGCAAGTTCAGACTAAACACTAGATCTTACCATTTCAAGACCATCAACTCTGAGCAGAGAAAAGTTAGCAGACAGCATCTGATGACAGAGAGTAATGAGGTGTATCCGAAGTTGGAACTGTAAGATCTGGTCGAGTAGACCTGCAAAATATACCGATTGCCTAGAGCCAACAAAAGCAAAGAGGAAAAGAACAATGGCAGTCAGCTAACAGATGGAGTTGACATCAGGAAAAATAAGAAGACAGTCCTACCCAGTCTTAAAGTGTGGCTGAGCAAGGAAAGTTCCACCTTAAAAACTAACAAATCGACCCTCCCTTAAAAAAAAACAAAAGAATAACTAGATTTTCTCAAGCAAAGAGGCAACGTCAGTGAAGGCAAGAAAAACCACAACAACTATATTACTGGGCCGAGCAGTCAGAGCTACAGCGCCATACGGTAATGGCTGAACCAGGTCTACGGCAAGAGAGATAGCAAGGTAAAGCAATATTACAACAACATCCATCGAAGATAACAGAATAAGACACAAGCCAGAACAAAACATAACTCGGACAACAAGGGATAAAAAAGAGATAGAGTCATTCCAAAGTAGATCAAAATTAAGGAGAACAAGTAGGAAAAACCAACACTTTAGGAATTAATGGAACCCAGTCAATGAGGAGACACAATTACATACAATCACTCTTTCTTCTATTACTCTACTATCCAACTGCAAACTGATCCTACACCGCCCATTATGCCCCCTTCGTTTCTGTAGGTAGGCTTCACCCTTATCAGAAAACCAGTCCCCTCGTTTTTGATTAACTTCCTGTTCTTCCCGTAAACCACGCCGTACTGTGATATCTCGTAATCACAGTCTGTACATTCCACGTTACTACCACACACCAGGGTATTTTTGATGGGTCTCGTCCTGATCCTCTCCATCAGGATGTACTTGCTCCTTTCTTAGCGTGAGATGGTCGATAGCATCTTGTAAACGTCTTAATTGAAAAAATTGTTGCCCCCTCCCTCGCTGTTCGGCTTGAGCACATAGCCAGTCTTATCGTTTTATACTAATTTGAAGACCTCCTTGAATTGCTATTCGGTCAGTTCGTCGAACTACCATTGTTTGGCGATTGATCTCTGTAAAAGTTGGCCCTCTTACTTTGTTAGGTATTTGCTGTAGACTTCAGGCTTAGATAGTTCGGTCTGGATTCGCTTTGAGTTGAAGAGCTCCATGGTGACTGTGGGTATCTTTATAGCCGATGACAGTTCAATCAGCTACCGAACCTTCCAAATTGCCTATTCATCTTCCTGATAGTCCTCGATCTTATAGCCAGCTCGGTAGTATACTACCGCTACTCTTTCCTCTCCACACAACAGTCTATCTTTCTAGTCTTTCTTGAGCATAGTCGTTGCTTCAATTAAGGTAATTCTCTTGGACCTGATGCCCACCCTCAACAACCCCAGCTCGATACCTCGCTGTTCGATGATGTTTACCTCATGTTTCTGAACGATCATTAGAAAGATCCCTTTGAGCTGCTCATCACTGTACAAAGCTGCTATGCTCTTCACCAATTGCTGATTCGGTTTATTCTAATTATATTTGTGACTGTTCTCGATATCCGTCAATTTTTTGATTTCCTGAATACTCTGGCTGTGGGTGGTCATAGAGACTGCCAGCAAGTTGATTTCGATCAGCTTAGGGTCTCCATCTGACCCGATCATGTAGTCACATCTCGGGTAGTTAAACCATGGCTCTTAGCAACATTTGTTCTTCAGCTTTCTAATTTTGAGGAAATTGCTCCTTAGAGGGTCATCTTTGGCCATAATCTCAAACAGCTTCTCAAAGAAAGGGCCATCAGCACAGGTAACAAACAACAACTTTTGCCAGACCTTGGTAATCTCCAACAAAAGATCCTTCTCTTGCTGGGTGGACCTGTAAGGGTGATAGGCTATCTTCACAGGCACATATTGATGGGGACCTGTTCTCTTGAGAATTCCAACTGTTGCTGCCAGCTCCGTGAAGGTCGACAACTCTTCAGCTGTGGGTTCCATATCGGGATAAATTAAGCTTTATAGCTCTACGATCTCATCAGTAGATTTAACATAACTTCCAGGATCATTTTCTGATGGCCTTCACTCTTCTGTGAATTTCCAGGTGACGATCGACCCTATTCCTGTCATGATGCCTCCTTCGTTGGCATGGACTGGCTTGGCTCTCAGCAAAAAGCCAGAGACCTAGTTGTCAAGCAACTCTCCCTCAACCCAACTAAAAGCCCCACATCTCGATATCTCTATAAGATAGTCAGCCTCAGTGTAGCCTTCTCCGTCTATGATGGCATTGGGTATTCCTTTCGAGAAGATCTTCTCCATAACGATGTATATCCTCGCCTCCTCCCTCGTCATACTTTACAGCTTTTTGAGACAGTCCAAACCGTAGAAGTTGTTGCTGCCTCCCTAGAGATTGGGCTTAAGGATGTAAGCTTATGGATGCTCTCTGAGCTTGTTGATGAGAGCCGTATACTGCTCATTGGACATTGTATCGAACTACCAGCATTTCACGAAGGTCTTCTAGAGCTCCTTAGCTTAGGAGTCACTGCAGTATCGACGAAGAACATCCGGCTTGGTTAGTTAGACCTGCACTCGCTTTTGGTTGATAATCTCCATAGCTATAGGCGGTATAACTGAAGCATTGCTCAGTTAGATATCTTCTTTCAACTGCCAACCTCCATCCGAACTGCCGTTAACAATAAAATGTTCATCCCTGTATCCAGCTCGATAGTAGACAACTGACACTAGTTCCTCTTTGTAGTACAAATCTCCATTAGCATCTTTTCTCACATACTTGGCCATATCCTGAATGGTGACTCTCTTCACCTTGATCGCTTGTTATATCATCTGCAGTTCAAGTCGCTTCTGGTCAAACATGTTCCTGTCGTTCTCTAGAATAACAAAAAGAAGAATTCCTTTGGCTTGCTTCCTGTCCAGTAAGGAGCGTAGTGTCTGTGCAAAACATTTAATTGTGGCGGCCTAAGCATACAAATGTCTATCTTTGTAATCTAACAACTTTTTGGCCTCCTGAAATTGCTCCTGGTTGCTCTGCATTCCTATCGAGTACAAATTGTACTCAGTCATTTTGGGATCTCCATTCATATCGTTGTAGTAGTCTCCCCTGCTAAAAGCTATCCCATCTCGCTTTGGCTTTATTAGACTCTTTTTGAATATCCTGAACAATCGTTTCACAAAAGCATCGGTTTCAATCAAAGGCTCAAAAAGCTTTTAGATGAAGGCTGGATCTTTGGAGATGTTGAGAAAGATCTTGTGCCAAATGAGCTGGTACTTTCCCAGACGATCGTAGTATTATTTGGTGGTAAGGAGGGGCTCATATGCTAGGTTGAAGTTGCTGATGTCTTTGTGACTGTTGAACTTAAGGACTCCAAATGTCTGGCTCAGCTCGAGCAGTTCTTTCATTTCCTCCTTCATTCGTATAATAATACCTGGAAAGCATTAAATACTCAATTAGTCATGAGCATTCCGTTCGCCAGAAATGAAAAGATGGGGCTATCAGCCATGGACACAGACAAGCCAGCAGTTAGAAACATTGTAAAGATAGGATTAATAATGGAGTATTTGGGCAGGTGTGATTGATATAGAATAATTATACATATGGAAGAAAGATCATAGAATGAAATGTCGGTGTCGATGTCGGGCTGGAAACTCAAGCAGGAGGCTCTCAAAAATCAACGCAACTACCGGCAACTCTAAAATAGAATGATCATTCTCGAACTAGAAAGGCAAGGGAAGATCAAAGCCATTTAGAAAAAGTTATAAGCACACAAAAAACTCATGTAAATCAAAATGGATCGCTTCCGACTCAAACAATCAGTACACCCTGTTCTATTCAGCTCGAAAAGCACGACCACTCAGTTCAGGAGGAGATGGGGGACAACAGCAGAATATTCAAAGATATTCGCATGAACAGAGCATCAAACATCAGGTGTAGAAGCAATCAGATGCGATAAACAAATAACAAGTTGTTCAAAGACATAAAAAAACAAAGATAGGAGAATGAAAAAATGATCAGGATGGAGAGTTAGAGGTAGTTGAGGGTCAAGATGGGCAAGAGGAATAAAGTCAGAATGATAGAGATTTAAGTCAAAGAAAACATCGATAAGTTTTGGAGGAATAAATTGAACGATTACCAGCTTAGAAGATAACGTGAGATAGCTAGAAATATGTCGACTGAGGAGAAAAAAATGGAGGAACTGCTCAGCCTCGAAAAGTCAGAGGCTGAATTGCTGTCATAGATAAAACGAGCAGAAGAGATGGAGACCCAACTGATGTCCATGATGGCGGAGTAAAGAAGCAACCTCAACGCCATCTACTAGCAGGCCTGAACTGATGATGTTAACTGTTGATAATTGCCTTTATGAATTCCAGTATAAAATCATTGTTTGTTCTTACATGCCACCGCAAAACACAAGAACATGATGAGAATGGTGAAGGCATAGTGGACGTGCTCCCTTCTAGTTAGGGGGATATCACCAGATGAAGAATCATTTGAAGTTATGAGGTTCTTCTGTAACTGTTTATTCTCTAACTGCTTTCTGAGGTACTTATTCTCCAGCTCAGTAGTCCTAGCCTTGAATTGATTTTACTTGGAAGCCAGCTCAGTCATCTGAATATGGCTATTCATTGCTTGAATTTTCAACTGAATGCTATCCATCTCCTCCTTCAGCTTGAGCTTGAACTCTCTATCCTAAAAATTTAATGTGTATAGCTCCTAGTGGCAACTGCAGACCTTCTCTTCAGCATTTTACATCCGACTACCTTCTGTAGCTTAATTATGATTTTCACAACTTTTCCTTCTCCTAATGTTATATCGCTTGCTCTTTTCTGATCCCGATGAGTCGATCTGGGTTGAGGTGGGCTGAACTCGTTCAGTCAAGGGGTATTCTTTTATTTTTCTCTTCTGGGGTACTTGGGGCATATGTTCCGAAAAATTGAGAACTAGTTCTCTTTCCTCAAGATTTCTAAGTAAATTTCTATAGCTTTTCTCAAGATTTTTTCTGAGGATTTTTTCCTTTTCGAGCTACAATTCAAGCAATGTCGCATTGTTCACTGACTCGATGCCAGTTACAGTCTATGTTTTATATGCCACCGACTGAGCCTTATAATTTTACCGAAGATCGGTGCTCATTTAACTTTTCTTCAAATCTCTCAAACTGTGATTGTATTCCTCATGTTTGTTTGTAACCCGTCCTTCTTAGATCGTGTACACTGACTTCACTTCTTCTCTTTCCATCACTCTAGAAGGGTCTCTGGACATATACCTCACTTGATTTGCTGGTTCGGTGCCTGATCTCGAGGCGAAATTCAAAATGTCCACATATATTTTCTGATTTTCTGCCTGCTCGGGAGCTGGTGGCTCTTCCAATCGATCCTCCAGGTTCATGAATTCGTTGACAACCCTGTAGACAGGAAGCTGTCGGGAGTGGTTAACATTAGGAGGTGTTCGATGCGTGAGGACATATCCTTTTGCAGTTGATTTGTAATACGCTGCTTCCATAATATTATCGGGGACAATAAAATTATAAACGGTCGAGTCGGCAACACTTACTGCCAGGACACAAAAAAAGAGAACTGACATCTTTTTATTAAAATATCTACTGAGCCAATTTATCCAGATTTATTTTCCAAAATAGAAGAAACTCAACTATGTTTATCTGGACAAAATATGCTGATACTCGCCATTCCCAACAGAAACTCCATAAATATCCATCTTTTTCTTTTAGAATGGCAGGCCCGGGTCAGCTTGAATTAACTGTAAGGTGAAGCTTGTATGGACCTGTTCCAAAATAGTTAGGTTGCAAAACAGGAGGAAGATGGGGGAGGGAATAAAGAGGGTCACTGGGCAAGTGACAATTGGTTGAAGAGGGCATACCGCTGACAAAATTCAATTACAAACAAAATGAGGCTTTTCGGGATTATAAAAGTTATTTATGGAAAACAAGAACTTCGGAAAATTGTTGGCTTTAATCGAACAACGCTCAGAATTCCTTGAGGAGCTCCGGAAGATCGAGTAGAACTATCTTGTTAAAATTTATAAAATTGCTGAGTTAGATGTCAATAGCATAACAGAACTCTACAAAGTCATGCAGAAAAAGTACATCAAGGCCTACTCAGGTTCTACCTCAATCGCAAGACCTCCAACGAAGAGGCCTGGTACGAGAACGAGCTGAGAATCTTTGTCTGGCTTCTCTTCGGTTACACCTTCGTCCACAGCAAAGCCATCGAAGATCTAGTAAAGCATATTCTATTTCAGAACGAGATAGACTGGCAGTATTTCAGTCCCATCTTCAACTACAAGAGCACCGTATTTTTCTAATTCCAAACCCGCTCTCTGCTAAAATCGGAGGGTCGACCTACTCCCTGGACGTAAGTCTAGACCTCATTATTATAAGCTATCATAAAGTAAGGCGTTTCACACATAGCTAAAAAAACAGCAAAAACAGATGGAACTCCATCGCCAGAGATCTCTTCATCCGCTCGGGGAAGTAGTTTTTCAGAAATCCCAAACAGTGCAGAGAACGATGGATGAACCACCTAGACCCTTCGAAGATACACTCGGAATGGACTGCAACATAGGATTTAACACTACTGACCTGCATCAAGTAAAAAGGCAAGAGGTGGTCCTTGGCGATGAAGGAACTGGCCAACACCCGCACATAGCACATGGTAAAGAATAGATACAAGTCACTCATTTTGGTCGAAAGCAAAAAATACCCAGGAAAGAAGTAGTTTTAAATTGAAAACATTCTGATTAAAAAATTAAATAAAATACTGGAAAAGCAAGTCAAAGAGGCCACTCTCTAATCCACCAAGAACCAGGTAAATCCATCTGAACCAACAGGTGTATAGCAGGAGTTGAATAAGATCTAGCTGAAGGAGGAAAAGTACTAAAAACCATTGACCCCAGTCAGCAACCAGGATAAGTTTCAAATGAAGGAATAATAACTTATTGGAGATGAGGAGCAGAAGGATTTCAATTTTATTTAGCACATGCGCAACGATTTCAATGAATTTGGAGGGCAAAGTCCTCTCTTTATTCCCTGGTTCTCTGACAACGCCCAGCAACCCTTCGACATTCGCTTTGTGCGGGAAGATGGATCCCGGCATTCTGACCCCGAGCTGGTAGCAATGTAATTTTGTGAGGATTCAGAGTTGAACCTCTGATATTTATTTAATGGCGCCTTCTATCATCACCTATCACTATAATATTGAGTCCGAGAAAGATTCTAAAGGAGGGCTGATCGGTAATCAACAGTAGCATAAGTACATATCGTAATTTATGCTTCAAATACGTATAATATTTTCATTACAAGTAAAGCACATGGAATTCGAGCCACTGAACTTCTTCCCTTCCTTCGACTCCCCTGCCTCTTCCTCAGGTCTCAAAGAGACCTAACCTCACTTGGGAAAACATTGTAGTGAGGAGTCACATTCAACTATCCACGACGAGGAAAACGAGTCATCCTACTCCAACTCCCACAGTTCAAAAAAATCAGTCACTTCTGCACCTTCAGAAAACCACAATATGGTCAAACAACTGGTGATCACCATCAAACAAATGGTGGGAAAATATATCTCATATATCGGCTGCAGTCACCTCTCCAGATAAATCATCAATGAAACATGGAAGCACTTCTAAAAAATCAGATCCCCTAACAAGGAAATCCTGCGAGCCATGTTCAGCAGATAAGTCGACAAAAAACTCATAGAAAAAATAGGTCTGGGCCCTATCCTTATGAAATATGGCAGTTACGAATACCTCAACGCCATGGACGACCTCAGAATGGACATCATGTTCAGGATGAGAAGTGAGAGTCTCAAACAACATCTTTTTGGCAGAAATGTCCAAAAGAAGGATAGGCTCACGGCTTACGTTCAATATTTTGTTGAGGAGGAGCTGAGGAGCGGAAAGATATCTTCCCGATTCAGTGAATCAGCTAGCAGGAGGATGCAGGAGATTGAGGAGAGCAACAAGACCCAACTAGAATGCATCGACTGCTACTTTGAAGAGTCCAATGAAGCTTTTGTAAGGTTCGCTTCTTGAAAAAAGTAACCTCTGATTTGTTTATCATTTGTTTTCATACTTCCCATCATCATGATTTAAATGTTACTTTTTGAAACTAATGATTATATATGTGCTGAATACAACTTTTGAAGTTGTACAGCTCCAAGGTTTCCTTAGATCTGGCCCCACCATCAGAGTTTCCTACTCTAATTCTCAACCGAAAAATGCCTCTTTCTCTGTTTATTGCTGACCTGAGGTCAAAGGCCCTTTTTTATTATTTTTTGAATCATACTTGACCCCTGAAGCCTTCAAAATCCCTTTCTCGCCTTAATTCAAGGAAGAAAAGAAAGAAATGCATCTTTGACAAGTTTGTGATAATTGAAGATGCCTTTATGGTGAAGATATTTCCAAAAATCAAATGATGAAGGGACCAAAATGGGTCTCAGTTGTCTAAATCTTCAGCAAAATGTAAGCCTCAGTCGCAAAAGAGGCACCCTCTGTTTTGCGAGGGTGCAGGGTGAAAAAAAGCTCAAGAGGAGAGGTAAGAGTGTTCTCCAATAAAATCTCAATTACGTTTTTTCGAGGGACAAAGCAAAATGAAATAATCTGGCCACCTCTTCTGATGAGGTTTTTCTGGCAATGCCCGGACCGTGGGGCAACTTCAAAGATATTAATAGGCGATATGCTGAGAGAGGGTGTATAATATTAAATTTATCTAAGATTTTTGCCAAAGAAAAAGATGAACAACAACACTGCCCCAGCTGACAGCAACAACATCGACCAGGTCTATGGCTTCCTCTGTCCCCAGACCAACGTTTTCTATGCCTTTGACTCTTATGAGACCTATCAACAGTTTATGTAGTGGCTCAACAACCAACCTGCTCAAAATGATGACTCAGCCTGTGTGTCTGTCTAAAGGCAGGACAGGCTGATGGTGAACGAGGCCGAGCAGATGGAAGATTATGAGAGTGCAACAAACGAAATAATGGGAGTTTTCAATGACCCTTTTTTCTCCAAGATGGACACTGAGGTGGAGCTCCAGGAAATTGACTTCTGAGGGAGGTTATTCTATTTCTAATGATATTTATACATTGACCTGGTGATTCTTCCTTAACCTCCCATTTTTATCAACTATCTTCCTGAATAAAAACTGTTTTTCAATAAATCTATTTATTAGCAAAGACTAACGTTCCTCCTCCAACCTTTGACTGCTCGATTAGCTACCCCCTAACTAAGCCCTGGGATGTTTCTTCGAGCCAGACCTTCTTCTTCTACTTATCCATAAACAATAAGTTATATGAAAGGAAGGTCGTCAACTCGGGTCAAAAATACAGAACCACACGAAATGCATACCCCTTGATATTAGCTCCTATATATATTCATCTATCGGAATATGTTTAAAGATCGACTCAAGTATAGCCTATATTATATAGCACATTTGGGGTTGGGGTTGGGGTAGGGGGTGGGGGTGGGGGTGGG
>Ga0100378_1002276_pt1 | contig 19191 bp, 18 predicted proteins | sample CryGeymeta201502_FD_81535 | JGI IMG/M metagenome (GOLD analysis project Ga0100378, IMG submission 81535) | Groundwater microbial communities from Crystal Geyser aquifers in Utah, USA - Crystal Geyser metaG 2015-02 | ecosystem: Environmental > Aquatic > Deep subsurface > Groundwater | place: USA...
AATTATTTGGCCAATAGCCATGATCAGCATAATAAGCCAAGGTTGCCTGCAACCAACTTTTTATTGTAATTGCAGTGTGTTCAATTGCTTCTTGCCGCGCTTGATTACGAGTGATAGTTAGACCATACATAAAAAGTATTGCTAGAAATGCAAGAATAAACATTAACTCGATTAACGTAAATCCATATTGGTGACGGTAGAATTTTTTCACATTTTATCCCTGTTTATATTCTAGTTAGCAATCTAATACTGGACACTGATCGACGTTTGTTCCAGGGTTTAATTTTTCCCATGCATGCGCGTCAGGGTCATCAGGATCGTTTGATTGACACTGAGTAATATACCCCCCACGTTCGCTATTACTATCTAAAAATGCGCCCGAATTGCATAATTGTTTGTCAGTTTTAGCAAGGTGCACAAACCAATGTTTGTTGGGAACACACATTGTAATAAAGTATTCAACCATAAATCCAGTATCAAGCGAAGCACCCAAGTATTGGGTTTGTGCCCATGGCAAAGGAACGAGTAACGAAGTCACGTCACACGAGTGTGCACCACTTAAAATTCCAAAATATGTTTGAAAATTACCTACATGTGGATCTACAGACACACTATTGGCGGCTTCTAAAGCATTCGTTGCCACTTGTGTTGCCCAATACATTGGTGAATCTTGGAACTCCCTTCCACTCCACGAGCCATCATTTTTATAACCGTTATACTGACTATATATTACACAGTTTCCGGTCTGAACCCGCATAAAGCTCGTGATGTAATGCGCTTCGTATCCGTTAGGGCAGTTGGGTAGTATAATAGTGCGAGCTCTAGTAAAATCATTAGGATCAGATTGGAAAGTTGGTGCCCCCGGGTAAGCACTAAGGACCCCACCTGACGCAATCCAACCTCTGGCACCCACATATTCATTATCAGGGCAATTACTGTTATTTTCAGTATCACACCGTTGGATCATCTGAGTGGGATTAAAATGAGAGGTTGGCCTTGGAGCATATGTAATCACAGTTCTATCAACTCGCTTTGCATTCGGCAACTCAGCAATTAATTTATCAGCTAATTGAGTGCTAGGCATGTCGATCTTAACTGAGATATACTGATCATTATCTGAAACTTCAAGTTCATAGCCTGCTAATTTATTATTGTTAGCGCAGATAGCACCACTGGTATAAGGCCAGTTAGAACACTGTTGAAAGATATTATCTAAAAAGTAATTTTGAGTATTCGAATCTCGTTGATATAAATCACTAATTGATTGAGGCCAAAAAGAGCTTTGAATACTTTCAATGCTTTTATCTGAATACCTTGAAAATAAATCAGGATAGGAGTCTTCATCTACAGTAGCGTTTGGAAGCGCTATATTAAATGCAGCCATAGTAGAGTTAAACTGATCTTGTTGGAATAAATAATAACTTTGTGCTGCTTGAATAATAGTCTGCATTTCGATACTTGTCTGTTTAAGTTGTCTAATCTGTGTTTCATTTTTCATATGAACAGAAAAATACAGTATGATAGATGCTACGATAATCATTGCGAGCATCAGTTCGAGTAAAGTTAATCCATATTGCTTAAAAGTATATTTTTTCATCATCGTTTCTATAACATTAAACTATCATATAAATTAACGCCTTGTGATAAATTACAATTATTCGTTGTAATACCCCCGCCTACTTGAGAAACCCAAGAATTATTACATTGTCCATTCGAGCCGACTAGTTCATAGCCTTGTTCTTGCGACGGAGGGGAACCCTGCCACCAATCAACCTCAGTATAATTTGCTTGCCACATTTGAAAAGGCACGCACATGCTGACATAGTAATAATAATTAGGAGGAGATTGCATTCCTCCACACAATTCACTAGCAGTATTGGTCCAACAATCTTTATCATCTTTAGTCCATGAAATTTTTTGGTTTGCTGGCAAAGTACTGCCGTCATTAAAGATAATCTTACACTTGCCATTATTATAATCATCGGTCGAACATCCAGATGAATTTAGTTGGGTATAGTAAGTCGCAGAGCCTGTATCATCATCTTTCCAAAATCTTAAGCCAGAGCCCACAAACCAAGCTTTATAATCCGTCATTCCTGAAACAAATGCTGGAAAGACATGTTTTTCCATAGCAACTAATTGCTTCGCAGCCAACTCATAGCCTTCTTTATACATCCAAGTACCATACACGGGATCCAAATTATATTCATAACATTTATCCGCCACGGGTATTGAGTCAGCACTACTATTCACTTTATTTAATCCACTATGAGTGATATAACCATAGGTATACATAGGTGGAGGTAAAGCAATTCTTGCTGAAGTATAAATGTTAATAACATAAGACTTATCTTGTTTACTCACCTGAGAACTAGGTAAATAGTAAGCAATCATTTTTGCGATATTTTCAACATTTCTCACTCTAATCGGTAACACTAATGTCACTTTAAAGTTCGCGAATAATCGTTCATCATTAGAATTCTGAATTATCTGGTAAGTCGAATCAAGCAAAGCTGCAGCCGTTTTAATTGGATTGTATTGAATATATGAGCGTCCCGCGCAAATATTTCTGTCCGTTCCCGGCCAAATTGTGCAAAAATCTTGCGGCTGCATGCCAAAATGATTTACTAAGTCATTAACGCTCAACGAACCATTTTGTTCAGGCCACATATCGTACCGACTGTGAAACTGAATGCCGGCCTGGAGAATATTTTCCATTTGTTGGGCAGTATGTCGAATTTCATTCTGTTGTTGTTTTTCACGAATAAACCCTAAACTATAGACTGTAGCTGTGCTAATAATTAAAATGACTAGCATCATTTCTACTAAAGTTAAGCCCTGAAGCTTCTTAGTTGAAAAGAAAATCAATTGATGCCTCTTCTATGATAAAATGGTGAAGGGACTGAATCCGTTGCATATAACTCTTCTAAAGTCTCACATGAATTAATAGCGTTCTCTGATCGAAAACCTGAATCATAGTCTTGGGTATAGATTTGATTTTGGCCAGCTTTAGAATTGCTATTATTACTACTTGAATCAGGCAAATACTGCTGGATTGAAAAGCGCTTTAAATCTTCCGCTTGTGGGCTGATTACCCCCCCTGAATTTTGAGTGCGAGTAGTAATCACCTGTTTCCATGTATAGGTTTGATGCCCATCAAAGCTTGTTGCATCTAGATAAGCTTGATAACCTGCGATTCGATTAACATCGATGCTGGCTGGAAAGCTATATGTAACTGTTGCGATCCAGAATCCTGCATATACAGTTCGAAGTTGACTAGCTGCTAAAAAACTTTGCCAATCATAGGTAAGAAAGGAACTATATGCATCACTACTATCACGCCCAAATGGGTCTTTGATAAGGGCTTGATATTGCTCTCGACTGATCAAATCAGAATTTACAAAATGTCGCTCTTTCAAGGTAGTGGCTTGCCCATTGACTCGGGTTAACGCGTTGGTTGTGCAATTTTGATAATAATAGCGGGTCATTAGATCCAATAAATTTTTTACACTACTACTAATTTCATTGGCATTAGATTGAATTTGATATTTATTAGTTCGCTGAATCGAAAATAAAATGATGATCGATATCACGACAATCACTAACGACATTTCAATGATTGTGACACCAGCAACGCTGCGCTTTTTAATAAATATCATAGATAACCTGCAAGGTGCTTGAACTTTGCTGGCATATAGCATTTTCTGTACCTGCAACCGTAACGTCCGCTGGATTAGAAAAGGTTTGTCTTAAACGCTCAACCAAGCGATTACATTGACTCCATGGAACGTTACTCATACTAATCGAAAGTTGATTAGTAAATAGTGAAGCCTCTATGCTTCCACCCCAAGGATCTGTTTGATAATAACTTGTTAATAATCCAGCCTCGATCATTTTTTCTATGCTTAGATCACTTTCACCTATCGCTTTAACATAATTTTTAGAAGCTGAGTATATATCAGCAATCATAGCATTGGCTTGAGTAATTTTTTGATTGGCAGAAACACTTTCAAAGTAAGAAACTGACACAATAATGATAACTGCCATAATAGATATTGACAGCATCAATTCAAGCAAACCAATGCCTGATTGCAAACTTTTTTTAAACCTTAACATCGTTTTTAAAAAGTATACGTTGCAGTACAAGTGTTGCCATCATCACCACCACATGTTGCCCGATCGCTAGAAGCGTCAGCGTCAGCGTCAGCGCCAGGAGCCTTAGGCGCAACACCGCCACCATCACTAGGCGCAGCTATAGTACTCGCTACACGCTTACAGACAGGTGTACAACTATTTGTTGGAATACCATCCATCGCAATTGTGTAAGTACCATTGCTAACACTGCCACCAACTGTGATAGTCCCCCCCCAAGGCGCTACATTAGTCCCACTACCGTATGCCGGCGGCAAATATCCACCATTGACTAACTGTTGAATAGTGGGTAGAGTAGTACCAGGACTCATTATCTGATCGACCCGCCAAGTTTGCACAGCACCATTGACAGCAGCAAACATATCGACTGCATTATTACGCTTGTTATTTTCACTCGCACTTTGATAATATCGAGTCGCCATAATTAACAGAATAGCAATAATCGCTAACGATAACATTAACTCTAATAAGCCTATGCCTAATGATAGACGTCTTTTAAAAACTGAGTGCATATTAAATATTCTCCTTAGATTAACTCTTTATAAAAAAACTTTTAAGCTTCACAACGCTTCTCTAACTTAAAGATGAGCCGACGTTGTAAATTCCAAAAACCATTGCCATTGCTAATAAACCCCCTAAAGCAAGAATTATACCACCTAAAACTTTAACCACTAGCATTAATAATTTAACATTTTTAGCCGCAGCATAACGTCCTAAACGAACAAGTGCATGCTCAAAACCTTTCGCATCAGCAATTGCTCTTAATCTTGCAACATCTGAATCTTTGACTAAACCGGTATCAAGTACATCAGCTATATTACTGCTACCTCTAGCTAAACGGCGTTCCATTTGACGTAAATGCCATTCTAAATATTTACTTGCTTGTAAATGTAAAATTTCTAATGCTTGTTTAAAAACTACCCCATTGATGATAAGTAATCCTAAAGTCTCCATGAATCTTGCCGCGACTGAACTGCGATAGACATTTGCTAAAGGTAACTTATCAACATACTCTCTTAAAGCGCCAGTATAACTCACTAAAAAGCGAGAAATGATTATAATGAAAAAAATAATTGCCCCTAATGCTAACCACCACCACTCTTGAAAAAATGTTGCCATAGCCATTAATCGCTGACCATCTTCTGGCCATTGGCTTAATGGTTTAATCTTTTCAAACTCGTTAAAAACAGAATTTTTTAAATAAATTGTAACACCTATCCCTGTAATCAAAACAACAACTGGATACGTCAGTGCTGAAAATAATGCGCCAACAACTTCATTTTTTCGCCCTAGAGTCTCAGCAGCCACTCGCATATTCTCAGCTAGAGTACCCCCCCGCTCTCCTGCTCGTATCAATTCGACGATATGTTGTGGCACCCAACCTATTAAACCATCAGCTATGGGTTTTCCTTGAGCAATACTGTGGATAATTTGAGCTGATAATGATTTGGTCGACCCTTTGCTGATTCGGAACAATACCTCCACTGCTTTATTAGCAGGCACACCATCTTCTACTAAAGTTGATAAATCCTCTAAGTAACTTTGCTGCTCTTTAGCACCAAACAACATTTTCTCAAATCGAATAGAAAAACTTTCCTGATTATTTTTTACTGACTTGGGTTTACTTTTTGAAGTTACTTTTCGGTGTGTTTTTATTGCCATTTCAAAAACCTTGCCTATAAAATTTATTCTAAGGAAGGATTTAGACGTTCACGCTCTAACTCAGCTTCCATTTCTTTACGAGCGCGTACATAATTAAATCCTTCATCATCTTGATGAATGCTAATCTCCCCAATTAAACTTTCACCATCAAATGGATCAGCAATTCCATCACGTAAAATTTGCATCGTGCAATCTCTATAGCTCTGCCATCCTTTACTTCGCAAATATTTTTCCCACCCGATAATATCTAACTTTTGGATATACTCACGACCTTTTTCATCAACCCAAATTACTTCTGCAACCACTGTTCGTCCAGATACACCTGAACCGTGACATTGACTACACTGGCTTTCTCCCCGAGCTTTTAATGTATCGAAATCTTCACCGAATACTTCACGCCAACGATGTAAATGTGATCGATGCGCTTTAGCTTGGCTTACAGGAATGCAGCACGCTTGACATAGTATCGGCAATAACCGCTGAAAGATTAGACAAACGAGAACGTTACTATCACTAAGCATCACTGGAGAAATACCCATATCAACTAAGCGAGTAATAATCCCAGGTGCTGAGTTCGTATGTATCGTTGAGAATACTAAATGGCCTGTTATCGCCGCTCGAACCATTACATTAGCTGTATCTTCATCACGCATTTCTCCAAGAACAATGTAGTCAGGATCCATCCGTAATGCTGCTTTTCCGAATGAAGCAAAACTCCGGTCAGTTTTTTCTGTATTGACTGAAATTTGAGTAACTGTTGGCACAACTTTTTCCACTGGATCTTCAATCGTATACACCTTGCGTGTCAATTTCACCATTTGCATGCAAGCTGATAAAGTTGTGGTTTTACCGGAACCGGTAGGACCTGAAAGAAGTACTGCACCATGTGGCATTTGTACTGCACGACGAATAATGTAGATTTGTTCTGCTGTATACCCTAAATCTTGTAAAGTCACTTTATTCGCTTCATCACCCGTGCTTAATATCCGCATGACCATATCAAAACCGCCGTGAGCTGGTACACTGGCAAGACGTAAACGTACAGTGGTTTTATCAATTTTTAGAGGCATTGATGCATCTTGGGGAACTAAGGGATTAAAATGTGCTGTTGCATGATCGGTTTCTTTATTAAAAGCTACAGAAGCCATTTCTCTGCCCAAACGTGGAAACCATTCGGCATGCAGGTACATTTCTCCATATTTTCGAAATCGAATCTTTGCGACATCCGCCCGAACCTCAATGTGTATATCACTGACATTAGCATCAATCGCTTCTTGAACTAAAATTCTCAATCGTTGTTGTTGAGTACTAATTTTTTCAGCTTCACGACGTTTTTTATCTTCTATTTCTTCGTAACCTGCGACGTTCGCTTTTAAAATTTCGATGAGCTTAGGCGTTGCAGGCATCACTTTACCAGGTTGCAAATCACGATTAATCATAGCAATTTTACAATTTTGAACTTCACGTGAGGTAGGCTCAGTTGTTAGAATCAATCCACTTGTCATGACAACGATTGATTCACGTTGATTACACCAATCTGTCATCTGGGGCATGGGCTTGTCCTGAGGATCTAGATCAGATTGAGAATCTAATATTTGAACCTGTGCCGCTCTAGCATAGCGCTTTAAATTCATGATTAACTCATGTTGCTCATCCTCGGGCTCGGTTGTAGTAAGGTTATCGCTACTCATAAAAATTTCTGCTGTTCATTTAAAAATCTATAGCCTACTTTTTAAATATAGTATAGGATTTAATAATATCAATAATATTAGGCTTAATAATGAGAGAGCAATTGTGTAATCCTAACGATATTGCAATTATTGATTTAGAAAAAAATACTCAATTAGTGGGTAGTCATGAGCTAGCTAAAGAGATGCTGCAACTATTAGCGGAAAAGCTTCCTAGAGATATCGCTGTTGTTAGCCAAGCTTATGATGAACAAAATTATGCCAATTTAGAATTAGCTGCCCATAAATTAGTGGGGGGGTGTGCTTATTGCGGCGCACCCGCACTACGTATGGCTGCCAGAGCTTTAGAGTACGCTGCCAATGATAAAAATCCAATTTTGATTCAAAGCAATTACACCACTCTACAACAGCAAGTGGCTCGTTTTAAGCAAGCTATGAATGCAATATTGATTACAGACAACTAGTTTATTAATACTTATTAACCAGCTGCCACTAAATATCGATTTGGTATAATTTTTAGGATAGGTAAAGAATTTGAGCTATCTATGGCTTGCTTTGTATCTTCAATAATTTCATTTAGTCCTTTATGATAATCAAAAAAATATGAATGACTTCCAATAGGCTTATTTAACATATTTTTAAAAGCCAAATATGATGAATGATCTCTACGATTCAGTATGACTTGAGCTTTATTTTTTAAAACTTCAGTGTATTTTTTTTCTCTCTCATATCTTGATTGATAGCTTACGAATAAGAATTTTGCACCAATTTTAATGATAGTATCGAAATGATCTATAGCTTTATAGAACAAGCTCCTACTTGAAAAATACTTATTGACTGAATTGATAAAATTAGATGCGGCATTATCAACCTTTTCAAAAGTAATATCTTCACTTTCTTTTTCTTCTTGCACCCTTTGCTCGCTCTTATCCAGAATTTCTCGAGTACGTTTAATTGTTTCTATGGTATTTTTATAAATTTCATCAGATTGAACTGAACCCATGCAACCTTCACTATTTACCCTTTTATCAAAGTCGCGCATAAAGTTTTCGAATACCTTGACTTCTTTAAGTATTTTTTGCTTATCCCCTGCATGAAGATTCATCACAATTGAGGCCAGCAATGATTGCTTTTTCCATTGACTAATTTCAGCATTTAAAAGAGAAGCTTTGTTACGTAATTTTTCTATAACACCTACTTGATTGGCTAATTCGTAAATAAATTGTTTTGTTTTATTTTTCTGACATCTTTCTAATTCAGCTTGTATTAACTCTTGTCTAGAAATTTCTGAAATTTGAGTTTCAATTTTATTAATGTTAAGCTGAGCAGGTCCTATTTTATCAGAATGAATGTTTCTTAAATCCAATTCAAGTTTGCTAATCGTTTCTTTATCAATACTATCTGAATTATCTATACTCAAACACAAATCGCTTAATTTTGCAGCTATGATTTCCTGACTTTCAATAAAACGATTCATCTTTTCTTCAACTAATGTTTGATTTTTCTTAAGAATATTGAATTCATTTTTTAATTGATTCATTTTGCTCTGGTGAAATTTCTTTAATGCATCTCTTGCCTTTTTCTTTTGGCGGCTCGCAGTGAGAACAGAAGACTCTTTTTGTTGAACTATAATTTTCCAAAAATAATGATGGGTTGTATCCACACCTAAAATCTTTTCAATTTCATTAATTTCATTGTTATTAAAAGCCATCATTGGAATATTTAACTGACTAACCATTAAAAGCATTTTTCTTTTTTCAGAAATCTGGGATTTTTTTATATCACGTTCATTAAGTACTTTTCTTAGAGCATTATTAATTCTTCGATTTTCAGCTTCTAAGGATATTTTTTCTTGCATTGCTTGTTCACGCTGGGTTTTTAAATTCTCAAGTGCGTTGATTATTTCAATTTTTTCTTTTTCATAATCTTTTAATTGCAGCTCTAAATGTTCTTTTTCACTATAAAGTGATAGTTTTTTTCCAAGCTTCTCATAATCGTTGATTATAGTTGTGTAAGCTTCTGTACCCAATATTTTTTGATATTCTTTGATAGAAGACTGATGCACTTCAAGCCCTTGAAGTTCACTATCCAAAATGGCTAAATTCTTATTAATAAATTCTTTAAGATTTGGATAAGTATTAATATATTGAAACCAGGTTTCTCTTAGTTTTTTATATTCATTTTTCACATTAGCTAATTTTAATAAATCTTGCTCATAACTTTGAGCCAACTTTTGAACAGCACGATATCGGTCTTTGAGTAAAGGTTGACTGGGAATATTTGGAGCCGGTTGTATGTCGAATTTTAATCTCATCAACTTTTCAGTCAAAAATTGTTGTGCAAGATTGCTTATTTTTATCAAATCTTGTTGCACACCATCATATTTGACATTAAGTTCACTTTGCCTTTGCTGACTTTTACTAATACTTGCAATAAAAGCTTCAATATTTTTATTTTCTTCGTCGTATATGTTTTTTAAAGCATTTTGATATTTTGGAGGAAATTTTTTGATTAATTCTTTATTGACCTTCGACTTCAACTCAAAAGCTAGACCATGCAGTTGAACTTTTAGCTCATAAGGTAGTTGAGCATCAGTATTGATCGTTTGCCATAAACTATCTATGGAAGTTTTTAATTGTGCAATCTGATCAATTGAAGCTTTCATCTGATTAACATTGGCTAAAGTATCTTCTATCTTCTCATCGGATTGATAATTAATTATCATCTGAGCATAGTGATATAGCGCATTTGCTAAGTGATTTTGACTTTCTTCTAAATTATCTAATGATTTAACAAGCAAGTTTTGCTTATCATAAAAACCAGAGTGACACCTCGAAATATAATATAACGTATAAACTTGAAGCTCGGCAAAAGCTGGCAATGCTGCAGTCTCAAAAGCTTTCTTAATAAAATTGTTAATTAACCCACCACCTGTTAAATCGATTCCTAATTCTTTTACAGCTTGGTAAACCAGAATACTTTCATTTTTAGAGGGCTTATCAAAATATTGATTAATTAAGTCGTTGGTAAATGCCATGACTTCGTATAGTGAAGAATTAACCGGCTCATTTATTTGCAAGGTAAATGATTCGACAATATCCATCCAACACGCTAGTTGCGCAGTTTGCTTCATCAGATTTTTGATTACAGTTAGCTTATTGTTTTCACTAAGCTGTGCAAGGACATCTACAAACGTATAAATAAAATTATTAATTGCTTTAAACACATTTGTTAAAGTCACCTCTTTACTGTCAAGCTCAACAATTTCATTAGCTTTGAAATCATAACCTTCACGCTGGCAGGCTTTAGCAAAGACGTGCTTGAGCGCAACAATCGATTGTTTTAATAAAATTGAACGTTGCTTGTTAATCATTAAACTCTCCAGCATATTATTTTTTTTTATCCATGAGGTTAAATGATTTGAGTATGATTGTAAACTATATTTTTTTTATTTTTTGTAACAATTTTCGAGGATTTGAACTATTTTCGTAGTAATTTTTGAGCAAAATATCGAGATTTTAAAGGTTTTCCGCCCAATAGTTGATCAATTACTAAGCTCAGTAGCCGTTTTGCAGCGGATAACGATTGGGAAACTTGCCAATCCCGAGCTTGAATAGCTAACAACTCAGCTCCACTATAGACTGACATCGTGGATGTAATAGCTTGATCTCGATAAGGCTCAAGACCATGGCTAAACTCAAAGATATATGCTTTACTTTTATTCAATGGCTCGCCAGACCGAGTCTCATCCAATTGGAAGCCATAACCTAGTTCATCTAGCATCCCTAGCTCAAACTCTCGGAGCAATGGCGCTATTTTTGTACCATAAGAAATCTGTTTTATTGTTGTATGGTAAAGGTGCCAAAGCTTAGTCATAGGGGCTTCTTTTTCAATCAGCTTCAGTAGTAGTTCATTTAAATAATAACCACTAAATAGTGCCATTCCATGTAAATGATGAGTCAGCTCAGCGTATTCTAATTCAACAAGTGTTTTTAGTTCACTTTTTCCCGTGTAACCAAGCCAATAATCACAAAATAATCGAGCCACAGGGCTACGGTTGCGCCGTAAACCCCTAGCTAAAATGCTGACTCTGCCATCATGCTCAGTAAAACAGTCTAGCAATAAGCTCGTTTCTCGATAGGGACGACAGTGTAGTATATAAGCACGCTGTAGCTTAGTTTTGTTCGTCATAACCTAAACTTTTTACTGCTCGAGCATCATCAGACCAGCCCGTTTTAACTTTTACCCAAAGATTTAGATAAACTTTATTATCAAACAAACGCTCCATATTTTGGCGTGCTGCTTGACCAATTTGCTTGAGTCGCTCGCCTTTATTACCAATTACAATGGCTTTCTGTGAATCACGCTCTACAAAAATAGTTGCACTTATTCGCAATAAATTTTGTTGGCGATTAAACTCATCAATCATGACTGCCGCACTATAAGGTAACTCTTGACTCAGATAACGAGTTAATTTTTCTCGGATTAATTCTGATGCTAAAAAAGGTTCACTGCGATCAGTCATTTGGCCACTAGGAAAATAAAAGTGATCGAGTGGCAGTTGATCTGACAGTAAATTTAATAATGCCTCTATGTTATCGCCCTGTAGTGCTGATATGGGTACTAATGGATTGGTTGGAAATTGTTCATTGAGATCTTGCAAAAATGGCAATAGTTGCTTTTTATCAGGGATATTATCGACTTTGTTGACTGCGATGATCCATTTTTTATTATAGTGTTGCAACCGTCTAGCAACCCAAGCATCTTCTTCAGTAAACTTTCCAGCTGCTAACACAAATAAAACCAAGTCCGCTTCTGGTATGGTCTCTAATACTGCTTGATTCATAGCTTTATTAAGTGCTTTAGATTGTTGCCGATGTAACCCTGGCGTGTCCATGAAGATAAGTTGGGCTTTAGGTAGAGTTTTTATACCTAAAATACGATGCCTTGTGGTTTGAGGCTTATTGGCTGTAATTGAAATTTTATGGCCTAAAATACGATTGAGCAATGTTGATTTACCCACATTTGGACGACCAACTATCGCTATAAAACCACAGTGGGTCTCTAATTTAGTAACCATTGATTTTTCCTAAACATTGTTCAGCTGCAGCTTGTTCTGCGCGCTGTCGACTTGAACCATAACCTTTTGCACTTAACTGTAAAGCACTTACCGAACAACTCACAAGAAAAGTCTGGTTATGGGCTACCCCTGTAATGTCTAACACTATATATTCAGGTAAGCAATATTGTTTTGCTTGGCAGTATTCTTGTAAACGGGTTTTCGGATCCTTTAAATTACTCACACACGTTAAGTTATTTAACCGCGTCTCAAACCAACGTAGGATACATTGTTTGCAAGTTTCATGATCACTGTCACGATATATCGCTGCAATAACCGCTTCAAGCGCATCCGCTAAAATCGAATCTCGATTCTGACCCCCACTTTTTAACTCCCCTATTCCTAAACGCAAAAAATCACTAAAATTCAAATCGCGCGCGATTTCTGCAAGTGTCTCGCCTTTAACTAAACTGGATCGTAAACGACTTAATTCACCTTCACTGGCCTCCGGCCAACGATAATAGAGCTCTTCTGCGATAACAAAGTTTAATATTGAGTCGCCAAGAAACTCTAGACGCTCATTATTAGCGCCGCTAACACTGCGATGGGAAAGAGCAATTTCTAATAAATCAGGCTGCTTAAACTCATATTGTAATAAAAGTGGTGCTTTTTTTTTATGCTGCTTAGACATCAGTGAACCACTATATGATTATTAAACTCTAGTAAAAAATTAACGTTGGCAATAACGTTTTTGCGAACACTGTAGGCAACTTTGACCTTGACCCCTCCGTTGCCATCGCGTTCAATATGAATGTCATCAGAGGATACGTGGGCGACATTATTCATACGAAATTTTTCAAAGAGGTACTGACGTATTTTTATATTGATTGTTTGCAAAGTATCGTGAGGATCCACTAGATTTTCCGTTTTAATACTCTGTAAAGATTCTTCTACGGTGTGATTTTCAAGGTATACAGGGCCTAAAATGATACCCGCATAAACGATACTTACAAGGGCGACTAAATTATATATCAGTGAAAATAAAGCCAAACCACGTTGGCGGTGAATATTTTTCATGTTACTCCCCTTACTTTAATTTTGTCTATTTTATACGTGTAAACATTCGTTGGAAACGAATCTTATCAGCCCATTCAGAAGTTTGTGAGTTCCAACTGAACCATATGTAAGCCGCTTTACCAACAACATCATCGTTCGATACGAAGCCCCAATATCGACTATCCCTGCTGTCATCCCGATTGTCTCCTAACACAAAGTAACTTTTAGGAGGCACTTTAATTTGATATAAGTTTTGATCATAGATATCGGGCCGAACAAAAATTGAATGCCTGACTCCATCTAAATTCTCCTCCCGCTGTTCAACTGGCCAAATATTGCCATGTTCATCATACTCATAAGCAGGCCCAACCACTTTCTGTGGCATGGCTTTACCATTAATATAGAGTGTTTTATCGATATAGCTAATAATATCTCCGGGAACCCCTACCACGCGTTTAATAAAATACATCTTTCGATCTTCTGGATATAGAAAAACCATAATATCGCCACGTTTAGGGGCATGAGTTGAGATAATTTCCTGATGGGATAAAGGCCACCGGATTCCATAATCAAATTTGTTAACGAGTATGAAATCTCCAATCTCTAATGTTGGCTCAAGAGAGCCAGAAGGAATCACAAATGGCTCAAACATAAATGACCGAAATATGAATACTATTAAAAAAATTGGAAATAAAGATGCCATAAAATCTATCGGTTCACGTATGATTTTATGCCAGTTATTAAGCTGCAAATACTTATATTTACCTTTTAAAAACTTAACTCCTTTGATAAAGCCCCAAGTTAGGCCACTTAACAAGGTTAATAAACACAAAATCAATTCAAAACTCATTATCTATCCTTATCTACTTTTAATACTGCTAAAAATGCTGCCTGAGGAATTTCTACTTTACCAATTTGCTTCATACGCTTTTTCCCAGCTTTTTGCTTTTCTAACAGTTTACGTTTACGCGAAACATCTCCTCCATAACATTTGGCGGTAACATTTTTTCGCAACGCTTTTATTGTTTGTCTAGCAATGATTTGTGAACCAATCGCTGCTTGTAGGGCTACATCGAACATTTGCCGAGGAATAATTTCTTTTAAATTTTCTGCTAACTTTCGACCACATGGAACGGCTTTTTCGCGATGCACAATAAGCGCCAGTGCGTCCACTTTTTCACCGTTAATTAGAACATCTAATTTAACGACATCTCCCATTTGGTAGCGTAAAAAACTATAATCTAACGAAGCGTAACCTTTGGTTAACGATTTCAGACGATCAAAAAAGTCTAACACCACTTCATTCATGGGTAATTCGTAGGTCAATGAGACCTGACGCCCAACGTATAACATTTTCGTTTGAACGCCTCTCCTCTCCACACAGAGAGTCATAACATTACCCAAATACTCACTAGGAACTAAAATGTTAGCCTGAACTATCGGCTCATGAATTTCTTGAATATGGTTTATTGGTGGCAATTTTGTTGGATTATCAATATAAATCACTTCATTGTTTCGTAATAGTATTTCATAAACGACTGTAGGAGCCGTAGTAATTAAATCTAAGTCATACTCGCGCTCTAAACGTTCTTGGATAATTTCCATATGTAACATACCAAGAAAACCACATCGAAAGCCAAAGCCCAATGCCCCCGAGGTTTCCGGTTCGAAAAACAACGCAGCATCATTGAGTTTTAGTTTACTTAATGCATCTCGAAATGCAGGATAATCTTCCGAGCTAATTGGAAACATCCCTGCATAGACTTTGGGTAATACATTTTGAAAGCCAGGCAGTGGTTTCGTTGCTGGGTTTCTCGCTAGAGTAATCGTATCTCCTACAGGTGCAGCATGAATATCTTTAATACTTGCAATGACAAAACCAACTTCGCCTGCGGATAGCTCTTGTTTATCAACTAGTTTAGGTGTAAAGATCCCTACTTTAGTAATTTCGTAACTGCGTCCAGTTGACATCATTGTGACTTTGTCTTTAACACTTAGTACTCCATTTTTGATACGTACTAAAGAGACAACCCCCAAATAACTATCAAACCAAGAATCAATAATTAATGCTTGCAAAGGCGCTTCTACAGAACCCTCAGGTGCGGGTACATGACGGACAATCAACTCTAGTAGCTCACTGATTCCTTGGCCTGTTTTAGCACTGACAGCTAATGCATTCGAAGCGTCTATACCAATAATATCTTCTATTTCTTGGCTGACTCTTTCAGGTTCCGCCTGCGGCAAATCTATTTTATTTAAAATCGGTAAAACTTCCAGCCCTTGCTCAATCGCTGTGTAGCAGACTGCAACTGTTTGAGCTTCAACACCCTGGCCAGCGTCAATCACTAACAACGCCCCTTCACAAGCGGCTAACGATCGCGAGACTTCATATGCAAAATCTACGTGGCCTGGGGTATCAATAAAATTCAACTGATATTTCAACCCATCTTGAGCCTGGTAAGATAGGCTCACACTTTGGGCTTTAATAGTAATCCCTCGTTCGCGCTCAATATCCATTGAGTCTAATACTTGAGCAGCCATTTCGCGCTCGCTAAGACCCCCACACAATTGAATAATGCGATCGGCCAAGGTCGATTTGCCGTGATCGATATGAGCGATAATTGAAAAATTACGTATTTGCTGCATTAATTTCTAATCTAACTAACTTATGTTGTAAAAACTGCTAAAAGATAGCAAAATATCCGTTTAATGGCTAGGAAATTCGCACTATATGAGTGTTTATCGTCAAATTAAGTTAGGATTGGTCACTACTACCCTTCGTCTATGCTTAGGTTTCTATTTTTTTGCAGGAGGAATTGCCAGTTTATACCTCGCATTGAACACTTCAACACAGTTAAATTTTATTCAATCATTAATTGGTAGCATGGGGGTCATCAATCGCTTTATCAACCAATTATTTCTTAATTGGCTCTCACCTTGGGCGCTTATTATGATCTGTGCAAGCGCTTCTACCATTATCGGTTTAGCTTTGCTTACAGGAATTTTTACTCGATTAGTTTGCAGTGCTGGTATTTGTGCACTTATGTTACAATGGTTTGCTTTACCGGTGCTTACAATTCCACACACTTTTATACCATCTCCATGTTATACCATCCCTGCTAGCTTAATACTCAGCTTACAGCTAGGCTGTATCGGATTTTTAATTTGTCAATGTCGTCTCGGCCCCGGTCCTATAGCACTCGATAGATACCTTGGATTTGACAAAAAGCCCACAAATTTAACATCTGCAATCTTGTGGTTACGTTTAGGGATAAGTTATCCATTATTGGTAGGCGCCCTATTCGGTTGGCACTTACAGGTGCCTAACTTTGATGTCTCTCCATGGTTATTATTGACTCTATTTATAACCTTGTATTTACCTTGGCAACCATTCAGACGATTGGCTGGAGGCTTATTAACATTAGTGGTTGTTTGGTGGATGAGCCATTTAGTAACTCCTGAGCTTGGGTTCTGGCATAATTTACTGAGCATTAAGATTACATTTGTTTATTTTTTCATTGGTTTAATTCTTACACATGTCACTCAAACTCCAGGTTCGATAAGTTCATTACAAAGTAATAGTTTGCCGACTAGAGTTGTGTAAACCAGCTAAATAGGTGTCTATCTTATTTTGAAGCTCTTGACCTTTGCTATCAGAAAATTGAACGCCAATTCCTGCCGGGCGACCCCCTTGAGCGCAATTAGGAGTGATCCAAGCCACCCGACCTGCCAGAGGATATTTTTTTGGGTCTTCTAATAACCGCATCAATAAAAAAACTTCATCTCCTAATTGATAAACATTATCTGTATGAATAAAAATCGCACTGTTTTTAATAAATGGCATGTAGATATTATAGAGTTGATGTTTATCGAAAACATCTATTGAAAATATTTGTTTGGATTGGTCTTTTATATTGCTCATACACATATTTATCCTATAACTATAGTTGTATATTAAGCTTAGACTAATTTAGTTTTTTTGTCATATTTCCTCGTAACTAGCTGCCGATAATAGCTTAAGTTAAAATCAGAAATATTTATGTCAGTTTTTTCTTAGATATGTTAGATTCTTCAACAGTTGAGTCTAATGGCTCTGCCATGACTAAGTCATGAAACTTTGTTGCCATCTCAGCAAGTATCGAGGTTTGAGTATTATCAAAAGTATCTTGAGAAGCTAGCTTCCGCTCTAAATTCACAACTTTATCTATTGCGTTGGTGTGATGATTTTCTGCAGCGATTCGATACCACTTTAAAGCTTGTTCTATATCTTTACTGACCCCACGGCCTTCTTCAAACATCAACCCTAAACTAAATTGAGCATTTGTATAGTCTTTATTCGCTGCTTTAAGGTACCATTTATGCGCTTCAGTTAAATTTTGTTCAACCCCCCATCCGTGTTCATACACTTGTCCAAGATTATAGCTAGCAACAACGTGATCACCTTCTCTAACTGCCGTCTCCCAGCATCTGAGTGCCGCCTGATCAGACATTGGCACACCATAACCTTTACTAAACATATATCCTAAATTATTGGAAGCACTCACATGCCCTTGGTCTACAGCTTTAAAGTACCATTCACAAGCTTGTTTCTCATTTTTCTCGACCCCATCCCCACACTCATACATTCTTCCTAATCTATACTGAGCTTCTTTATGATCATTCTCAGCTAACTTTTTCCACCAGAAATAAGCCTTTTTAAGATCTTGTTTTATCCCCTCTCCCTTGGTATACATTGCAGCCACGTTAAATGCGGCGATTAAACTTCCTTGATTTGCTGCCTTTAAATATAGTTTAAAGGCAGTTTCTTTATTTTGCTTTACCCCCAAACCATCACTATATAAAACGCCCAGATTTGTTAAGGCTTCAATACAACCTTTATCTGCCGCTTTTTGATACCACTTTGCAGCCAATTGGTAATTTTTGTTAACTCCAGGCTTACCTGTATGATAAATTAACGCCAAATTGTATTGTGCATCAGCGTGATGTTGATCAGCCGCTCTCTTATAACAGAAAACTGCTTCTCTGTACTGTTTGCATCGTGAACGGTCTAGTCCTCGCTCATAATAAATTTCTGCTTGACTATTTCTAACTGAATATGTCCTTGGCATGATACCTTCCTCGCTCTATAAAAGAATTTAACGGATTATAATATGTTTGAAATACTTATAAATGCTACCATCATCAATAGATTTCTTCAAATTAACAATTTATTCACATTTTAACAAGCTAATTTAATACAATTTAAACCAAAAATAGATTTTAACAAAAAACCGGCAATTTCAACGAGCAAAAAAAAAGATTTTAATGAATTTTACCCAATTGATTAAATAATATAGAAAAAAGAGCATTTTCCTTAAATCATTTAGCTTTTTAGCGCACATCGAATGGTTGTTTCAAGGTCCATTCCCGAAGAATAGACTTTTCGTATAACTTTTTCAGCGTCATTTGGTTTATAACCTAGAGCTTGTAATGCTGCTGCAGCTTCGCGTTGAATGATTGTTTCGGCACTTATATGAATTACTTCTAAAGATGATGAATCAATATCTGCTTGATCGACCTTATCACGTAACTCAA
>Ga0100378_1002279_pt1 | contig 19169 bp, 21 predicted proteins | sample CryGeymeta201502_FD_81535 | JGI IMG/M metagenome (GOLD analysis project Ga0100378, IMG submission 81535) | Groundwater microbial communities from Crystal Geyser aquifers in Utah, USA - Crystal Geyser metaG 2015-02 | ecosystem: Environmental > Aquatic > Deep subsurface > Groundwater | place: USA...
ATTGCAGAAGAATGTATGGTTGTTGGGCGAGTTGGTCTATATGTTAACTATCCAATTACAAGCGATGCAATGACCATTGCGGATGCTCAAGCGATGAATGTACGACCATATATGTCAATTATCCGTGCAGAGCAGATAATAAATTGGCGGCAACGAAGAGTAAATAATAGATATGCGCTTTCAATGGCGGTAATCAAAGAAGAACATTTAATCCCTATTGATGAATTTGAGGATAAAGAAGTAACGCGTTATCGTGTATTGGATTTGGACGAAAATGATATTTATCGGGTACGCATATTTGAAGTAAATGAAGATAATCGTCAATCATCTACTGATGTAGAACTTGAACGGTTTTATCCGATGATGAACGGAAAGCAAATGAATTATATTCCTTTGTATATCATTGGCTCTGATAACGTAACTCCTGATATTGATACACCAATGATGATTGACATTGTTGATACAAACATTGCCCATTATCAGGCTTATTCAGACCTAGCGCATGGGTGTCACTGGTCAGGTATCCCCACCATGACAATAACTGGACATGAGATGAAACCTAATGAAACTCTACATGTTGGGGCAGGGAAGGCATTAGTATTTCCAAATCCTGCTGCAAAAGCAACAATGGTAGAAGTTGGTACATCTGGATTCAGTGCATTAGATTCACTTCTTAATCGCCTTGAAATGCACATGGTTTCACTTGGTAGCAGAATGCTTGAGAGCCATAAAGTACAAGCGGAATCCGCACAAACTGCTATGATTTATCGAGCAGGTGAGCAATCAATTTTGGCAAGTCTTGCACAATCAATTTCTACTGGCATCACGATAGCATTAAAGACATTCGCTGAATGGGCTGGCGATGATTCTACTAATGTTCGATTCGATTTGAACCGTGAGTTTTTCGCTCAACCTGTTACGCCAGAAATGCTTAATGCACTTGTAAGCGCGTGGCAAGCTGGTGGCATATCTGCTGAAGCGCGCTTTGCATATCTAAAGCGTTCTGAATTTTATCAGCCTCACGAAGAATTTCAAGATGAAGAGAATTTGATTAAAGATGGTATTCCGAAACAAGTAACTCAGCCTGCAATCGTTACAAAGATTCAGAAAATGCCTGACGGCTCAATGCAAGCGACTAGGAGTGCATGATGTTAAACCTTATGATTAGCGATTACGCAATAAAGCAGCAATCAAACGCCGCAGCAGAAGCGTTGGCAACTATCCTGCGCGATAACGGTTCAATGAGATTGTATGCTGGAGAACAACGTCCTTTGACGCAGCGAACTGATGGTCGTCTGGTAGAATGCAAACTAACTTCGGTAACAGTTGAAGGTGGAATAATTACGGTAGAATGGTCTGCATCGAAGGCGCTTAAAGACGGCACAGTATCGTACTACAGGTTGTGTTCAGGTAACGTGCCTGTTATGAGTGGAAGTGTTGGAGTTACGACAGAATTCAACATGGTTATCAATAATACTGAAATTAAAACTGGAATGGATATTAAGGCTGGAAAGCTGATTCATTCTGTAATGGCTTAAAGATGCAGTAATGGCATACGAATATATCGTATCCGGCATTTCAGTTGTCAACCAATCCTTTACAACTGCCGAGGCATCAACTGTAATCGGATTACAGCAGCAATCAGTTTCAAGCGTATTTATCAGCGATAACATAGTTGGTGAACATGCTAATAACATAGTTGCAGAATGTCGTCAGAAACAATCCATAGCACAATCGACAATCGGGAAAGTTGAAGTATCGGATGATGACGAGGAAATGACGATGGTGTTGTTGTTGCTTAATGCAATGGAGGATTAAATTATGCCGCTTATCAAAGGCTACTCAAAACGGTCTGTGTCAGCCAATATACGAACAGAAAAAAAACATGGTAAGAGTACAGCGCAAGCGGTAGCTATTGCATTGAGTGTGGCTAAAAAAGCAAAAGCGAAGAAGAAAAAATAACTCTTGACATTCTTTCTTTACTATCATAATCTTATATTGTTGGTAAGTACCAACTAACCTAGAGGGTTCGTAAAATGCCTTTGGAATTTATTGTTGACACGATTGACGCAGTACCTGAAGCATCGCGTAAGTTTTATTCAGAAGTTGATGGCAAGTTTCACCTTGACGAGGAACTGGCAAACAATATCAAAGGATTGAAGTCTGCTCTTGATAAAGAAAAGATTTCGGCAAAGACAAAAGAAAAAGAACTAACAGAATTCAAAACACAATATGCAGGTATTGACCCTGTAAAGATTCGAGAATTGCAAGCAAGGTTTGAAAATAATGAAGAGGCGCAGTTGATTGCTGCCGGAAAGATTGATGAAGTAATCAATAAACGAACAGAAAAGTGGCGCATTGAAGAAGACCGCCAAAAAGAAGAATTGAAGGCAAAAATTGCTGCTGCTGAAGCAAAAGCTGATGCGTTCAAGGATAGGGTGCTTGAAGATTCATTGCGTTCAGCAGCGATTAACGCTGGACTTCATAAACTTGGTATCCGTGATTCGCTACTGCTTGCAAAGACTATTTTCACGCTGGATGAAAATGGCAATGCGGTACAAAAGAATTCAGATGGTAGTGTAGTAATTGGACGTGATGGTAAAACTCCGTTCTCTGCAACAGAATGGTACGAGTCTCAGAAAGTTGATTCTCCCCATTGGTACACAGTAACATCGTCAGGAAGTTCGGCTACAGGTAGTGCTGGTTCTGGCGGTGGGAAGCAAATGAAACGTGCATCATTCGATTCTTTGTCGCCAATTGATAAAGTATCTGCAATTAAGAATGGAGTACGAGTTGTTGATTAAGGCGGTAAGCAGCGAGATGTTGCTCTGTAGTAAATAGACCGAGATGGTCGAAACACAAACCCATTTTATTTTATTTATTTTAGGAGTAACAAATCATGAGCAATACTTTGACGAATCTTATCCCCGTACTTTACGAAGCAGCCGATACTGTATCTCGTGAACTGGTAGGCTTTATCCCTGCCGTAACGCGCGACTCTTCCGCTGAACGTGTTTCTATCAACCAGCCCGTAAATATCCCTGTTGTTGGCGCTATTTCAACTGCCAACATCACTCCGGGCGTTAATGCACCGAATGATGGCGATGCAGCACCCGGCAATGTCATTATGACCATCAGCAAGAGCAAATACGCTCCTGTTCGTTGGAATGGTGAAGAAACGATGGCAACTGCTGGCACTGGCATTTGGGCACAATTGAACCGCGACCGTTTCGCACAAGCCATGCGCGCATTGACCAATGAAGTTGAGGCTGACTTGGCGGCTTTGTACACTAAAGCGTCCCGCGCTTATGGTACTGCTGCTACTACGCCTTTTGGTACGGCAAATGACCTGTCCGATATGGCACAGATGTTGAAGATTTTGGAAGATAACGGCGCGCCGGGTAATATCCATGCTGTGTTCGGTTCTGCCGCAATCGCCAATCTTCGTGGTAAGCAATCTGTGTTGTTCAAAGTGAATGAGTCCGGTACTTCCGATCTGTTGCGTCGCGGTATCATTGGCGACATTCAGGGTGCGATGGTGCATAACTCTGCGCAAGTCAAGACTCATACGGCTGGTGCAATGGCTAATGCCACTACCAATAACGCAGGTTATGCTGTAGGCGCTACTGCAATCACTCTGGCAACTGCTGGTACTGGCGTTGTTGCTGCTGGTGATGTGATTACCTTCGCTGGTGATACCAATAAATACGTCGTTAAATCGGTCGTGTTTGCTGGTGCTAACCCTGCTGCTGGTGACGTTATCACTCTGCAAGAACCGGGTCTGCGCGTAGCTATTGGCGCATCCGCTACGGCAATCACTGTTGTTGCAACATCTGCACGTAACATGGTCTTTGCAAGCTCGGCAATTGCTTTGGCAACCCGCGCACCTGCAATGCCTGAAGGCGGCGATGATGCTGATGACGTAATGGATATTACTGACCCTGTATCCGGCTTGTCGTTCCAAGTTGCGGTATATCGTCAGTACCGTCAAACTCGCTTTGAAGTTGGTTTGGCATGGGGGGTTCAGATGGTTGCACCGAGACATGCTGCCCTACTTTTGGGATAAGCTGTAATTCAACCGCCTTCTAACGAGGGCGGTTTGATGATGACTTAACAAAGGAGTAATAATGTCTATTGATACAGTTCCGCTTATCAAAGTAGCATGCCCTGTAGCAGAAGGGAATCCTAATGGATATTACATGGCAGAATCATTGCCACGCGGTGCTAAATTGTATAAAGAATCTAATGTTGTGGTTCAAGTGCAACCAGAACAGAAATCAGAGCCAGTAATTGAAGAGCCGATTGTTGAGCCTGAACCTGTTGCCAAAACAATCATCGAAGTTGATATTCCAGACACCAAAAGCAATGCGTATTTCAACGCGATGACTGATGAGGAATTGAAGGCTTATCTTGATTCCAACAAAGTGAAATATCATCACTTGGCTGGACGCAAGACCTTGTTCAATGCAGCATCTGCATTTGCTAATCTCGGTGCCAGATAATGAAAACTGAAATCGACACAAAATGGATTGCAACTGTAGCGGCTACTCTGATTGCCACTAAAGATGCTAAATCTGCAATCAAGTATTTGAGTGATAAGTTGGTAGTCAAGGCAACTTGGCACAACAAGCCGAAAGCGAATAATCGCGGTGAAACGATGGTTGTTACATTCGGTAAGCCAAATTATCGTGAAGTGGCATTTATCAAGAATCTGAAAAAAGCCGGAGAGCCATTTCCAGTAAAGAAGATTCAGTTGAAGCCTTATCCGATCAAAAAGAAAGAATATAAATAATGAAAAAAGTATTGTTAAAAGATATTGTAATTCCGGCAGGGACTGTTTTTGATGACACTCCAAATACAAGGATTTTTGCTAAAGATGCTTTTGTGGAATGCATTATCGGGTTGACAAAAAATACTTATGGAACTTTTACTTATGAAGTTTCAGATGAATTGTCTGAATTTTTCACCGACTTAAAGTAAGGAGTTTAAATGGTCGCCCCAGTTAATACGGTACTTCCTGTAATAACCGGAACAGTAGAGTTCGGCGAAACACTTACGCTGTCTGATGGCACATGGACTGGCTCACCAGATTCTTACGCATACGCTTGGTTGCGCGCAGGAACGCTCATAGCTGACGCGACAGCATCCACCTATACCATCACTAGGGCAGACATCGGATATGCGCTTGTAGGGCGTGTAACGGCAACTAACGTTGATGGAAGCACTGATGCGGATAGTGCCGCTACTGTAGCCGTTCCTAGTACGCTTATCGTTGAGGATGGGACGGAAGTAGCAAATGCCGATGCTTATGCGACTTTGGCTTATATCGCTGAATATCACGAAAAGAACGGCAATGCTGCATGGGCTGCGCTTGCGAATGATGCTACACGCGAAGGATATGTGCGCAAAGCAACGGCTTACATGACGCAAATGTATATTGATCGGTGGAAAGGCTATCGTGTAACCAGCACACAATCGCTTGATTGGCCTCGCGCATGGGTAGAACTTCCGGCAAGTGTATTTGGCGGATATGTTGACCAGAATACCATTCCTAATGAAGTTAAGAATGCTTGTGCTGAATTGGCATTGAAAGCAAACGCTGATGATTTGATGCCAGACCAGACGCAGAACGTAAAAGAAGAAATCGTCGGGCCGATAACAATTAAGTACAGCGAATTCTCGCCACAAACAGTCAGATATTCTTCTATTGACGCGATGCTATCGCCGTACCTGAATAGCAACGGTGGTGTTAGTGTGCAATTGGTTAAATAATGGATTACGCCAAGTTAGCTGATAGAGCGTTAAAATTGCTAACGAAGCATGGGCAGGATATTATTCTCAAGTCAACTGTGGTAGGAGAATATAATCCAGCAACAGGAACATCTACAACCACTGTAACCGATACAACGCGCAAAGGTGCGATATTCGACTACAATCTGGTTGTATATGGAAACGATATGATTAACAATACACTTGTTCAAGCTGGAGACAAGCGGCTTTACATGGATGCTAACGGTTCAGCGCCAACGTTAAATGACCAAGTAATAGTTGGCGGAGTTACATGGCAGATTAAGAACATAAAAAATATTGGGCCATCAGGAATTGATGTTATTTTCGATTGCACGATTAGGAGATGATTATGCGAGCTAGTGTGAATGGTATAGAAGTTAAAGACTGCATCAGTGCTGACCCAAGTAAAGGCGAAGCAGTATGCCTATTGCGCGATGCTGATGGTAACGTATGCAAACAGCCTAATGGCGAGGATGATACTGTTACGAAGCGCGGAGAAGTAGTTATCCTTGAAGAGAAAAAGGCTGACAAAAAATGGCAAACTTCGCAGAGCAAATCGCAAAGCATGTAGCCAAGTATCAACGGAGACTTGCACACGTAACGCAAGGAACCGTGATAATGGTTGGAAAGGCTGTTGTTGAATACAGTCCTGTAGGTAGGTGGGAATTATGGTCTGATATGTGGCAAAAGATGCGTCCGGCCAATACTTATCGCGCTGGTGAGTTCAAGGGTAGTTGGTCATATTCTAATGGAAGTGCGGGAAGCAATTTTCCTGCAACAATTGACGCAAGTGGTGCAACTTCAATGGCGCGATTCATGGACGTGAAAACTGCGCCAGTAGCAGCACGGCATTTTATTTACAACAACGCACCTTATGCAATGGCAATGGAAACAGGCACTCATCCTTATATCAGCAAGTGGAAACTAACACCTCCTAACCAACGTGGTGCTGGTGCTGGTGCGCACATGGTGCAATTGGCGCTGAATGATTCCAAGATATTTGTCAGAACTGCTGTAGCGCAAGCTAGGAACTTATCGTGAGCATCATAAAAGTACGGCAAGCCATCGAATTAGGTTTATTCTCTATTACGCCTGCTATTGACACAGCTTATGATAATTTCCCTTACACTCCATCCACAAATACCCCATACCAGCGTGTAACGTTAGTTCCTTCACTGCCAGATAACACAACATTTGGCGATGGACATTATCAGGAACGCGGATTGCTATTTATTGAACTTCACTATCCAATCAACAATGGTTCAGTTACAGCGGCAACCCGTGCCGAGCTAATCCGCACAACATTCAAGCGCGGTGCAAGTTTTACCAATGGGGGATTGACTGTGATAATCGAAAAGACACCGGAAATCGGACAAGGTATGGTTCAAGACGCATTCTGGATATTACCCGTTCGCTGCCGGTATTATGCGGAGGTGTTCGCTTGAAACCACATACTAAAGTTCTAGCATTAGCTATTGTTCGTTATCTAAAAGGATTTGCCGCCGCGATTACAATTTGGATTGAAGCGGAAGAAAAAGATAACTTGCATTCTGGTGATAGTTAGTACATACTTTCAAAAGAAATTGCAGCACACGCAAGACTAGCAAAACCGTAATACCGAGTGCCCGCGACCACGCCACACAGTTCATCGTCCCGCCGGTCAATATGCCATCCTCGGAAGTGTAATTTAACTTTCTTTGGAGACATATCATGACTATCAGTTCCGGCATTTTCACACAATTAGCAGCAAAAAAGCAGGCTTCTCTTGGAAGCGCAGCATCTGGTGCTGGCGCACAACTCTATCGTCGTACAACTGCGACACTCAATAAGAAAAAAGCATTCTACAAGTCAAACGAAATTGACCCATCCATGCAGCGTAGTGATGGTCGTCATGGCGTTGTGTCTGTTGATGGCACGCTCAATGGCGAATTGTCTGTTGGGGGTTATAACGACTTTATCGGCTCTGTATTGCGTTCCTCTGCATGGTCTGCTGGTGTGTCTAGTGGTTTATTGATTGACGTAACCGCTGCCGTTACATCCGGCGCAAATGGTACATTCACTACCGTTGGTGCAAATTGGCTGACACTTGGTTTCAAAATCGGCATGGTCATTCGCTGGACTGGTTGGACTACAACCGGCGTTCCGAATAACGGGCACAACTTCCTGATTACCGCACTTACCTCAACCGTAATGACCGGAACGATGCTTGACGGTGTTGCTGTTGGCGCAAAGGCTGCTGGTGATTCCGTAACTGCCGCATCGGTTGGTAAGCACAACTATATTCCTGTAACAAGCCATGCGCGTGATTACTGGACTATTGAGCGTTTCTATGCGGATATTACACAATCGGAGCAATTCGTTGATTGCGCGATTACCGGCATGAACGTGAAGCTGCCTGCAACCGGCATGGCGACTATCGACTTCCCGATTATGGGATTGGATATGACAACCGGAACTGCAAGCGTATTCACTTCGCCAACTGCCGCTCCGACCGGTAACATTCTTGCTGCTGCGAACGGCGCTGTATTCGTTCAAGGTACAAAGGTTGCAACGATTACTTCACTTGATTTCGGCATCGCTGGTAACTACTCTGTACCGGGCGGGATTGTTGGTTCAAACACTGACCCCGACATTTTCCCCGGCATGATTGACGTAACTGGGAATATGTCTGTTCTGTTCGATAGCGTAACGATGCGCGATTACTTCTTGGCTGAAACTGAAGTGTCTATTGTCGCAGCGTTCACTGCTGGAAATGCGGCGGATTCGGATGTTATGGCATTCACATTCCCTATTTGCAAAATCAATGGCGCTGATAAAGACGATGGCGAAAAGGGTCTGACCATGACCATGCCGTTCGTTGCCTTGCGCGATACGACTGGTGGTTCTGGTGCCGATACGTTCGACAGCATACTTATGATTCAGGATTCATCTATTGCTTGATAAGTAATTGAATACCCCCGCGCTGGACTTGCAATATCAGCGCGGGATTTTGTAAGACGAGTACAAACGTAAAAAGGAGCAATACCATGTCATTTGATTTATCCTCGCTTGACACCACGTCCGCTTGTGACAAAGGTGCAGAAATCGAACTCCATCATCCAGTCAGTAACGTCCCACTTGGGATGTTCATTACTTTGATTGGTAAAGATTCCAAAGAATTCCGCGACTTTACGCGGGATAAGACAAATACCCGTTTGCGCAAAGATGCAATGGCGCAGAAGCGCGGTAAAGACCCTGAAATTCGCACTGTAGAGGCTATTGAAGCCGAGAATATCGAGTTGCTGGTGCTGTGTACTAAAGGCTGGCGCGGCATTAAGCTGGACGGCGAGGAATTGCCATTCACGGTACAGAACGCGATTAAGGTTTATAAGACTTATTCGTGGATTTATGATGCCGTGAACGAAGGCATTGGAAGCCTCGACAACTTCTTAAAAAACTAACAAAGGAACTGGTAGAGTTTGCCACCTACCAGTTTCGGTTAAATGCTCGGCAGAAAGATGGTTGTTCATTACGCGACCATCTTAATGTGGCATATCGTGCGAATGGAATCATGCCGGAAGAATTGGCGAATGAACCCGATATACCAGAATCTGCCGCGCATGTTTGGCATTATTTTATTCAGTTGAATAGAGCAAGGGGAAGCAACGGGTTTGGAGCTAATCCTTTGTCCTACACTGAAATAAAGAATTGGTGCGAGTTATCTGGAATAAGGCTTGAGCAATGGGAACTTGATGCAATAGTTGAAATGGATTCGGCATTCATTACAGAATCTGCGAAGGAAGCAAAATGAGCGAATTTGACCTAGCGACATTGAAGATTGAGGTTGATACCACCGACCTGAAAACCGCTACGTCTCAATTAACTGCATTCGCTGAAGCGTCTAAAAAAGTTACTGCTACACAACAAAACGAAGCTACTCAACAAAAATCAATAAGCAAAGATTTAACTGCTTATCATATTAGAAACCTCCAAAGTTCAATGCAATTCGAGCGCCAAGAACGTGCAGCTCAATTAGCAATGCGAACAGATTTTGAGCGAAAAGGCACTGCATCCGAGCGTCAAGAACGTTCTGCTAGACTTGCTATGGAGCAAGATTTTACTCATCGCGGAGAGGCTATATTAAAATCTAATTTGCAATTTGAGAAAGATTGGAATAATGCTCGCGTAGAAGACTGGAAAAGAACAACCGCAAGATTGTCTGCTGAACGAAGAGAACAAATAAGTTTAGGAAATGAAATAATTTCAATGCAAAAACGCGCACTCACTCAAGAGGGTTTGCGTAAAGTTTCATCGTCAACATTATTTGCAGCAAATGCTCCATTGATACAACAGCCAGACGTATATGCTGCCGCAGGAATTAAGTCACCGCAACAACGTATCGGAGAAATAAACAGCCTTAAATCTGCTATGGCAGCACTTAGCGCAGAACATGCTAATGGCAATGTAACAGGTAAAATATATAATGAAACAATGCGAGAAATGCACGGGAGAATGAACCTTCTAACAGAAGGAAACTCACGTCACCGTGGAGCAATCCGTCAAACAGCAGCATCAATGGCATCGCTTACATTTGAAATGACTGGTGCGATTTATGGTGTTTTGGCACTTGGTGCGGCGTTAGCTTCACCGGCATTATTTGGTACTGCAATGTTGAAGCGTGTTGAGGATGCAAAAACTGGCGTTGCTGGCATCTTAATATCAATGGGCGAGCTAAATGGAAAGGCTTTAACATTTGGACAAGCATGGGCTGCATCTGGTCAGTATGTAAAACAAGTTCAACAGGATTCAATGAAATACGGTATTGATATGGGCAGATTGATGGAAGTCAATCAGGCGGCTATATCAGGTGGATTGAATGCAATGTTGACGCTTGAACAAATACAAAAAGTTGCTACCGCTGGCGCAATCGCCGTTTCATCTCTTGGATTGAATTCTCAACAATATGTGCAGGAAGTCCGCGATCTTATATCTGGCGGAATTCAACCAGCATCAAGCACTCTAGCGCGGTCTATAGGCGTTACTGATGCACTGCTGAAGCAATGGAAAGCAGAAGGCCCGGATAAGTTGATTAAAGAGCTTACAGATAGGCTACAGGGATTCCTCGTTGTTGCTGATGAAGTTCGTTCAAAAACTTTAACTGGCGCATGGGATATTTTGCAGGCGCGGTTATCAATGCTTCTATCCGATGAAGATGGATTTGGCGCTATCAAGAAAGCAGTTCTTGATGTTGCTAATTATATCGGGAAGGTAGATGAAGTATCAAAAAAATTCACATTGAATCCAAATGCAGTTGCTACAGCAAAATCATATTGGGAAGTATTGAAGTTAATAGGCGGTGTATTTGAAATAATTGGCGACATATTAAAACGGGTATCACCACTTGTGGCTAAATTAGCGCAAGGAATTAGAATCCTTATGATAGAAGCAAAAATGTTGGTTACATTTGCTTCTACTGCTGTGAATCAATTATTGGCATTAGCTAGACTTGATTTTTCTGGTTTTAAGAAAGCAGGCGCTGACGGGGCTGAAAGCATAAAAAAAATGCTCCCAGAATTAGAAAACGCCGCCAGAGCTTTTGCTGGAATGAAACAATCTGCTAATGATGCTGCTTCCGCTCAAGATGAATTATGGAAGAGCATCACTCGGGCATCAACAAAAGCTATTGGAGTTGAAGCATATTTAGAAACGCTTGGGATGCAAGATAAAGCTGCCAAGGCTCATAAAGAGTATTTGCAAAAACGCAAAGATGCTGAAGTTAGATTTTTGGCTGAACAAGTCGCTATTGGGTTGAGATATAACGATGCTTTTGTTGCAATCGAAGAACTTAAACTTGCGAAAATTGCAGATGCAAAGAAAAGAAGCACATCTGGGCAATCTCAGTCAGGGAAAGTAACTGGATATTTTGACAAAGAAATTATTGCCAAAGAAAAAGAAGTTGCTGTAATGATGGATGAATTAAATAAACTTTCTGGTGCATACGAGCATAGATTTGACACGATTGATACTAAAAAAGAAAAACATCATCAAAGTGAAATGATGCGTATCGGCACAGAAATGCAAGCTCATGCAAATTCAGCAGAATCACAAATGACCAATGTAGAGAAGGTTTCATTGGCATGGACAAAGATGGATGATAAATATAAGACAAGAGCAGAAGCATTGAAATATGTTTGGGCTATTGAACAAGCGATGGCTGCTGATAAGCGTAAAGCAGATGATGAATTTGAGAAAATCAGTAAATCCATTTCAGACTTGAATAATAAAGAGATCGCAGATATTGATGCGAAGATTGTCGCGCAACAAAAGCACAATGATGAAATAGGAAAATCTGCTGAACAGAAAGCAATCGCTGCTGAAGCAACAGAGCAATTACTAATCAAGCAAATGGAACTTGAGGCATCTGCTTTGCGTGAAGCAGCCAATACGGTTGATATGGATAAGGCATATAAGAGTTTGTATATTAACCGTGCCAATGCACTTGATATTGAGATAGCAAAGCGTAAGGAACTCGCAGGGCTTAAAGGACAAGCTGCTATATTGGAATCATCTGACGCGGCCAATAAAGCTGAAATCAAAGCCCAAGAAGAGAAATGGAAAATGATTGACGGTTTCGCGCATACCGCATTCAATAATATCGTTGATAAAGGGAAAGATGCATTCAAGGAAATCGGTGCTGCGATAAAGAAGTATTTGTTGGATATGCTGTACAAGATTACGGTGCAGAAGTGGTTAATAAATATTGGTGTTGCTGGCGGTGGAATATCTGCTTCTAATATTGCTGGTGCTGCCACTGGATCGGGTGGAATTGGTAGTTTTATGGATATCGGGTCATCACTAAATACAGCAGTGAATATGTTTAGTGAAGGTGCTGCATCATTTCTTACTGCCGGTGCAGAACTTGGTCAAGCTGCTGGATATTATGGTGCAACAGTAGCTGGAGCATCTGGTTCAACTGCTACTGCAATTGGAACTACCGGATCGTATGTTGGGGCTGGATTGCAAGGTATTGCGCTTGGTTCAATGGTTGCTGGAGACAAAGAACTTGGAGATATGAACGGAACTGAATGGGCTGCAATAGGTGCTATTATAGGGTCTTTTATCCCTGGTATTGGTACTGTTATTGGTGGCATAATTGGCGGTTCAATAGATGCAGCATTCGGCATGGGGCCAAAACGAGTAGGAGCAACAACACTTGCTGGACAATTTAGCGGAGAAGGTTTTTCAGGACAATACAAAACTCCGTGGATGCAAAAAGGAGGTTGGTTCAAATCTGATAATCATGGAATGTACACACAAGAAATTGCATCAGAACAACAGGCTGCATTAGCGAATGTTGTTGTTGGTACTAAATCAGTATTTGACCAACTTATTATGTCAAGTGGCGATGCGATGAGGTCTATCGACGGATGGATATTCTCTATTGATAGACAAGTATCAACTCAAGAGCAACAGAATCAGCTTCTTATCGACATGGCAACTTCAATGGGGAATTATATGATTCCTTCATTGGAGGCGTTCAAAAAAGAAGGTGAGAATCTCGCTGATACTGCTGTCAGAATGAGAGACACATTTATCCTTACTGATGCCATTTTGAATATGGTGAAAAGTAGTTTCGGCGCTGTTGGATTGGCCTCAATGGAAATGAGGAATAATCTTGTTGAATTGCTTGGTGGGTTGCAATCTGCTAATTCTCTGATGCAAGGATACTATCAGAATTTCTATTCAGATTCTGAACGAGTTGCTAATTCGTGGAGACAACTTTCAGTATCAATGCGAATGCTTGGAATAGATATTGTTCCTAAAACAAATGATGCTTTCAGAGCATTGATTGACGCACAGGATTTAAGCACTAAAGCAGGTCAAGAGACATTTGCTTCATTGATTAAACTGTCAGGCTCATTTAATGAATTGACTGTTGCTACTGCTGCTGCTGACCAAGCTACACAAGATTACATTCAAACATTCAGAGATAAGGCGATTGCTGATTTTGAAGCCGCTAAAAAAGCAACTGATTCACTTCGGTCTTTTGCATTATCAGTGCGCGAATTGCAGCAATCATTATTGATTGGTAGTCATACTTCATTATCCAATACTTACGGAGAAGCACGTTCACAATTCATTTCAACAAATGCTCTTGCCGCCGGCGGTAATGTTAATGCACAAGGTAATTTGGCTGGTTCAGCAACTGCATTCTTGGATGCGGCAAAATTACAAGCTACAAGTGCTATTGATTATGCGCGAGACTTTGCATTCGTTCAGAATTCATTGGGCGATACTGCTGATTCTATTGAATCACAAGTAACTGTTGCTGATTTGCAGCTTGCGGAATTATTGAAAGTTAATACTTGGCTTGAATCAATAGATAGTAAAAATGCAACTCAGAATATGAGTTTGGAATATCTACTTACTGCTGCTACTGCATCAAACGAAGCGGCGAGAATGGCTGTTGTCGAACAAGTAATTACTAGTCTGACAAATGAAATATCAGCAGCAATAGGTTCATCCTATGATGCATCAAAACTTACACAGTCTGTTGGATCATCTGGCGAAACAACATTAAGTTATGCTGACAAATATAGAACGGTACTTGGTGGCGTAAGTTCTACTGGTGAAATTAGTCCATTATCTGAAACTGTCAGTGCAGAACAAAGCACATTATTAGCTAATGATACTGCCGCAGCAATTGCTGCTGCCGCTGCTGCCGCTGCTGCTAGGGCGGTAGCTGCTGCTGATGCTAGAGTAGCCGCCGCTGCCGCTGCCGCTGCTGCTGCTGCCGCTGCTGCCGCCGCTGCTGCCGCTTTATTTGACAACTCTGATAAATCTAGGTTTTCTGTAAACCGAAAAAGAAAAAGTACGCTTCCAAGAAGGTCTGGGTCTGCATTCGCATCCGGCGGATACCATGATGGCGGATGGCGTATGGTCGGTGAGAGCGGCCCTGAAATAGAATACACGCCACCTAGCCATATATTCAGCAATAGCGAATCTCGTAAAATGTTCTCTGCCAATGACAATAGCGATGTCGTCAATAAACTTGAGGCACTGCAAGCTGAAATAAGGACTATCGGATTGGCATTAGCTAAAAACACGGGTGAATCTGCTAAAATCCTGCGTAAATTCGATGGTGATGGAATGCCAGCAGAAAGGGTGTTAGCAGCATGAGTATGTCAATAAACGATAATATAGACTTGAGTGCTGTGCGCTATGTAGCTCTGTGTGCGCGCAATGGGAATGATACTTTCCAGAAAATGTCGATTGATGGTTCTACTGGAGATTTTACAGTTATCTCACGCGAACACCACGAGATTCACGAAGGTAGTGCATTCAGATATTTCGATAGTGTTACCCTCAATTCTTCGGATACGATTGTGTACTTGATTACCACTCCGAATACTACAAAATGGTCGCACATGACGTTGGTAATTGACGGAACTGCAATAACATCGTTCGACATATATGAAGGCTCTGATAAAACCGGAACTGATATTCAGACAGTCTTTAACGCGAATAGGAATTCGACAACATCTGCAACTACAACAGTTCATAAAAATGTTAGCGGTGGAACAACTGATGGAACACTATTTATGAAATATGCAAGTGGCACAGCGTCTAATCAATCTCGTGGTTCATCGAGTGCTGAATTCAACTCTGAATGGATTTTGAAGCAGAATACAAAATACTTGATTAGGATAACATCAGGAACTATTGGTAATTTGTGTAACATTATGCTTAATTGGTATGAACATACTAATCACTAACCATGAAACTAATCCGACCAAAACATATTAACAATGCTTATCTGTTGAGCAGCAATGTAACAGAGGCTGATTATTCTTCCTATAACGCTGGAACAACTTACGCGCTTGGCGAGAAGGTGATTGTTGTTTCACCTTCCGCAACAGTTACCATGACCATTGCATCACCATGCGTAATAACATGGACGGCGCATGGATTAGTTGATGATACAGTAATTATTTTTACAACTACCGGAGCATTGCCTACCGGAATTACTGCTGGGCAGCATTATTACGTGCGCGTATTGACTCCAGACACATTCAATATATCTGAAACAAAATTAAACTTTAAAGAACTTACCACTTCCGGTACTCAATCTGGGACGCATACCGGAACAGCATCAATGCACAATGTCTACGAATCATTATCGAATAACAACGTAGGAAATACTCCGCGCTTATCACCGACATGGTGGCTTGATTTAGGTGCAACAAATCGCTGGAAGATGTTTGACCTTTCTATTGCATCGCGCACTACCAACGCAGATAGTATCTCAATTTCACTACAACCAATTGGCAGATGCGATTCTGTTGCGTTGCTCAATATCAGTGCTGCCACATCAAGATTCAGAATGACAGATAGTGGCTCTAGCGCGACAATCACAATGACCATTGCATCGCCATGCGTTGTTACTGATACCGGACATTCAAAAGTAAATGGCGATATGGTTCGATTCAGCACTACCGGAGCATTGCCAACTGGAATCATCGCTGATACGACTTATTATGTTGTAAATAAAACAACCAACACTTATGAATTAAGCGAGACTTCCGGTGGTATTTCTATTGATACAAGCGGCACACAATCAGGAACACATACTGTTAGGACGGTTGTTTATGATTCAACATACAGCCTAACTTATACAGATGGTATTGATAATTGGTATTCATATTTCTTTGAACCAATTTTGAGAAAGCGAGATAATGTAGAAATTGATATGCCGCATTACAGCGACCCGATAATCGACATTACGCTAACTGGAACTGGCGAACTTATTGCTTGCGGAGCTTGCATAATCGGCACAAGATTTGACATTGGCGGTACGCAATATGGAGCACAAAGCGGGATTGATAACTACTCAATTAAAATACGTGATGACTTCGGAAGTTACAATATTCTTGAGCGCGCATTCAGCAAACGTGCTGATTTTACATCATGGGTAAATAACGGTAGAATCGGCGCTGTTCAGGATATTTTATCTGATTATCGTGCAACACCGATTGTGTATATTGGTGAAGAAAGTTTAACGAATACGATTATTTATGGATTTTACAAAGATTTTTCGATTAATATTTCTTATCCAACAGTATCAATATGCACAACGACGATTGAGGGACTGACATGACAACGATTACAAAAGTTATTGAAACAATGCCTACAGCGCCTTCGCGTAGTCAAGCACCAGATGTATTTATTGCAAACGCTGATGCCACTTTAGGCGCGATGAATACTTTTGTATCGGATGTTAATACATGGTCTGGACAAGTCAATCAAGTAGCTGCCGAAGTAAATAATTATACCAATAGTGCTTCCACAAGCGCGAATACAGCAACCACCAAAGCGAATGAAGCTGCTGCATCTGCACAGTCTGCAAATGGTGCTGCGGGTGCGGCTAAATGGGTATCTGGAACGACTTATGCGGAAGGAACTGTAGCCTGGTCGCCAACTAATTTCTTGAGCTATCGCAGAAAAGTGGCTGGTGCTGGAACTACTGACCCTGTAAATGATACGACGAATTGGGTGCAAATTCAGACTGATTATAACAATGGAATCAACCCAACCGCCATTGCCCAGTCTATCAACCTAACCAAAGCTACTTCCGGCTCAAACGGAATCGCTGTAGCAAACGATGCGGATATAAACGTAGGGACTGGTGATTTTACTTTGCACTGGGAAGGTAGTCTGCCGGACTGGACTCCGGATGCGACACAGTATTTAGTATATAAGTATGCGGCGGGATTTGGGTTTGTATTGTCAATCCTTGCAGGAGGGACGGTTAGACTACAGATCGGGAATGGTGCAGGATTACCCACATACTCATCCACTGCACCCAACACATTTGCGGATGGAACATACCATAAAATCAGTATATCTATTACGCGTGAGTCTGTATCCACAGCAGGGTCAGTGACCATCTATGCCGACGCTGTAGTATTGGGTGCATCAATACCTATTACAGCCGGTACGCCTGTGACGTGTGATACCACAACATCAATTTATATTCTAGGGACGGACACACTCAGAAGCACAGGTCAAGCCAAGTTCGCCATCCTCTACAACCGCGCACTATCAGCAGCAGAAGTTCTCGACCTTTGCAGGAATGGTGTAGCGTTTGCGGATAAGGGAGCGAGTCAGACTGCGGTTTATACCAGTGATTTTAGTGCAGGAGTAGATGGATGGTCGGCGCAGCGAAGCACAGGTACTGGAAATATCGACGCTGTGTCTGATGGTACAACCAGTAAAGACGATGTGTATCGGAATTATGCCTCATCTGTCGCCAACAGCCACAAATTTTACTACAATGAATTATTCATCCCCAACAAACGCTATAGAGTTACCTTCAATTACTATATCCCATCCGGGCAAACGAATACGAACGGTGTGAAACTTAAAATTACGAACTCTACGGAGGGAAATGAACAACAACTAGCGAGCTTCACTACTACTGGATCATGGACTACTGCCAGTTTAGAGCTTACTACCAGCTTCGATACCACAAGTTTGTTTTTACAGCACATAAAAAATGGGGTTGTGTATCTTACTGCTGGGGCAGATAGTCCAACGGATGATCTTATCTATATTCGAGATATGATAATTATGCCAATAGGAGCCACTCTAGAACTCACCCCAGAATGCATCCAACCTGCTCCCGGTCAGTGGTTAGACGCAAGTGGCAATGGCAATCATGCGATGCAACCTGCTACAGGCTCCAGTCTGATGCGCCCACAACGCACCGGCGAGGTTCGCTGGACTAACACTTGGGCGGGGACACATGAAGCCCAATTTATATGTGGAGTTAATCAAGCTGTCTTGCCTTCGGAGAATATACGTATCGAATCTATTACGATGCGCTGCTCGGCAACTGGCGTGAACGTGACTCTCGGCGATAACGTCAATGCTAGCAGATGGGTAGCTTCTGTTGCCCTTGCGACTTATCTGGATGCGACAGTAGCCAATAGGAATCACGATGGAACAAACAGGAAAATAGTCATCGACCCCGATGCGATATTCACCGGTTCAATTACCACAACCATCAAGTATATAATTCTGGATTAAGGAGACTGACATGCAAATTACACTAACAAGCGGCACGGTCGTGGAAATCAAGAATATCAACCTATCTGCTGGCTCTGTTGACTGGCGAAGGGTAAGCGGAGAATATACCGGGGACTGCACCAGCCCGGTAACGCTGACTGATCTCGCAACGGCTACAGCCGCAATCAAAGCCGCAATCAAAGCCGCGCTGGATGCGGAGGGAATATGATTCCAATCGACAAGCAAGCGCATTTCCTCGCTGGCTACGCAATATCTGCCACAGCTCTAATGCTGCTCCCATACGGCTATGGACTTGCTCTGGCTGTTATAGC
>Ga0100378_1002282_pt1 | contig 19165 bp, 24 predicted proteins | sample CryGeymeta201502_FD_81535 | JGI IMG/M metagenome (GOLD analysis project Ga0100378, IMG submission 81535) | Groundwater microbial communities from Crystal Geyser aquifers in Utah, USA - Crystal Geyser metaG 2015-02 | ecosystem: Environmental > Aquatic > Deep subsurface > Groundwater | place: USA...
AAATATATGCTGCAACCAGACACATTAAAAAGAAACTTCTTAAATGTAAAGCAAGTTAACGTAGAGTCTCACCTCACATGTGCTTTATGCCTAGAAATATTTATGGAGCCTTATAGAATCAATTGCGGGTATATTTTAATATATTATTTTACTACTATCAGACATACTTTTTGCAAGCAATGTATTATTAATTCACTGAGCTTTAACAAGTCTTGTCCTAATTGTAGAAAAGAAGTTCAAATATCTTCTCTTACAAAGGACTTAATCGCTGATAATATAATTAATGATTTAGGAGTAAGCTGTAATTTTCAGTCATGTCCTTGGAAGGGAATATTGACTAATTTAAAAGAGCATTTGAAGTCATGTTGCTTTAATCCAGAAAAGATGGGAAAGGAAATGGTCGAGTATTTTAAAAATGAAAGTTTAAATAAAAATAAGGATAAAATAGCAAGTAATAAAGAAGAAAAAGGAGACTCTGATACATATTTAGATTTTAAAAATGATGCAAGCTTAAAGGCGAGACTTTACCAAAAAAATCCAAGTCTTATTCAAAGAAGTGTAATTAATAAAAGCGCAGCCAAAAAAAGTATCGCTTTAGATATATACGAATTTCTAGATATTAAAACAAACTCAGCCAATAAAGAAAATGAAAAAAATAAAGAGAATTCAAAAGACCAAAATAAATTAAAAGAGATCAAAGCAGTAAATGTAAAAGAAGACAAAGAAGACAAAAGTATTTATATTCAATTATAAAAAAATTTAGTGGTTAAAGAAATGAATATTGTAAAATGTGTAAGTGTTTCTAGTAAGCCTACTGAAGTTTTAAATATTGACAATTCAAATAATAATAGTAAAAATTACAATAAGACAATGGATATTTTTAAAAGCGCAATACCTAATATAAATTTAAATTATTTAGATGATAATCAGCTAAATTTTTTCTTAAATCATCAAGATTTCTTATTAAAAAGAAGTAGTTCAAATTCAAATAACATAAATTCAAATAATATAAATACCAATAATAATATTAATATTAATAATATATCTAATAATATCAATAATAATCCTGTTTCATGTTCAGACCAAAGTAGTTTAAGTAAACGGAAAAAGGAATGATGATAATTATTCTATTATAAATATATATTATATAATGCTTATGAATAATTAACAATAAAAAAATTTTAGCAAATGAAATTATAAATATTATCATATAATATTAATACATATAATAATACATATAACTTCTATTATTAATTTTAAAATTAACAAAATCTAATTAATTAATCATAACTACTTAAATCTTTAATACTCTTCTAGATTCAATAACATCATAGCTTCTAAAACATAACCTTTTTGCGATAAAATAGCATATATGCACTTTTGTTTACTACTGAAGAGTTAAATTTGGATACATCCTCGTCGTCAAATTCATACCAGGAGTTTCCGCTATTACAAACAGCCTTATAATGTCCACCTCCTAATCCTCCGAAGTGTTGGGAAATAGCGAATAAATTATATTTAGCGTCTTTGTTTGGGCCGACTATATATTTTGAAAGATCTAAATCGTAAATTGGAAAGTCAACCATGCTTTCGTTTTTTCTGCTTTCTTGGAATCCCATAAAGCCACTTTTTATTTTGAATCTCTTTAGTTGGATTATAAGAATATTAGGAGCTCGATAAATATCTAACTTTTTAAAAGCTTCTTTATGATCTTTACATACTGAACAATACCAAGTATTTTCTTTTTCTAACTTTTCTTCTAATTTAAATTCGTCTAAACAATCATAAATTGAAACTGTATCATTAAACTGAAGAGGCTTTGAGTCTTTACTGAAATTTTGATATAATATAAGTCCTTCTGTTCTATAAGCTAAAATTTCTAAATTAAGAATTAATGGTCTCATTGTTTCTAAGGTATTAATAATATTCGAAATTTTAATGTTAAAAGTGAAATTAAAAGAACAACCTTCACAATCTCTAGACTCACAAAACTCGCATCTTTGTTTATCGTAAACACTATGTGCTTCAGGAATATTATTTACTATTCTTAAAGTAAACGGTAATTTTTTCACATTTTGGAAGTATACCATAAATTCCTCTTTAATGTAGTCTTCATTTCTATTCTCTAGATTAATTAAAAATGTTTTTAGTGGTCTTCCTTCCATATCAGGTAATAACTTTCTATAAAATTTGAATATTTTATAATATAATTCTTCTACAGTTGATGTTCTTGAAACTTGAATAGGTTGATTATAAAATATAGGTCTGAAGACTTTACGCTTTCTTCCCATTAAGTAACTTTCTTCTTTCATAATACCAGGATTTATGTAAAAGGTAAAGTATTTGTTGACTTGATCTAATGCGTATTCTGTTTCGTAAAGGACGACTTCCATGTTTTTTTGGAAGTAGCTAAGGACTGAAGAGTCTTTATCGCCAAGGTTAGCGATAAAGTTATAGTTTTGATGACAGAGGATAGCGTCTATGTTATTGATACTTTTATTTGTAAAGTTTGAGGCAATTGTTTTTAAATCTTTTACTATGGTTGTTTGGTTTATGTTTATCAACAATTCTTCAATAGAATAATTATTTAACAAGAACAATTTAAACTTAAGTCTCTTCTGTCCAGAAGGGATTGGTAATCCTAAATACATAAACGGATCATAAGTAATTGATATTCTTTTACAATCTGGACATGTAACAACTGATTTATACTGTCCATGGAAGAAGTCAACAATAATAGAATTTTCTCTTCGTAAATGATTTTTCCACCATCTAGTACTTGCTGTATCTTCATTTTCATTAAGTTGTTTTTCTGGGAGTTCTTCGTATGGTTTGCTTTTAACCCTATTTAAGTCTTCATGAAGGGCATCAAGAATAAATGAGAGCATTTCATGTGAATCATGTTGAGTAAAGCCGGCAAACTAAGTAAATGTTATGTTATATTATGTTTATAATATGTAAATATTATATTTTTTATAAGTATTATTAAATTTGTTTATTTGTTTATTACCTGTTTAACAAAACTAACAAATATTTTGCGGAAATCCCAAGGGCTCAAGTAACTATTAGTTCCTGTCCATAGTTCCTTAACTAGCTCGTGATAGGCAACAGCAATTTGTCCACCTAATAAATTAGTTAAATATAAGTAAGTATTTTTATTTTATTACCTGATCCATATTTATTATTTTGATTTATCTCTTCTTTGTACTTCTTAAGTAAAAAGTATTTTGTTATTTCTTGACAGTGAGAAAGACATTGCATAGCAGAGTTCATAAAACATGTATTTCCTAGATTTTTCATACCCATTAACCCTTTTCTAGCATGAGAATGTAGGAGATCATTAATATTTATAGATATTAAATCTTCTAAATTTATCTTTCTTTCAATAAGATTGGCTGTTACTTCATGGTAATGTAAATGTGATTTGTCAGCCAGCTTGCATTCATTTGAGCAATAGAAATACTATAGATAAGGCAAATAAAAATAAGCATAAATAAGTTCAAATAGGATATATATATAAATAAGATTAAGTTTATATACCTGTTGACAGCTTTTACAAGGGAATATATTATTCTTATCGATATTCTTATTACAAAATGAGCAGACCATAACTTCTTCTAGCTTAATAGACAAAAAGTATTCTTTTCTAATAGAATCATTTTGGCTCTTTATCTCTACTATTATTATATCTTTTGGGCCCAGTTTTAAATTCTATTATTTTTAATATAAGTTTAATAAATTAATATATGTTATATTATCTATTAATTTTACCTCCATAATTGTACTATCAGCATCATTTATTTCAACTCCTTCAATTTTTCTTGATTTTAAATCATTACTATAAGCTACAATTAAATCATGAAAATCTTTTTTAGAATGATTAGGAATAAAGAGTTTTAGATTATTTGAATAAATTTTGTTAGAAAGAGTATTGCTATATACACGAAGAATTTTGCTTTTAAATTCTTCAAGTGTTGCTGTTTTAGATATTTGTATGTATTTAAGACGTAGGTGATGTTTTAGCTTTGTTGAGAAGACTTCAGATAAAATTAAGACTTTAATCTAATTTGTTAAATGAAATAACAGAGTTGATATATAGTTATAATAATATAGAATAAATGAATAATTTAATTAATATACGCAATGTTTACCTTTAATAATTCTACTTCTATCATCTCATTTCCATTTTTATTTATTAATCTTCTTTCTATATCAAAATTACTATCAAAATTCGATTTAAGGTAACTATATATCTCAGGGTTAATATAAACAAAATCAATATTTTCTTGTATTCCCTTTTTAGTATAGGAATTAGTGTAATCTAATGAAGTATCAGGGTCATGCCAATAATCAACAAAATTAACGATAGGATAGTTATTAATTGGACCAGGATAAATACCATGCTCGTTAATAAAGGAGTCGTCAATATCACATTCAACAATCATATTACAAAAGTTCTTTCTATCAAAGAATTTATCAATAAAATTTAGATCGCAGTGATTTAAAAAGTTCATAAAACACTGAAGCCAATGAGTACTAACAAGATAATATTTATTTGTGTTTTGACTGGCTTCCATATGCTTTTTACTATCGAAGATTTTTTTGATTTCGAATAATTCTGATCTAAACTTTTCGTTGAGAAACTTTTTTTTCTCTATATCTAACTATATTTTAAATTAAAATATAATATACATTTTCTTGAATCTTCTTAAATGAAGAATTTGCCAAAAGTTCAACTTCTGGCATTTCTGTTTCGATACTAAACGTCGAAACTAAATTAGATATATCATTTATCAAAATATTTGTTAAGTAAACTAAGTTTGATTTCCTTTCAAAATTTTTACAGAGCCTATAATAACATCTTATAAATGAGGAAATTTGATCCTTTTGTAAATCGTGAAGATCCTTTTGCTTGTATATTTTTTTTAACTTGAAACAAGTAGCTAAAACAATAACAGAGTCAGGATAATTAGCATATATATAATTTTTCATTGCTAGGGCTTTTATTTTTTCTGAGACGTCAAGATTTTGTAAAAAAGCTAAGTTAAGGTAGTACTCAGCAGTAGGTACGTCATTTATACCAAGAGTAGCTTTAGCTTGATTTATATAGTTTTCATTTGAAGAATTTGAAGAAGGTGTTTGTGTATTTCGTACAATATTTACATTGTGGTTAGTGTTGCTTTGTTTATCCATTGATATAATATTTAATTAATAAAAACTATTTACACTAATTAATTTTAATAAAATAATTAATATAATGAATATAAAAAAATATATTATACAATTATTAAGTATTATATTAAAACATACTATTATAATTATATTATCTAATATAAATACTTTGAACGTCTTAGCTAAAATCATCAATAGATACATAGATAAACTTATTAACTTATTGGAAAATATCTGAGTAATTTTATCTTTTCATTTATATCCTCTTCATCTCTTGATTTTTTATACAAATACGTAAAAACAGAAGCAATTGCACAAATTATTAAAGAAAAGGTCCATAATACAGAAGCTGCTATTATCCCAACTCCGACTGCATATTGAAGAATAAATCCTATAATAAAGCTAAGAAATGCTATTATCCATAAGGTTACTAGGAATATTATATATTTTGAAGAATTCGGGCTTATGATTATTTTATGCTTTTTCTTCTTTTTTTGTGATTTACTTCCTAAAGTATTACTTAAACCGAATTCGTTATTATTGTCATATGCCTCAGATGATACTTCTATCGAGTTTTCTTTTTTCTCATCGATTTTTACGTCCATACTATTTTTATTGTCAATATTATTATATTCTTCAAAATTGTATTTCATTATAATTTATTATTAATTTAATTCAACAAGCTTTAAAATGAATAGTTTAAGAAAAGTAATTAATAGCATAATTTATAATTAAATCATTCATGAATTAAATTAGTTTAATTAATTTTAGTATTTTTATATTTATTAAACTACATATTACTTGGGGATTGGGGATTGGGGATTGGGGATTGGGCCCAATCCCCAATCCCCAATCCCCAATCCCCGTTTATTATGTTTATTATGTAAATTATGTTAAGCATTGAAATTTTATAAATAATAATATAACTACAATTAATTTATTGAATAAATTAAATTTTAATCAAACAATGACTACAAATTATCCAGTACAACCTATACAAACCAAAATGCCTTTTTATTCACTAGGACAAATTGATACTTCTTGTTTTAAAGCTCGACCATTTACAAGAAATTCTGCAGTTCCCGATAGTGGCAGCAATATAATTAACAGAAATAAATATTCAATCAATTCTGAATCATTCCAAGAACGTTTTGTTAAGCCAAAAAGTGATTTAAGCGAAATGAAAAATAAAAGCATGAACAACTATCTTCAACCATTAACTCAATATAAAAAAGAAGAAAAGTAATAAAAATATAATAATATACATTTATAGATATGCACTGAATAAAGAAGTTTCAAATAAAGAATTTTATAAAATTGAAAAGGAAAAAATATTTACAAAGTAAATTTAATAAAATAACAATAATAATCCATATTCTTTTATTAGAGATGCACTTGAGTCCAAACTTCAAAAAGGAAAAAAAGTAAATAACGAAGAGTTCAAAAATAGAAAGTCACTAAGTACATTTGAACTCCATCAAGAAATTAAAAATAAAGAAATTAAAGATAATAAAGAATTTAAAGATAGTGGAAAAGTAATCTCTCAGTCTTTTTCAACAAATAAAGAACCACTTGCAGAGCCAAAATTATATTTTGAAAAATCAAGGAATATTACTTTGCGATATCCGAAAGGATACTGGAGTAAGAAAAACGAGTAATTGAATAAGAATACATATATTAATACTCTTAATATATTAATACTACTCTTAACATTACTTAATTATTCATTAGACCTTTAACCAGAACAAGTATTTCTGAAGAAGCTCCCCAATGGTTTAAACTAACAAACAAAGAATCAATAAAGAAATATGATGAATATTTAAAAGATCACGAAGATACTATTAGTGTATTTTCAAAGTTTCAAAAGTGGATTACAGTTACACCAAAACGTAAAGACAGGAGACATCCTTTAGAAAAATTAAAAAACGATAAAATGGACGCGACATCAAAGGTAATGCCAGGATGGATGCAGATTAAAAATGATAAGCCTAAACCATTTGATAATTTAAAAAGTCAAGAGTATAGATCCTTTCTCACTGTAATAATACTTATAATAAATATTCTATATCTCTTAAAGTCAATTTAATACTAATTTAATAGGGAAAAGGCTATGTTATATTTGTCGATAAAGACAATCAGAAAAATAAATCTATATTTAGTACAGGAGATTTCCGTCATAACATTGCAAATAAGGAAGAATCTGAAAAGTTTGCAAGCATGGTCAATCAAGTTCCAAAAGAGTTTTTAACTTGGGATGATAAAAAACCATATGATCAAAATTTAAAACGCGATACGAAATTTGTACCAGTATATAAAAAGAGACATTTAAGTCCTGAGAGAAATATAGTAAGGAATGAAGAGAACAAAGAAATTTCTTCGTATTCTCCGAGAGGGAGTAATAGCGGAATTAATGGAACTAATGGAACTAATGTAACTAATGAGAATATTATGAATAAAATAGCGAAAGCGCATGAAAGTAAACTGGCAGCTATAAAAAATAGTAGTAACAAATAGTAACTAATAGTAACAAATAGTAACAAATAGGATATGAATAAATAATAAATAATTTTACATAAAACTATTAAATCAGTTATATGATAAATAATTTTAATTAGTAATTAGTTAATTAGTTATATTGAGTTTACATTATTAAATACACTTCTTAAGTTAAATTATATTCAAATATATTAAATTATATTTAAGTATTATATGTATTTAATAATATTTAATATTTAATTATGTTAATTCAAGTTAATTCAAATTATTATATATAAAATAAACATGTATAATTATATTGGAATTTTAAGTAAATCATCAGCGATAAGTAATGTGTTCACAGCTAACCTCACTTCTTCTCAAAATAAGTTAAATTTAGTAATTTCAAAAGGAAATACAATAGAAATCTTTAATATTAATAAAGACGGCCTAGAAAATACTCCTAGTATTAACTTATATGCAAATATTTCAATACTTGAAAAACTCTCATTAGAAAATACTACCACTAATAGCTTATTCGTTGTGACTGATGATCTTGATTACTTAATTATTAACTACAATAAATCAACTGAAAATTTTATAGTTAAAGATAAAGGCTCAATAAAAGAAGATATCGGTAGAAGACTTGCCAAAATTCATTTTTCACTAGATAGTCAAAATGGTTTTAATAATTATGTAGTAGTTTCTGCTTATAAAAATGTGTTTAAAGTAATTGATTTGAAAACCAATAAGACAATGTCAATTCGTTATGACTTTGATGATATCTTAAGTTTAAAAAGAATGAGTGGAATTTCGAATGATAAAGTGATTTTTGGTATAATGAAGACTATGAACTTTTATGATCATAATACGTCAAATAGTCAAGAATATAAAATTAGTGTGATTTTTGAGACATTTATTATTAATCTAAACACACAATCTATAATATCAGGCGATTGGAGTATGAACTTAACATCAACTCCAAACTTTTCATTAGTTATTACACCAAAAAGAGGCGGGATTATTATTTTCTATTCTAACGTCTTAAGGTAATAAATACAACTATATAATATTAAGGCTATAACTTTAACTAACAACTCCATTAATTTTCATTAATTTCTATTAATTTATACATTAATTTTAGATATTACGCAAATAAAGCTACTCAATCCTCTTGCAGTGTAACCTACTCCGAACGAAAGTTTACCGCATTTACCGAAGTAGACGAACAACGATATTTAGTAGGAGATATGAATGGCAATTTATTTCTTTTAGCCTTTATGGAAGCCAATAATAATATTAAGAAACTCGAAATAATATTCCAATTTCTTGGAGAGCTAACTAATATTAATTCTATTTGTTATTTAGACAACAATTTTGTTTATATTGGATCAAATACTGCAAATAGTCAATTAATAAAAATATTAAAAAATGTCGATTCAAAAAATCCAAGAAGACCTTTAGTAGAAGTAATTGAAGAATTTGAATGTTTAGCGCCTATTTCTGACTTTACTTTGATGAATTATAACAATTCAAATACTGAGATTTTATGTGTATCAGGTTTGAATAAAAAATGTTCGTTAAAAGTGATTCGTAAAGGTAAAGAACATATAAACATTTACATAAATATTACTATTATTATATAATTGCATGTATGTTTAATAATTATCATTATAATCATTATAGGGATTACTGCCAATATCGAAGGAGAAATATCAATGAGTGGTGTAAAAAGTATATATAGCTTTGTTTCTGAAGAAGTTCAAGATATGGTTGACATTACTGATGAAAAGCTTACTTATATTTTAATAAGGTATGTTATTTGTCATATATTAATATATTTAACCATTTACTTTCTTATAGCAAAGTTGACAGAAGTGAGCTCTTTTCTTTCTATCCGGTCTCATTCAAAATAGAAAAATTAAAATCACAAAACGACTTAATTCTTAATGAAAGAACATTATATATTGGTGTAAAGAATAAGCAAATAATACAAGTTACTAACAATCATATTAATATCTACTCTCCATGTTTTAAACTTCTCAATCAATTAAACACAATTGTAAAACCAATTTTAGTAAAGATCAAAGAAAATACTTGTTATATATTTAATAAGAATAACATACTAGCATCATATAATTTTGGAAAAAGTAAATATAATAATTTAATTTCTTATATTATATAGTTAAAGAAAATAATAACATAAACAATGAAAACATAACAGACATAATTTTAAATGAAACAAACATTAGCTGCTTTGAAGTTTCAGAAGATTTGCTCTTTTATTCATGTTGGAATAGTAATCAAATAATGTTTTGTGACTTAAAAAAGAAGAATTTCGAAAGCATTTACGAAATTAAAAATGAAAAAATATTCGCAAACTCAATTGCTATATTGAAAAACGAAGGATTAAAATACTTATTTGTGTCTTTGTCTGACGGAAAGATTCTCTATTTTAAAATCAAATGTAAAGCTTTATATTTAACTTAATTCATATATAACTTTAAATATAACTTCATAAACTTATTACTTAAAATAAATTAGATCTTTACAAAGGAACCGTCTACTCAGCTCAAGATATTATCTTCCAAAGAACTATGAGTGTCTCTAAAGAAATATTCGAATTAAAAAAGGTTAAGATTAACAATATTTCAAACATTTTCATTAATTCAGAGTTACCTCAATTACTTTCAATTAAACACGAAGCACCTATTTTAACTACTTTTAATATTAAAGATTGTGATAATATATCAAATATTAAATCTTCAAATAATACGAATAAAGAATTATATTCTTTCATCTTTGAAGACAGAGTAATAATAGGTTCTATTTCTAAGCAACAAACTCAAACGATATCTTCAAAAATATTTGAAAAACAAATTTATCAAATGATTCATATACAAGAAAATAGTTTAATTGCTTTAATTTGCGAAGATGATTCATTATTTAGTTTAAGATTAATCGATAAGAATTTAAATGAGATAGCAAATATAGATTTAGAACATAAAGAGTCGTGTATAACTTTTGCTGTGTTAAAGTCTGATAAACTATTTGATAAGGATAAAGTATAGTTTTAATATTAATTAATCATGCTTATTAAATAATCATACTTATATATCTTACTTATTTATTATTTATATTAGATTGTATTTGCTCTTGGTGTAGCCATAATAGAAAACGCTCATGAAGAACCAACTTCAGGAAAGATTGTGTTGGTTGAATATAACACAAATAATTGCAATTTTAAGAGATTAAGTGAATTGGATATAATTGGTGGTGTCTATAAAATAGCAACGATTAATGAGTATATTGTAGCAGGTGTCGGGGGATCAGTCCACATATATCTCACTACAAGAAATCCTGAAAAACTAGACCACGAACTTGATTTTAAATGCGTAGTCAAGCATAAAGACTTCAACGCAATAACAGAAATTATTTGCTATGACAACTTAGTATTAGTTGCGGATATTTACCGCTCAGTAGTTATTTACAAATTTGACGAAACAAAAGATAAACTAACTGAGACATGCCGTGATTTTAGTCCTATACTTATTACTGCTTTGAGTCAAGTTGAAAATAATTACTACTTAGTTGCGGATGCTGATTGTAATGTATACTGTATGAAAAAAGATATATTCTTTAGAAGTGACGAAGAAAAATACAAGTAAGTTTCATTTGTAAAAATAGACTTGAACGAGTGAGTCAAATAAATTTAGGAGAAAGAATAACAAAAATTGTTAATGTGAAGAAAAAGATAGATAAAGACATTGGAAATTCATTAGAGCCAACAAATATGTTTAAGGAAAATGATAAAGATTATATCAACCTTACTTATTTTACCACATTTGTTGGAAGTATTGGAGTTATGATTAATATAAACCAAAAAATATATGAATTTTTATCACACCTTCAAACAGAAATTCAAAAGACTCTTTCGATAAATAAAAATAGTTCGTTAAACTTATCATTAGATTATCAGAAGTGGAGAGCTGTTAAGGTAAATAACTTAATCATTCATTATAAAAAAATATCTTATAGTATTTATTAAAAATCATTTATAGGACGGATACAATGTCGACTTTTACAAAAACTTCCTTGATGGTGAAATACTAGAAGAATTTTTGAAGATGAGTTTACAAAGCCAGTCAGATTTAATGAATAGATTAAATTATCCTTGGAAATATAACATAAGTGATGTAATTTCAATCCTAGAGGCCTTACAAAAATATCATTAAGTAGTTAATTAATAGTTAATTCTTTAAATACAACTTAAATTGTTAAAAATAATACTTAAATCATTTATAAATCATTTATAATCATTTAAATTACATTAGGAGTATTTATCAACTTATACAAATCATTATTTTTATTTTTAAATTAATAATATTATTATTACTTATAACTTAATTTATATTAATTTCTTTACTTCTTAATTATAATTTTGTTTAAATTATAAATTATTTAATGGCTTTTGTATTTCGAACTAATAGACCAGATAATATGAATCATACATTTAACGATGTAGGTCCAGGACAATATATCTCTCAAAAACCTTTTTTGACAACAACAAAACAGAATCCACAACCCTTTATGTCAAATACAGGACGTATAAGTTTAGGTAGTAAAGAAAAAACTCCTGGTCCAGGTACCTACAATATTGATACTAATCTTGAGTATATGAATAAATTATTAAATACGTCACAAGAGAAGATTAAAAAGGAACCTTTTTATAGATCGTTAGATTATGAGAATAATTATACAGAACCTTTTAATTTTGTATTGAAAGAAGATAAAAATGATCAATTAGGATTTATGGTAAAAGATAAGAGATTTAAATATTCAAAAAAAGATATTGATAATCCAGGTCCAGGCTCTTATATTACTGATTCTCAATTTTCTCAGTTTAAACCTAATAAAACTCATAAAGTAACTGGATTAGGAATACACCCCAATATGACAAGTCAGAAAGATTTAATGAATCATTCTGCTTATGTTCAATCTCCAAAAGCTGTAGTATCTATCCCAGCAAAAACGCAATGTTTTGGATATGAAATCAATCAAGAAAATTCTACAATAATGAATGAAGATCCAGAAAAAATAAAAAAGTATACTGGGGTAAAAGATGACATAGTTGGTCCTGGACAGTATGATTTATTAACAGGGAAAGAATGGCTTGGCCCAAATAAAGGAACAAGCTGGTCAAAATCGAAAACAACAAAAACAGACTTTACAGCATTGAAACAAAATAAAACAGACGATCTTGTAAATTCAATAAACGAAAGAAATTTTAAAAAGAATGAAGAAATAAAAGAACGAAGGATGAAAAATAAAGAAAAAATGTTTAAGCAATTGAAAATTAAAAACGAAATGAGAAAACAAAATACAATGAATATAAAACAGAAAAACAATAATTTTGATAATGTGATGGTTAATGTAAGAATATAATAACTAATTTATCATACCAAAGTTCCTCATATAAGTTTTAATATATTGCTTATTTATTTACTTACTTATTTAATTATATTATTATAGGAAACACCTGGACCAGGTTACTATGAAAGTACCGAAACATCAGCATTTCAAAGAACATACGTACCTGAAAACTACCAAACTTTCGGAAGTACTTCAAGTCGATTCCCACCAACAGTAATTAATGACGCTGTCGGTCCCGGCGCATATTTCTCAGGAAGAAATACTCAATATGGAAGTAAAAAGAGATTAAAAACAGTTGATGCTCCATTTAACTCAAAATCAAAACGTGATTCAAACTTCAACGAAAAAAGTAGTATTCCAGGACCTGGGAGATACAATCCTGATAAACTGACATCACATAAGGCAGAATCTAAAAACTCAATATTTGGTTCATCAAACCGTAGATTTTCTGAAGCCAAAAAAACTAAAGAAGCAATACCAGGGCCTGGCTCCTACCTCCAAGCGGATTCTTGGATCAAACCGGATTCAAATGAGTTTTATAAAAAAATAATACCACCAAAATATAAAGCAGAAGTAAAGGTAGAAATAGATAAAGAAAAAGAAGGCTCACCACCTGTAGGAGCTTATAATCCTGATATGATATATAATTTAGGATACAATGTAGCAAAGAAGATTACAAAGTTTTCAATGGTAAATGCACCGTTTAATAGTATGAAAAGACGATTTGAAGATGATAAACCTAAAACATCAAATAACTTAGTTGGTCCTGGGTATTACTATAAATCAAAAACACCTAATAAAGAACAGATATTCCCTCAGTTTAAAAGTAGTGAAAAGAGATTTAGTGATAGAAGAATGGAGTCTGATGTTGGACCAGGATTGTATAACCAAACAAGTCATTTTGATTGGCATAAAAAGACGTTTAATATATTATATTTGTAAAAGTATGAAGGATGAAGAAAATAAAGGTATGAATGAAGTAAAGAAGTTAAGAAAAGTATAGTTATATTATTCGATAAATATATTTTTAAAATTTTAATTAAAGTAATTTATATAGAATAAAATTATACAATAATAACTATAACTTTTAATATGTAATAAATATATTTATTTCCTTAATATTACATTAATAAAATCCTAATAAACATCAAACAATAATAATATAACAAACCATTAAATTTTTAAAAAAATAAATATTTAAAACAAAAAGAACCTATAAACATCTACTTAATCTTCAAACAACCTTAACATAAAAGCAAAACTAACTATTTATCCATTTTTTCTACTCTATCTGACATTTGTTTTAAATCTTCATTAAGTTCCTCGTCATCTTTAATTTTCTGAAGTTTGTCCTTCATTTCTTCGTGTTGTAAGTTTCTTAGTTCAAGTTTATGTTGTAAGTCTTTAAAGGCTTCTTCATCATCAAAGTTAATATCCATTAAGTTTTCTTCAGGAGTAGCTATATTAATTATAATTAATTATAATTTGTTATAATAAAGTTATTGAAGCTTACATCTTGATGATACTGTTTTTGGGCTCATGTTCTCTATATTCTTTCTTAATTTCTTTAATTCATCTATTTTATCTTTCCATACTTCGTTTAGTTTATCCTCTGTTTTTTTAGATTCGGATTTGGCGTCTTGTAAAAATTTATTTACTGTTCCTTCTGTTTTTTTGAGAATAACTCCGAATATATTACTGTCTTTTTCGATGTGGACTTTATTTTTAATTGTTTTTATTTCTCGTTCCATTACTTTAGTATCGCGTCGTTTGATTACAAGTTCGAGATCAAGTTTATTATTTTCCTAATATCATAATTAAAAATTTAAACTAATATAATCCTTACAATGTATAATTTCGTATTTCTTGATTTTAACCCATTCATCTCAAGCATTAACGCTGATATCTTATCATTCAACTTTTTAATTTCAATATCTTTTTTTTGAATAACTGCATTTAAGTCTGCGTTATCATTTTTTATTACAACTAACTCAATCTTCTTTTCTTCTTCAAACTTTTCTTTTAATTCTTCTATCTTTTTTCTGCCCTCGTCTACTTTTACATCTATTTCCTTAGTTAGTTCTTCCACTTTAGCTTTTAATGTATTTTCTGAATTTTGTCTAAGAATAAGTTCAAATTGTATTTCATCATTTTTTATTTTAAGCTCGTCGATTTTAAATTTACAAACATTCGCTGAATGAGTTTCTTTATGTCCAGAATCAGACGACTCAGACATCTCGAATTTTTTAATAAGTTCATCGACTTTAGAAGTAACTTTTGTTAATTCTTCTTTTAGTCTGTTGTTTTCTTCGACGAGAGCCTTTCTTTTATTTTCTAAATGGTTTAGTAAATGTGATTGAATAATTTATATAATAACATATATATGTATATGAAGATATGATTAATTTTAATTATAATACATTAAAATAAACTTACTTGATTTTTCTTTTTTCTCATTAAGATGATCAATATCTGATTGTAAAAACACATTTTGTTCATTTAATGACTTTATTTCTGAAGAATTTGTACTATTCTCTTCTTTAAGTTTTTTATTTTCCTCTTTCAGTTTCTCAATTTCACTATTTAACGATGTTATTTTTTCTCTGTTTTCGTTTCCATCTTTTTCAGTCTTAAGATTAATTTCGTTAATTTTATCTTCATAGTTTGATATTATCTTTTTGCTTTTTTCATTAAATTCCTTGTCTTCTTCTGTTTGGAGAACTTGAGGAACCCAAGATTTTGTATAATTCTTTGTCTTTAATTCACTTATTTTTTGCCCAGCGCATTCTTTTAGGTTTTCGTATTTGGCCCTGAGTTCACAATATTTCATAATAATTTCGTCTTCCTCTAAATTAAGTATTGAGTTATATTTTCTAAATCCAATATTCTTTTTAGTATCGACTTTTGGATATACTAATGGATTTACATTGTCTTGGACTAATTCGTTACTCATTAAGAAACTTTTGCGATTATTTGGATCCATTGCTGTATTCATTAAATTATTAGGAATTATTGGTAATAACTTCTCGTCAGTTACTACATGAATAGGAACATTTGACTTATATAAATCACCTCTTAATGTAAGAACTTCATTCTTTAATGCCTCTGTTAAGTATTTATATTCTAGCGGACTCATTTCTAAGTTTTGCACAACCTCACATTTTATCCTTTTAGCTCTTTGTGCAAATCCAAGAGTACTTATAGTATCATCTTTAAATCTTAATTTCTTTGAGGCTCTAATTGTTTTATAATTAATATATACGTGCATAACAAAGTAGTTAATGAATTTCCACCTAATGAATCTTTTAATAATCTTGTAAGCTTTGAGTCTTTAAATGGAATATATTTTCTGTCACCAGAACTAGTTAACGCCATAAAGACTAAATTTAAACTTGAGAGGGAAAGGTTAATTTTTATTCCTTCTTTGGCTCTTTGTCCAGTTGATTGTGAGTTCCTTGACTAAAAGAATAAGTATTAAATATTAGTATTAAATAAGTTTTAAACTTTATTTATTATTATGTATATTTTTTTAAGTCCAATATAGTTATTAATGCGTACTTTTTCTGAACCTGCCAAATCAATAAGATTTAACTTTGACTTTTTTTGTTGACCTTCTATTGACTTAGAGTAAGTTTCTATTATTAATAAAGTATGTGATCGACTTGATCTCTCATTTTGCTTTGTCGCACCAACAGTTTTATTTTTAGTACCTGTGGCTATGACTTTAAATATATCCTTTAATATTATGTTAATTGTAATGTAAATATAACTTTAATTAATGTCTTAAATATGTATGTATGCTTATTTTGTTATAATCCTTACCTCAGGAGTTTTTGTTATCATCTTTTCTTTTCCTTCTATATCTATTAGTCCATCAGGATATTCTTTTATCTTTAATTTATCTTTTAACGACAATAAACATCTTATTTCTTCCATGTATATTTCAATATAAGAACAGCTAACTTGGTATTCATAATTTTCTTTAATGTACATATTTATTGTTTGAAATATTTGAAGAGTAGCTCTTGGTATTATTCCAAATAAGTCTTGTAATTTAGGAGGAATCTGTTCAAAGTCTAAAGAAAGTTGATCATTTATTTCATCAGGCCCTACCATAGAAAATGTTTTACCAGAACCTGATTGACCATAAGCAAAGATAGTTGCGTTAAAACCGTTCATATAATCATTAATTAAATTTTTGCCTACTAATTCGTATGTTTCTTCTTGTGTTGATTCAGGTATAAGTAAACCATTAAAAGTAAATGATTTGTCATCACTTTTTAATGAAACTGTATTTGTATTTGGTTGGAAAGTCCAATCTTCAAAGATGTCATCTTTTCCCGTTTGTTGCTGTAATTATTAATGTATTAATTTAAATATTATATTAATTAATGTACGTCAAGTGGTATTTCGAATCTAAATCTACATATTACTCTTACTGCTCGTGATGTCATTAAAATTTTATGATTAATAATAATTAATAGGAAAATAAATATAAATGTATATAATAATTAAGATTTATAAATATAATAATTATAATATAACTCTTGATATGTAATGATAATTGAAATAAATACTGAGTTAAGTTTATAAAAGTATTAGTATTAAGAATTAATTTTGAGAAAATACTTAAATTATTTTAATTATTTAAATTTAAAAAGTTAGAAGATATAGCAATATTATCTTCTTTACAACTATCCTATCTCCATAAAAAAATGCTTAATTATATAATATAAACATTATTATTCAATACTTATATATAAATATATAATTATACGAATTAAACAAATTAACTAAACTTATACATAAATATGCAAGTATTTATTATAACAATTATTATTTATATATAATTTATATATAAATATATATAATAAATGAGAACTAATTACATAGTCCAAATAGCAATTCTCTTAGTTTCAATTACTGCTGTATTCACTTATAATTGTGATATTTATCGATGTGCCTCAACAACTAGTTGGTATCTTGACCCAAATACTTGTGTAGGATATCACAAAAATGAACTTGCCAATATTAAATATTTTGAAATAGATATGTCTCATTGTAAAAAACCTAAATTCTGCCCTCTTGCTTTAGTTGGAAATGAATATAGTTTAGGATGCTTCGACCCAGTACCTCATGATGACAGAAATGAGCCTACTAAAGGATTAGATACTGATGTTTGTGATAGAGATTTAGACTGCAAGTCAGGAAATTGTTCAAAAGACAAAAAATGTATTGGAAGAGCTACTGGAGATGCCTGTTCAAATAACAATCAATGTAAAATTGGAGGCTATTGTAAAGAAGTTCAAGAAGGAACAACTCAATGTCAACCACAAGAGGAAGACGGAAAGGCTTGTTTAGCTGACACAGATTGTTTAAACAACTCAGGTTGTCTTAATAAAGTTTGCATTAAGTATTATTCCTTAAAAGATAACATTAATGTCTTTAAACCAGAAGACAAAAGATTCTGTGAATCAAACTTCGAAAGAGATAATATATGTGTTTCCCATAAACTCCTTTCAGCTGACGAATGTATTGGAAGTCAAGAAAACTGCGAATATAGCTATGTGTCTCCTACCAAAACCGACCCTATTAAATTTACTCAAAAGTGTAGATGTTCTCCTGGTCATTATGATAAAATGTTTTGCCCATTAGGAGGTGACAGTTATAAATGGAAGGAAATGGTCCCTGTATACAAATACTATTATGACAATGTCGCTATGAAAAAACACACTGTGTTAAGAGATTTTTTCACACAAGATGTCTTACTTAAACAATTCGAAACTGAAAAGTATCCTCAATTTAAAGATGCTGATAAATGTTATAAAGAGTTAATGACAGGAGGATTTTATAATAGTATTAAATATGGATTATTAGCTCTTTTTTCAGTAGTTATTTTTATGTTTTGAATAAGTATGTTTAGTTTAAAATAAAAATTATATTGAATATATTGATTTTAATTGTATTTTTGTATAATTTATTTATATATTAATTAAGTTATTTATAAATCTTAGTTTAGTTTGGGGATTGGGGATTGGGGATTGGGGATTGGGCCCAATCCCCAATCCCCAATCCCCAATCCCCA
>Ga0100378_1002283_pt1 | contig 19160 bp, 12 predicted proteins | sample CryGeymeta201502_FD_81535 | JGI IMG/M metagenome (GOLD analysis project Ga0100378, IMG submission 81535) | Groundwater microbial communities from Crystal Geyser aquifers in Utah, USA - Crystal Geyser metaG 2015-02 | ecosystem: Environmental > Aquatic > Deep subsurface > Groundwater | place: USA...
GGTTTAAGCCAGCGTCGAAGAGGAAGTTACTAAAAACTAAAAAACTTTGAAAGCTGAATACTCTTTGCAACAAGAAGAGCCCTACTAAAATGAAATATCAAAGTTTAACTGCTATTCGTCAACGAGGCTCCAGCAGGCCTATGCTCAGAGCCCTAACTACATTCGTCCATTTGAAAGATAAAAATCTATCCACAACAGTCCAATGATTCTGATAGAACATTAATAACCTAACAGAGCCAATGAAGTTTTACTTGAAGAGAATCAACAACAAAAATCTATTCAGATTTCTACCAAGAAAGAGAGTGCTCCTCATCTATCAAACGTTTTTGTTCACAACAGTTACAATCCTCATGACAAGCCAATGAATCCTTTGGAATCTTTGAGTGAGATGAGACAGAATGTGCCTGTCCCTTCATATCCTCCCTGCATCAGCATCAGCATCAATAGATTCAACGAAATCGCCTTGAACATCTTCAACAATAATCCAAACACTGCTACGACCATGCAAGCTGAGAAGGAAGTAATCAAGTAACAAGGATAACAGGGAATAAGTCAGCAAGATGAACCCATTCATCAGGAATTTTCAGCTGAATTATGCTATTTGAGAAACGAATCATCTAATCAGAAAATCATGAAGAATGAGCCTCTCGAGAAGGAGAAAAAAAACAGGACTATTGAAATTTCATCGAGCTCAGAATCTCATCACAACGACACTCCAGTCTTCAATGTCAGTACTGAGAACAGATAGGTTCAGACATCTAGGGTTGTTGAGCTTGACAGTTCAGACTAAATTTCCAAAGAACCTCTCAGATAGACCTATGATAGGATCTACAAAGCGAGTGATACTTATTTGTCTATCACCAACTATGAACCTTGCGATCACAAATACTTCGAGGAGATAATTAAGCCTCACGTTTGTCTCAGAATAAGTGCCTACCCTCAGACTGAAATTGGACAAATGTTATTCAAAGATGGTCTTTTCTTGACTGCTCTTGCCAAATTTACCATTCATTCTAATGCGTCACCATTTCTGGCAAATTATATATTCGAATACTTGCAATCAACATCTCAAATCTAGCGCAATCAGTTTATTTTTCAAAAAGCATATGAGCAGGCAAGGGATGATTTCGAAAAGCATCTTGAAGAGAAGTACATGCAAAAATATTCTAAAATCAGACAATAGCATGAAGAGGTTGAATAAAATTTACGTCCTGCAGCCAGAAGAACTCTTCAGGAAATTTAAAATCCTGAACCAAAAGAAATTTCACAAAGAAAGGCAAGAGAAACGAAAATTTAAAATCTTAGCTTGAGATCCAATTTTTTCAGCTTGTCAGAACAAATCTCAAAACCACCTGAAAAATAATCTAAACATCTTCAAGAGCATCCCTCATACCTCATTCCTGTTGTAGAAAAAGAAAAGTCGGCATCGGCCAACACATCAGCAGACAGTAGTGAAGTCAGATAGGCAAAAAAAAATATCTCAGCTGACTCTATTCATAATGACCATCATCATAAGAAAGACAAATACAAAAAGGATAAGCTCACTGAAAAAGATCATATCGGCTCTACTGAAAAAACATCATACAAATTTGATGTGGTTGATACTGGCAAGATCCATTCTAAAGTAAAAGAGGAACACACGGACTCGATCAAGAAGGAAACTGCAGAAAACCCTTCAAAGACATAATTGAGAGAATCTACATCATCTGAACGTGGACAAGGAGATCAAAGATTCAGAGAGTTGTACTAAAAATATTTGAATCATAGAAAAAGCAGTTAAAATCCTGAAACAAAACCGATTTCAAAAGACAAAAGTGAACCTTTGTCAGGGATCCTTAAAAGCAAGGAGCGTTCTCTCGAAAAAGGGGGCAGTGGTGATGCTGAGGGAAAGAAGAAGAAAAATGTTCAGTTTGTGGAATAACCTGTCATGCAACAAAGTCAAGAGAGCGAGTAAGAGCAATACCGACTAAAAAAAGGTGGCAAAAAAACAAAAGGAAATGCTGATAGTTTAGAGCATGATCGACCCCGCAGGAAGAAAGACACCAGTCGCAAACACAAAAAATGATTACCCTTTGCATACTTAAGCTATATATCTTATTTTTAATTGACTATAATAATAGCTTGATGCTGCTCAGACAATTCAATTACCTCTTCTCGAACGCCACCGTACATTATTAGCAAAGTAGAAATATAAGGTTGTCTTCTTGAGGCACGGAGAAAGTCTCTGGAATAAGGAGAACAGATTCACCGGATGGACTGATGTCAGACTGTCCTCAGGAGGTAGGATCTTTACTAGGTAGGCATCCAAGAGGCTATCAACGCTGGAAAAAGTCTCAGACAAAATGGTTTCGAATTCGATATTTGCTACACTTCAGTTCTCACCAGAGCAATCCAGACTTTCAACTATGCAGCTGATGAGATCGATTGCCACTACATTCCTGTCATCAAAGATTGGAGACTCAACGAAAGACACTATGGAGCTCTTCAAGGTCTAAATAAACTTGAAACCGTAGAAAAGCATGGTAAAGATCAAGTCCAGATCTGGAGAAGAAGTTACGATATTCCTCCTCCCGAGCTTGATGAAAATGATGAAAGACATCCTTCCAAAGATGCCAGATACAGCCATATTGATCCCAAACTGTTGCCAAGGACAGAGGTAGTAATGTAATTACTTAGAGTCTCAAGTTGACCCTTGACAGAGTACTTCCATACTGGAATGACACTATCGTTCCAACTATCAAGTCAGGCAAACGAGTGATTGTGGTAGCTCATGGAAACAGTCTACGAGCAATTGTGAAAATGCTGAGCAACGTGTCAGATAGTGACATCACATAGCTAAACATTCCAACCTCCATTCCTTTGATTTATGAGTTCGATGAGGATTTCAAAGTGCTCAGTCACAAGTACTTGGCTGATCCCGAATAACTGGAGCAGATGATAAACAAGGTCAAGAAGCAGACCGGAGGGGGCAGTAAAGATTGATGCTAGCTTATTGATACATAAATATGAACAATGCAGTAAATATGGATAATATCACTCTCTTTGAACATTATCTTCTTCTTCGATTACCTTCAAAAAGCGATCGCTGAAGCCATTGAATTACTATATTATCTTTTTGTATTTTCCACGAAGATACTCAAGTTAGCGAATTAGCTCTTCCCTTTAGCTCGATGCCAAACTTATGTTGAACTTTTTGTATGAGCGACTATTTCCCATATCTCTCCGGCGCTTTTGGGAGCCAAAATCTTGGTCACCTCTGTCATGTAAAAACTTGTTCAAGTTGGCTGAAACAACTGATTTATGGTCCTCTATATGCTCAGAGGACCCAGGCTTTCTATGATATTTGTTATTGCCAAAAGAATCGCCCTTTTTTCCTCCTTTTTACATCGAAAAAGATTTTCTTTTGGGTTTTCTTGAAATAGATCGACCTCCAATTTTGCTCTTCTGACTGTCATTAGTATCAATTCGTGATGATTTCTATGAAAATAGAGGTGCATTTACTCTCTCGTAAGCTTACAGTATACGATGAAAGCCTGAAGCCATATTTTTCTTTTTCTTGATCCTGATAACTTTTATTAATCTCAGTAATTTTTATTTACAGCATACGAGCACTCTCTGAGTTAAGACTTATTTGTCTTGTCTCAAGAGGTCTCCTTTTTGCCATCCCAATGGGACTGTCTCCCCAACTATTCCATCTTCTTGTAAAAGCTTTCTATTGTCCAGTTGCTGTTTTTTATATTCCTACTTTCGTGCTATCAGATCAGTATAGTCAGGCCGGCAGTGCTTGATTTTAATAAAAGCCATCATTTTGAGCCTTTTGTATCGTTGTTAGCATTTATAGGTTGATTTGGTCAATCTGAGGGTGAGCTAATAGAAGGTGGAGTTGAACTGTGCCAGCATTAAAACTGTCTGGAGGTGCGTATAGTTCTATTGAAGATGTGGTTATCTAAATGAGAGAGCAATACACTATAGGCGAACTATTCTTTTCGAGTGGCTACGTTTTAGAAATTTCGTTCTTCTTCCTATTCAGTCTACTCATGAATCAATTATAAACCAGCTTGCACTATTAACAAACAAACTGATTGATCCTCTCGTTTCTGCTTCAATAAAGGATATATTTTCTTCAAGGAATTCATTATTATTTTCTATAAATGAAGGTTGGAAAGAAGTTGACTCTCAGCTCTCCTTATCACTCCCTTAACAATACTCTTTGGCAAGCTAAAACAGTCAATAAAGAGCAAGACCGCTAAAACATTCGGCTTCGTACAAAGTTCTATCATATGGCCAATCATAAACAACAGCAATCTTCACCGAATCATGGCTAAGAATAGCTTGAGCAGAGATATAGAGTACTAACGCAAAAAAACAAGTAACAGACCAGATGGATCAAAGATACCATTGCGGAGATATAATAGCGTCATTATTAGTCACTGGCGGAGAACGTCAAGAAGCTATAAAATAGAGTCTACGAAACTACTCAGAAAACTCTCAAGTTAGAAAAACAAATCCAGAAAAATTATCTGAAATCGAAGGAAAAATAAAACCAAACCATGAAGCCTGTGCCTGAGGAAGAGGTGGACCCTGTCCAATAACTAGAATAAGACCACGAGAAGTTACTTTCTCTATTCGAATAGAAAAAATAATAGGCTTCACAACTCTCCCGTCGAAGTAAAAATCTCAACCAGTAAATTATGCAATTACTTAATATAAAAAATGCCCTGAGAGGGCATGCTAGGAAAGGCAACAGTAGTTCTAAATGTTCGGTCTTGAAGACAGCAGTATGATAAAGTGAATATTTTCATTAATGCAGACATCAGTAGCAATTAACCTTTACTCACCTTCTGGCTGTTTTTTGACTGTGCTTCTTGCCACTACCTTGGTGCTGATGCTTTTCTAGGTTGGCCAAGATTTATTCCTTCTATTTGATTTGTCGGCTGTAGTACTCGGCTTCCTTATTGGAGACCTTTATTTTGAACTTGTAGTTATCAAGCTCTTTCTGCTGACGCTCGATTTCAACGCATAGTTACATATATTACTTCTCGAGCCGATTCTTTTCCATTGTGACTTACTGGCTCAGTGATTATTCGGGCTAGGGTTAGTCCAGAATATTGTTGGGTTGTGTGTAGCTCGCCAGGCGATTTATGAGATCTTCACACTACTCTGCCAGCATCTCGACTTCTACCTCTTCATCAGCTTCCTAGTTATAATCCACCTCATCTTATTATTCACCTTTGAACTGTGAAATTTTGACTTCCTCCATTAATATTATAAGAACGACCTTTTCTAATCTGGTGGGTGCTAGATTAATTTTGTAACTGCATGGACTGGAAAAACAAGCCCAACCAAATTTTCAACAAAGTCAAGCAGCAAATGTATGGCAAGGGAATATAAACTTTCTACTTCTTCGACCAGCACATCCAAGCTTTCGACCCTCAAGATACCAGATCATTGCCTTCCCATTTCTTCAATCTTCTCCTCAACAGGGCAGGAGTGTTCCTCACCATTCAGGAAATCAGAACCATTAAAGATCTTTATGCTAAACAAGCAGGTACTCTTTATAAGATTCAGGACAAGATCTCATCTTGTATCGAGATTTTCTGCAAGACGTTAAATACTCGATGACCGAAAAAATAGCAGGACTGATTGGCCAGGCTTTCTCCTGCCTCGATCGAAACAATGAAGGAGCAGTCAGCCTGTAAACTATCATCAACTGCTATAACTAAAGTCAGCATCCTCACTGCCTAACCAGGCGCAAAGCTCCATAGGATGTCAAAAATGAATTTATCAGTGCCATCAGACGTAAAGCTGGCAGCAATGGTCGAGTCACAAAAGAAGCTTTTGTTGATTACTACGCTGAGCTGAACTTCTGTGTACCTGCCGAGAGAGAAAGCGTATAATTTTGTTCATTTAGTTTTTCGAGCAGTTGATCATCAACACTTGGAACTTGAAAAATCCACAAGATTACGTTTCTGAGAAGAGAATCAGAGAGTTGGAGCATACTCTCTACGAAAAGATTAGGCTCAAGAGTGATGGTAAAACCAACTAGTGGAAAGCTGGCAGAAAGGCTCTCGCTTACTTTGATTTAGAAGATCAGAAGAAGTGTGGCTATGAGCAATTCAAGATGGGGTTAGACAAATTTGGTTGCAACTTCAAGGAGCATGAAATGAGAGCTCTCTTTTAGAAATATGCCGATGGGGGATATCTAGACTACTAGGCCTTTTCAAAGTTCATCATGGACCTGGACATCAATGGAATGGTGACACAGCCGAACCTTCTTCAGACCAAGATGGGAACCAACCACTTCAAGGTGACCCACTGATCCTGTCCCTTCAATTTCTAATATTTTCATAAATTAATATATTAGGATCATCTTTTTCTCCTGATCAATCTCAGCGTATCAAAAGACAATTAATCACAATTTTGCCGGTACTTCTTCCAAACTGTCTTCCGGCCTGTGTTCTACCCATAGCTGTAACAATCCATAACAATCTCATCTAGTTCACCTTCAAAAGGCTATTTGTTCTCATAACGATGTGGTGAGTATTGTCTTTGTAGCTATTAGAGTTTTGATCTTTTGAATTCAGCTTGATCTTCTTAGCAGGGAATATACATCTGGTGACTCCTGTCTCCAGCTCCAATTTTTCGGAGGACGGTCATCATCTTGACCATGGGCAATTTGTCCCAAGCACCAGCTTCAGGATTATTATCATCGGCGCTACGATTCAGAGACGAAGCTCTGTTGCGTTTTGTTTTGCTGATGTAGGGCAGCGAAGAGCCATCTTTGGTTTTAGACATTTTAAAATAAAATTATACAAGTGAACATTGTTTCTCTCCAGGCACTGCTCATTTCCTCTTGTCAGCTTCCACTAAATAGTGTATAAATGCTTCCTTGACGGCTTTCAAAGGCATTGGCTTCTCTCTGACGGCTCCCAAAAAATCAGTTTTCACTTTTTTGGTCTGAAGGGCAGTCCAGTTATGAGTGAGCTTGATATTACCCAAACAAGCTTAGCCACATGCTTCTTGGCAAATTTTATCGACCTGATACAGATAATCCTCGGATAACTTCTCTTAGCTCTTGGTTGAGACTGGATCTTTTGATTTTTTTGTTTCAAACAGCAAAGTAGTTGCTATTTATTCGCAAGGAGTTGGCTCATCTTCTCTTCTTTCAAAAAGAGGGACATCCCATCGATCTACATCAAGGAAAAGTTACTTTTAAGCTGAGGAGCCTCCATCCTTTTGGTGAGGTCTTCTGCTAGTTCCTTGCTGAAATTATTGTCTTTAGCCAAACTGTTAAACTATGCTGCCCTCTCGGGAGAAGTATTGCAGAAAAGCATGCAATATGTAGTCTTTTGCTCTCGGGCAATGCAATGCATTTGGTATCTGAACCCCTTGATATAGTTCAGAGAATCAGCAATGACTATTGTATTTCCAAGAAGGTTTTTTTCGACCTCAAATTTGATTCTGCCTCTCGTGATCTTTTCCTCTGTCGGACCTTCATAGATCATGGCGTACCCTTGTATCCTTCATTCTTGTCAATACCTAGATTTTACTCATTGACAACTATGACTTTGCAGTTTTGTTTTTAGGTCAAGTACTGAGCGAGTTCGTTAGCTCTTTTAGTCTTTCCGCTTCCGGGAATGCCACAAACAACAACCAGGGGCATGTAAAAGAATATATAATTAAGTCATAAAAATAGCGAATCATTCCTCTGTAATCAGATCCTCCATGAAAGTCATCAGTTCAATGTCCCCAGTTTAGAAAGCTTTCTGGATGATGTCAGCTACTTTGAGCTTCTCCTTTTATAAAAGATTACGGTAGTACCTTACATGCTGCTTTAGCTTGATCATATCGTCTTCAGCCGTCTCTAGCTTTTCCATATATGATCTATTCTCTGATTATAGTTGACTAATCTTCATGTTGGCTACTTCAAGCTGAGTCTGCATTGCTTCAAGTTTTCTGATCATCTTTCTGTCCTACTTTTGGTTGCTTTCTCTTTTCTTCTGCTCAGCCAGGACCTCGTTGACAGTTCTTTGATCTTTGAGCTCGCGTTTGGCTATGATCAGTTCCTTTTATTTTTGCTTCAACAGCCTTTCAGCTTCAAATAGTTTCAACCCTAACGATTACTACTTTTAGTCCTTAGGATTGACTGGTGCATACATGGATCTCTTCATGATGACAGTATCGTTATCTTCTGATTGAAACTATTGGAGATCAATTGATTTTTGTCTCTATGTGGTCTCGTTTTCTAAATTGATGGCTTCCTCCTTTTCTTCTATTTTCTTGAATCTATCCTTGGTTCGATCCATACTGCCAAAGTAATTTTTTGATTTGGGATTCAAGGATAACAAGTTAGAATACCTCAGTCCTTAGCTTTTTATTTATTTCTGAGAAGGGGAGCTCAGCTAAGTGTCACGACTGTTCTTTCTTGGCTTGTTGTCTGGACGTTATGTCTGCTGCTGTGTGATGGTATTCGTAAACTCCGCACTACATATATTTATGTTTACTTCTCATCAAAATTTCGAGTGATCGTCACATCGAACTTTATGATGCAGACTTTATCTTTGCCACCTTCAAGCTCGACCTCAAGTGCGAATTTTTAAGTAGAGTCTTATTTTGCGTACTGAGCAATATCCAGCTAGACATCCCCTAGGTCTGTTACCTCTTCCATGATGTCGTTGTATATTTTGCCCTGGATGGTCATCTGAGTCAATGGCTGATGTTACTAGTTTTTCGTTGAATTTTTCAGTGTCTTTATCGTAGTAGAGAGTCATGGGTATATCTTGAGGCTTGTGGTCGCAGTGAATTCTCCCTTTTTTGTTGATGGTTGCGCCAAAATTTAACTTGTGGTTGCCTCTACCTGTATCTCTCCAGATGTACCTCTTCATGGTGAATTTGAACTGATGCTCTCCTTCGAGTTCTTTGACGTGGGAGTACTTCAGTTTATGCAGCGACATGGTGAGAGTATACGACCATTTTTCTTTCCCTATGCGAAACAAAAACATCTAATTATTTACTATTTGAAATGGTAGTACAGTGACCAAATGGAATGCGAATATTAATAATTTGGTAAATTGGAAGTGCTAGATATGGTTCAATAGAAAACAGGAGTTGCTTTTATAATTTAAAGAATATGTAGTAACAAAAAAATTCCTCCCCTAAACTCAACAAAAAAAGTAACATGAGCTCTCCCAACCTCAAAGCAGAAAAGCATTATCTCCCTTCTCGCTATGGCCTTGACGCTGTCAAGAAAGATACCAACATGCTTACCCTACTCAACTGTACATGTCTTAATACTCAGCCATCGAACTCAACACAAGGGAGGAACCGAAATTGAAACTGTCTTCACCGCTCAAACCTCTCACTAAGTCAGGGTCACGACCTGATAAGATAACCAAGAAGGAAGCTTCGGAATTCAAGCCAAAGCCAATGAAACGAGAAGAAAGCGATATGCAAAACTTCAAACAGATCTTTCTGGACCCTCGCCAGAACGTCCTGTCTCTAATACAATAAAAAGGCAAGAGCGAGCAAATAGTGATGGCAAAGCAAGTCTGCAAAGACTATGAAAGGCTGTTGCAGTTCTAAAAAGGTCCTCAAACAAACTCACCTTTTAAATAAAAAGAAGAGCCTCTTCAAGAACAAGACATCAAACAACATTTCCAATAAGCAATCGAACTTCTTCAAAGACCTCAGATCGATAAGAGTCAATAAAGTTTCTACTAGGAACAAATTAGAGTTGAGCCACCTGAAGCTCCCAACAGTTCGATTGCTTCCACCATCAGTCCTGGCACAGGATATGCTCCTTCAGTTCCTTTGCTGCCCAGCAAGAAAGGTACGCTCACTTAGCTCCTAATGAGAGCGAAGGCAGGCATGAGCACTGAAGACATTCAGAAAGAAGCTCATATTGCCTTTTACTTAGGTATGGCCTATGAAGAAAACAGAAGATACCATAAGGCAGTCAGGTTCTACAAACGATTTCTTGGATTTTCGAAAGCTATGGAAGACAAGATCGGCATGGCTCTCGGTGCTAATCGAGTAGCAGTGAATCTCTTTTATGATCATCAGTACTCCAAAAGTATTTCCTTCCATCATGAAAACTTGAAACTTTCAGATAACGAAAATTGCTTTGCTGCATACTATAACTTAGGGGTATGCCACAGAGCATTAAAGCAGCACGAGCAAGCAGTAAGCTGTCTCGATACTGCTTTGTAGTGGTCTCGTCAAAGAGGTTAGGCTGAGAGTGAGTGTATTACATTGGGTCAGCTGGCAGTGACGTACAAAGCGATGGAACTACATCAAAAATCAATGGAGTACTTTGAAAAATCAGCTGATGTTTGCCGTAGATTAAGAAAAATACCTCTCTTGGCCGAAAACCTTGAGCAAATGTTGTTGATAATGAGTCATTACAATCTATCAGCGCCAGAAAGATTACTTGAAGTCGCAAACGAAGCATATGAGGTAGATATTATTGTATTCAGTGCGCGAAAGCCATGGAAAACAAGCACTCGCAAGAACAGCAAGCCTGCAACATTGGAGTCATCAAAGGTCTTTAGGATTTCAGGCAGAGAGTCGAAGCTGAGGATATTGCGCCATAATTTGAGGAGTTTTAAATTGAGCAAGAAGAACAGAATGAGAAGGAGTTAAATAGCGATCGATAGGCTGGTATTGTAGACTACGACGAGATAAAGGAGGTCTGATTATATTCTTTTGACACTTTATTGGTCCAATTAAAATTACTACTAAAATATAATAATAACGAATATGTACACACGGACCAGCACAAGGCAAACCTTAACTCCTTCCAAAATAGATAAATACAATCAGTACACTCCTCGCAAACGCTACGTCAAGGAGCAATAATAATTCAATCAATACCAAAGCCTCACATTTGGTGATGTATCTCCCCACGGTCCAAATGAAGAGAGCTATCTTCCTAGAAGCAGATATTTAGGCTCATCAAGGAGATAAGTCTGCAGACAAAGCGAGGAACCCGTCATCCCTCTCTATAAATCTAGATAGATCAGCAGACAGGATGTTTTTACTCCGAAGGAATTGCCTGAAGTACTAGAAGACATCACATATGTGGCCAACTCTCGACCATCTTTTCGGCAGAAAAGACTCAAGAAAAATGCTGGAGAGAAGTAGCTTTTCAGAAGAGCAATTTATGATGAAAACAATGATGGCAGTAACATAAGAGCAAAAACTCATAAATATATGGAGGAGGAGCCTTTGACACCTCGAAAAATCACAAAACTATAAGAAAAGGACAACAATATAACTGAGAAAATGTCAGCCCTTCAACATAAGATAGCCCGTCTCGAACGAATGACACCCAAAAGGTCAGCTACTCCCACCAATAAACGGCAATACAACGAATCCTGTTCGAGCTACGATCATTCAAGAATTATATTTGAGAAAGAGGAAACCAAACCCGAAGCAACAAGTCAAGTGACAGCTATATCAGAAAGATAGTCATAAATACTGAGTGGTGTCAGCTTAGGAAGATTGGTGGAGGAGTAGGAAGGGGAGGGCTAGATTGAGATGATTCAGGACTTGAGCTACAAGATCAGCTGTAAGTTGAAGTCGATTATTCGCAATTTTGGCTGATTTGATATTAATTTTAATACAGATAAAACAACAACTAACTATGAAAGATTTCTAAAAGGAGTATCTCGGACCATAGTAATTGCCCAAAAATACCGATCCCTATCTGTTTATGACACCTTAAGTCCAGGAGTAAATGCGGCTCATGCAAAGCTAATCTGCCTCAAGCGTTGGAACAGGACATATCTTGGCTATGCTTATCACAGCTCCTCTCACCACCATCACAGCTAGCATGCAATTGTCGGTCAAACCTCACAAGAACATTTATGAATAACCCCTCTCGAAGTCGACGCAACTCATCAAGACAAATAATGCTCTAACTCTTCAAGAGAAGCGAAAAATTTAGCTGATGCTGAGATCTGGTGGTGACAGAAGGCCGTTCACAGCACCTGTTTACGAGGGATATCAAGCCGCCATTCGAGGGCTAGCAAAGCAAGGATGGAAAGCCTTTTTCAAAGGACTTGGATGGAGAAGCGTTCATCAATTGGGAGCCGTTTATGCTTTCTTTCAGATAGGACTTTTTGATACCAGCAATGAAAAAGGCAACTAAGCTGCAGATTTTAGTAAAAACTTAGGAACCTTATGGGCAGTACAGTTAATATCAACAATGTCCCTGAATACTTTCCACATTGCATAGAATCGATACATCCTTCAGAACAACATCTCCGAATTCAAAGGTACTCTTCAAACTAGCCAGTGTTTAGAAATGGACCAAAAATGCTCCGAAAAATATTGTCTCGACGCGAAATCAATATAGGTGTCTACTACCACTTCTTGAATACTACCCTAGAAACAATATTCCGATTTCCAGTCTATCTTGGAATGGCTTCAGGGAACATCAATCCTATTGCACTCGGAGCTCTCTACCTGACGGAAATTATCGCTTATCCTTTTAACACTGCCTTTAGAAGATTGACCTGCCAGCATACGACCATTCCAGGCATGATTCCTTTGAGGTATCGAGGATTGAGACATGCCTTGATGCTGATCGCTAGCTAGTAGGGGCTTTTGGGTCTGTACAAAGGATTTGGACTGCATCATCTGACGATTGCCCTCAGAGTAGCATCGATTGGCTATCTTATGCCAATGTTTCAAAGAATGTAAATGGCTGAATGAATTGTGTTTATTATATTTCAGATCATTAAATGTAAGAGCACCCCTCTTTTAATAATTCCCTTATGCGATCTACCTGAGAATAGGAGCCTGTCTCCACTCGATGCTTCCATCTCTTTAAACTGCTCTGTGCCTGGCCCATACCCTTCAGCCATTTCCATAATTCTCGTAATGAACTTGACTGCTGTCCTTTGATTTTCAAATACATCGAGCGAATGCTTTCAATGAGTTCTTCACTTTTCTTCGCTTCTCTATCGACAGGTAAATTCTAGGTTTGCCGATTTTAACAGTTTAATATGGTGCTTTCCGACTAGTCTTCAATTCTGATCTTTGATGTTCCCGAAAGTTGCTTGTGATCGTGGGTAGTCACCCTTCCAACAAGCTTTCCTATCGACCTTCTGCTTTGAGGGTAGGGGGCTATATGTCCAACAGACTTTCTCTACTCTCGAGACTGCTCCGACCTTCTTCTCTAGCTTACCCTTCTCTATTATTGAGCTCTTTATATTTATTCATGCCTCTTCATTTCTTATTGGAGCCGAGCTTTAACAACTACAAGCTAATTTTAGAGTATTTTATTTTTGGTGAGTACAACTTGTATTTCTCCTGTCATCTCAGCCACAACTTTCTCGAAATATTTGAGGTCAGCCTGATTTGCTTATCTTAGCTGAACAATGGTTCCTTCTCTTCGGTTTAGTTCAACTTTCAATGATTCATTCAGCTGATTAGCTTGATTGAGATCATATCTGAGCTGTTCATTTTAGGCCCTGAGTTATAAATTGAATTTTTATTCTTCCCTCTCGACATGGTCATTGTATGGAGAGAACTCTTACTGAGTCAGTTATCGCTTGGGGTTGAATGTGCTGCATGAGGGAGAGTAGCGGTTCATAAAAGCTGATTTTTTGTGGGAAGAAAGATAAGGGGAATGTCTGTGATGTGATGGAGGCGATCTTCTGTTTGAGCGACCATGACTTGAAATTGAATCTCTATAAAGTTTGCGCAAGTTAGGACTTTCATGTCGGCTGAGGTCAGCCAAATATCTGTATTTGGCTTCAACTGGTGGTCTCTAGGGTCTTTCGTTGATGATCTATTAACTCATGTCGTTATTATAGTCGTTTAACAAATATTATATCAATCAATTTCAAGATGCTGATTGCTTAACGCATTCTTCTTTCTTTTAGATTTCTTCTATCTCCATCTTGGCCTCTAGTTTGCTCTCTATTTTCATCTTTTGCCTATCCGTTAATGTTTTAGTTGAAACAGACACTTCTTCTGCAGTCATATTTTCTTTGGGGCAGTATACCTTGAAATTCACCCAGTCGAAATACCAACCACTGTTGCTGGCACAGCGATAGTGGGACATTATTCGGCAGCCTGATGCATGGCAATAAAAGGATGCTCCTTTGTTCTTGCACATCCTACATGTCATTGTCTGGGAATCCTTTAAGGCTTAATTTACTCCACATAAGTGCAGTTCTTCGTCCAGAAAGACATGGCTATACCATAGCAGACAGAGTAAGTGAGCATATTTTTTGCCCGCAAACGGGCCATAAAAAGGACCCGACTCTCTGCTGACCTTTTCATCTCTGTTGGTATGTTGGCAAAAATGACACCTGACAATAGAATTTCCTTTGTAAGGCTAATCGATAGGCATATTTGCAGCGATAGCAGCTGTAATAGCATCATCTTCAGCCGATTAAATTTATCCATCTTCATTAAACTCGACTGGGATATATTTTTATCGTATTCTCCTTTGCCTCAGCTCTCCTGTCTTTAGCACTCTGATTTCGATTTGATTTATTTATCTTTCCATCATTGAAGCTACAATGATGTTCCAGTTTTTAGGGCTAAAAATAGGAATTTCTCTTCCTTTTTCCTTGCCATAAAAATTCATAACGACCAGCCGAATATTTTTCATTCCCGAAGTCACGTAGTGAAAGCCTTGGAGTACTCTCTTGCACACCTGATCATAATCAAGTAAGATTCCATATTCATTCTTTTCATTGAACTGGATGACCAAGTCGTCAATATTTTCGAGATGGGCTCTGATAGATAACTGTTAATGTGTTTATATGGATGTTTGACTTTGTTCCATGCGCCAAAATATTAATCAAATGAGAAAATAGTAATTAAAATCAATAGGGTCCGTAATAGCCAAAAGGCATCACGTACGGCATCATATCCAATTGCCTGTGGTGCCATGGGGGGAGGTATTTGCATAGATTGTTCTCCAAATGCAACAAGGGAGCAATGGGCTGTGCTGGCTGTGTAATTGGAATCATAATATTGTCTTCCATTGCTTCAGCTTTGACCTCAACCTCAATTTCCTTGGAAGAATAATCTTTGACATCTGTGTCTTATTTCTTTAAGAAAGACTCATGGCTTGGAAGGCTAGGCTTCTCATGTGATTCCTGATGTTTTTCAACCTCATCCAAGTATTATTCGTTGTATTATTCAACGAACTCTTCCTTGACAGCCACAGTTTCTTTGATTTCATATTGCTGTTCCCTGGCAAGCCTATCCTTTTCTTCTTTCTTCTGTTTTCTCTTCTCAATGTTGGCAATTTGTTTTTTGAGCTGACGGATCATCTTCTGGATCATGCTTTCTTCTCTTTCCTTCTTGCTGGTTTTCATTTTGGTCATGAGAGAGTTGAACCTGTTTTTGATCATGTGTTCAGTTCTGGTATCCTTGAGAATGGCTACAAGTTTACACCATTTTTTTCCAAACTCAGCAACATATTAAAAGATAGCTAAGTCTTATTCAGCAGTCCAGTTTCCGTGTTTTTTCTTGTCGTCAAGATGGTTGAGCCATCTTTCTCTGCAGTGCTTGGGGCTCTTGAACGATTGGAAGTTTGATTGATAGAAATAATAACGAGCAACCTCGTTCCATTTTCCTTATCCTGTGGCAGCAACGGCTTCAGATAGAAGGGCATCCTCTTCAGTAGTCCAGCTGATCTTTCCAGTTGGCTTGATGAGGTTCAGATATTGGAAGTGCAGGAATCTAGGATGTCTTCCAAAAAAGACAGTCGAAAGGAGGGGCCAAGTTTCTGAGTTCTATGTTAAATGGGGTCTTACGATGGATTTTCCTTCCAATTCAAGGAAATAAGTGTAGAAGATGATGAACCAGATAAACAATTTCTTTTAGTTGTCAGTCCATATATCGGAGTGCATCGATTCAATGTTAACATAATGATTTCTAGGTAAAAGGGGTCTTACTTGAGTTCAACGCTCTCATAGAGGTTTTAGATCATTGGAATTTCCATCCACTCGGTCTTACCTGGGATAACAAAGTAACGGGTTATTTCTTTCCTCAAAATTTCTTTGAAAGTGTCGAGGTCTTCAACTTTGGCGACCAGTTTGAAGAATATTTGCTTTCCTGAACTCATTTTAATATTATCTAAAGGTCTAGTTTCCTTTGAGATTTTAAGTTGCTGAGCTTTAATAAATATTCAAGACTTAATTTTCACCAAAGAAACCAACTATTGGCCCTCCATTGAAAAGGACTCAACTAATTCCCTAAAACCGGCTTTCAGGACCTTGCCCTCCCTCCGTTCCCAGAATTTTATCTTGGTCTGATGCCTATGACGACCTAATCCGGTTACTGATGATAAGTTAGTGATATTATTGAATTGTTACAGGCGAAAGGCAGGATTTCATAATATTAAGGTGGGAATTATTGTTTTCAGACTTAGAGTGTTGATTGGAAAAAATTTCAGAGAAGTTGAGATTTATTAGAAGTTAACTCTCCTACTGACCTTGATTTTTCAATGTTATATATAGTCAAAAGGGAAAATACGTCAACTATGATATTTTCAAAAAATCATTTGAGGGCTCACACAAGATCATAGAATGTCTTCTACTCATCGCTGCTCTTAAATAATCGAAAAATATCAAAAAAAAAAAATCCTCGCATTGACAACACCAGTCATCATATGCAATGTCGGCATGTTTCAATAATAGAGAGTTGAGGCTTGACTATTAAGATATACATCATCATTGAGCGTTCACAAACCTGACCTCAGAAAAAGCACCAATTAAACTACTTAAGGCAAGGTTTTATTGACAACCAAGGCTCAATCGGTATTCGACATCGCCCAAGCGACCGACCAAGAAGGCTTGCTGCTCATGAGGCATCCTGCTCTCAAGAACTTTGAGATAAATACTTTTCAAAATGGTCTCAAGAGCGATACCACCTTCTTTCAGCAAAGAACTTACCATCAGGTAAGCCTCAGCGATATTTTCATTAAGAAGAATATCGAGGACTTTATCAATGAAGTCAGGGCTTGGACTGCCTGTGAAATCATACACGGTCTTGGCAGATATCTCTACAACATTCTCCATCATAGAAAGAGACTTGATAAGGCAACAAGTACCTGAAGCATGTTTACTACTCTTCTCATATCTCCGGCACATAGCTTGAAGACAGCTTCTGTGCCATCAGGAGTCAGGTGTAGGCCTTCCTGGCCACATATATCTTCTATTCTGAGCTTGGCATCAATGAAAGGAATTTGTTTGAATTTGAAGCGCGTGGATCGAGACTGGAGAGCAGGAATGATTTTGGATACATAGTTGGAGATGAGACAAAATCTGGCATTCGAATGATATTTTTCAATGACTGAATAAGTGTGATTGTACTTCTTCTGAGGGCAAATTGAGCTGGGTTAGTCATCATGTCAGCTTCATCGAGAATAACGAGCTTCATGTTGCGGTTGCTACATCAAAAAAGATATACGATGATAGGGCTTTAGTGTCAGCAAATTTTTTGATTTATTCTCGAACAACAGCGATACCCCTTTCATCACTAGCATTCAATTCCATCACCATGCTCTTGAAATCTTTGCCAAACATTTCACGAGCTACTGCCACAATCGTTGAAGTCTTGCCTGTACCCGGTGGTCCATAGAAGAGCAAGTTAGGAAGACTGCCGTCTGCGATAAATGTCTTGACTATTTAACACAATTGGTACGTGTTTCCAAAATTGACTGATGAGAAATGAGTTGACCGAGATGAGAAGGTCTGTATTTTTCGACCCAGGGCATGTTGGCTGCATTACGAGCTTTTTAGTGTTGCCTATCTTCGATATCCATGCTGTCCCGCCAAATATATATAGGCTCACATCCATCTCTTCATATTTCTAAATAACAAACCTTTGTACTAAAAATAGGGTGTCTGGATCAGCGAACAATCTTGAGGGAATTCGGCCGAGATTTTTCATGAGAGAACAGAACGTATCACATCATTTCAATTATCAATAGTTTAAGCGGTTTCAATCATGTACGCAGCTACTCTAGTCACATTGAGTAGATCGATCAATGGTTAATTTACTCAGTTTGATCAATAAAATAAAACATGAATAGGCATATGAAGGAAAGCAGCCGACTCTGGGATTATGAGGTCCTTGATGAGCTCGGAAAAGGTGAATATGGGCAAGTGTTCAAGGTGCAGAATAAGAAAGACAGGCAGATATACGCTCTCAAGAAAGTAAACATCGCTACTTGCCATGTAGGTTGATAGTAAGTTAGGAAAAATAAAAAATTCAAGCCTTCAGAGAAATAAAGGCCCTCAAACTGATTCACCATCCTGACATAATCGAGTACTACGATTCCTTCCTTTCAATGGACAACATATACATTGTCATGGAATATGCTTCGAAAGGCGATTTCTCAAAAGTAGACCTTCCATTATTCAGCTGGTTCGCGAGCGAAAGATCAAGGAAAAACCATATTCAGAGCAATAACTATGGGCTATTTTTACTCCTCTGGTCAATGCTATCAAATATCTGCACGAGATGGGGATAATCCATCGAGACCTGAAGCTGGAGAACATTTTTATGACCTAGCAAGGAAAGATCAAAGTTGGAGATCTCGGCATGAGCAAAGTCATTCATGATCCAACTTCGCTTATCTCTCAAAGAGTTGGTACACCGCTTTACTTTGCTCCTGAGATAATTCAACATCAGCTTTATTCCTATCCCGTCGACATATGGGCCCTTGGCTGCCTGTTTTACAATTTAGCCACCCTATAGCACCCCTACAAGGATGCGACCATCTAAACTCTCCCTTATTTTGTGATTGACAGGGATCCAAAGCCGATCAAAGGCTATTTTGGTGGGTACATGATTAACTTTATCAATTCAATGTTGGTCAAAAACCAGAAGAACAGGCCAACTATCTTTGACGTCAACATATGTCTAAAAAACAGAGACAATCCCAATCCGACAAACAAAGTTCACGTTTTTGACTTCAAAAAATTATTGATGATTAAATCTGACCTGTCAAAATTGCAATAGTTTCAAAAAGTAAAAATCCATTGATTTAGAATTTCAAGCGTCAAAATTCAATGAGCAACAGTAGATGCACTCCCAAAAGTTAGAGATACAAAAGCAGCGAGATCAAAAATTACAAAGATTATTTAAAATTGAATTTAAGCCCTGAAAAGGCTTATTCAAAA
>Ga0100378_1002290_pt1 | contig 19137 bp, 20 predicted proteins | sample CryGeymeta201502_FD_81535 | JGI IMG/M metagenome (GOLD analysis project Ga0100378, IMG submission 81535) | Groundwater microbial communities from Crystal Geyser aquifers in Utah, USA - Crystal Geyser metaG 2015-02 | ecosystem: Environmental > Aquatic > Deep subsurface > Groundwater | place: USA...
AAGTTGACAGATATTCCATTCAGAACACCAACAGACCCTACGACAGGAACTCCTTCATCGACGTTAATAACTATGGTACTCTCTATATTGACAACTTTACTCGTTCGGGAGTAAATAACGCTAATTTGCAGCTTGACGCTCTTCTGGGAGACAAGATGGGTCGCAGCAGATACTAGGTATTCCATGATGATCTCAACAGTAACAGTTCGAGTATGAGCAGAGGTAGTGCTTTTGAGAGGTGCTGAGCACATAGCAACATGTTAATATTTTGCTTTATAATTCAAAAATTATTTAAAATGGATTCGCTCATAGGACTCAAAGGCAAGGATTTTGTGATCATCGCAGCTGACACCACCAACGCATACTCAGTACTGAGGATGAAGGTAAGTCTTAGATGACGTAGAACCATGACGATAAAATCTGGAACCTTGATGGAGAAAAGTTGCTTGCCATTGGTGGTGAACACTCAGATGTTCTCGTCTTTGGAGACTACATTCAGAAGAATCTTGCCTTTTTGCAGTATAAAAATGGATACAAATTGTCCACTGATGATACCGCACAGTTCATCAGATCTGAATTTGCCGAAGCCATCCGAAAAGGACCTTATAGTGTCAACTGCCTCTTAGCAGGTTTCGAAGGAGATGAACCCAGATTGTACTGGCTTGACTATCTCGGCTCAGTGATCGAAACATCCAAGGCTTGCCACGGATATGCTGAGTTTTTGACTTCGAGTATCCTTGATACATACCAGAGCAAGGACATGACTGAAGAGCAAGGATTGAAAGTTATTGAGAAATGTCTGAACACAATGAAGGAGAGATTTGTGATCAGCCAGTCCTCCTTTACTATCAAAATTGTCAGAAAGAACGGCATCGAGATCCTGAGAGAAGCTATTAAACCTCGTGGTGCATTTTGATGGTAAATGAGCATATATCTGTATACTATACAACTTAGCCGTCAATCATATCTATTCCAGTTAGTCAGCCAGCAAATGGTAACTTAATATCAATAATTATATCCAGCAACTAAGCGAGTTTTATTTGACTGGTCTTCCTGAAGTTATTTTTCTGTTATTTGCAAATTCCAAATTCTTTACACTATGATAATTTTATTGGAGGTACAGGTAAGAGAAAAGACAATCAATTTTGCCATGAAGAGCTAGCTGAGTTAAAAAAACATTGAAATGATGGCCTGTAGTGAGGTTGAATTGTTACTTTAGGCGATTTAATTTTATTTTCGGAGGCAATAACTTCATGAACTATTAAGGTTTATAATATTTTTGCAAACATGAATAAGTCTTATAGTTTCTGCCTACCGACCTGTTTGTATTCCAGTTAGACCCTCGAGAACTCATATTCACACACGACGATCCATTGCCTCTCATCATTTCAAAAAATTGAAAATGAAGGTAAAAAAATACAGGAAGGAGATGATCAACTAGAAACATTTTCAACTAAAAAATTGAGGCCTCCAATCGAGATGAGCTTCTAGAAGAGTTTTCTGAGGGAACACAAGGCTACGTTTTATCATTCATTTTAGAAATACAAAGAATACCTAAGAATTAACGAGCATAATCTATCAAAAAAGTCAGCGCTTGGATAAATCAAAACAAGAAGCGATCTATAGCATCCAACTATCAGTTCTCTGCTTGAAGAATCACACTTCAGTTTGAACCAGTTTTAAAGAAAGCAGTTTCTCAAAGACCTTCTCTTCGAGCAAAAATTGAGTTAATTTCTTGAATTCATCGTCTAAACACTTAGTCCTGAATAAAGCACGAAGTTTATCCTGATGGCACAGAGCATTTGGTCTAGCTATATCCCTCATCAGATACATGATCTTTAAGTCAATGACTTAATCAAGTTGGGAGGCGAAATCGCGGAGGATAAACTTGTACCGAAATTCAAGGCTTTCTTCACTGAAAACCACAAAAACCCAGAACATCATGAAGTTTTGACACATTTTTTCAAAACTTATTGCATCACGATTCTCCTAATTTTGGGCTAATTCTTCGAAAACCCTTTCTATAAAGAGTAGGTCAATCTCAGAGCACCTAAACGTGCTTTGATGAAGGATCTATTTTCATAGCTTTCAGATTCTGAAGAAAAATACGTAGACCTTGAGCCCATCAAAAAGCACAAACCCAGTAAATGATATGTTTATGACCCATTGTTGTAATGTCGACAGTCAATTTTACGCCAAATGTTGAGATTCAAAATAATAATTGAAATAAATCCAATAAATAACTGTCATACGAGAAGTCTCAACAATTTGGAGTCTCCCCGAACGTTCTCTTTCTCCAGGTGCTCGGCTTAAATGCCCATAATACAAGCCTTGTTCTACCAGGTTGGTTTAGCGTGTCCAAATTGGCATCTGAGCCCATAATGGCACTGACCAGTGTTCCAGTACCCTTGACATTTTTTCTTCCTGAAGGCCTGTCGACTGGGCAACACCACTAGTTCATCTCGACTGTGGGCGAATCGGCATTTATAGCCGTAGTTGCAATAACCCATTTCTGAGTAAGTTTTGCAGAGTTCAGTTTTATGCTTAAGAGGATTGGTCTTCATGGGGTACAATTATTAATCTGCTTCAGATGAGCTATCGCAAGCTGTGGAGGTATGTGACTATTTTTCCCAATGCTTTCTACTTTTCATCGATTAATTTTTTAAATTATCATACTTAAAGCAAGAAAGATCTTCCTGCTCCTTGTCAAATGTCAGGGAGGAGTAGACTAAGGGAAGGTGAAGGATGGAGGTTTAAGAAAATTGTTTGTTTTGTGTATATTTTAGATTGATCTTTATGTATCAGGAATACATAACATAACCGGTGCAAAATATGATGTTAAACTCGATCACTACTGACAAATTGTGGGAAAAGTTTTGTCGGCCACTCCCATGAATCGACTTGAAGCATACTTTCTGGCAACAAATGACGACTGATCATTGCTCTTTCGGTGTTTGATCATAATCAGTTTCTTCGCGCAATCTTCCATTTCTTTTTTGGTGGCATCTCCAATGTCACCACATTCCAGTTGTTCTCTCAAAGGAAGCATCATAAACCAGATACTTTGACAGATGACTTCAATGGAGTGCTCCTGCATGATCTTCTGGTCAATATAGGCCATTTATAGTAAGAAGTATGCATGGTTGTAAATTTAGTCAGAGTTATCTTTCAATATTTATTGCAGTTTATGATTAGCAGTCGGAATGTTCAGGTTGGCTTTGAGCTTGAGCAGCACCATAAGTTAGTATTGGACGTATTATTGCTGAGATATTTTGTTTTTGACGAAGGGAAAGATGAATTTGAGGGTGGGAGGGTAGATCTCCTAGTATTTCATGGCAAGGTAGCCGCAGACAAGTAGCAGACAATCTAAAGGCATGCCCATGTCGTCATATTTGGATACACCTTGCATGTACTTGAGGTATATTTCGACAGCCAAGAAGAGGGTCTTGTGTCGAAGCTTTAAGCCCCAATGCATGCGACTGAACACCAGGAACACCTTTTTCAAGGCAATCCCAGGCATTTCCTTCAAGGATTCGCTCAAAGTACTACTTTGTTCAATTTGCTGTGAGTTGCTGTTATTGTGAAGGAGGTCTCGGATGGGTCGAGGCTGTCCTCGTTGGTCTTTTTTAAGTGAGGGGTGCAATGCGTTGCCGTTCTCATTGTCTTTCTTGTTATCTTTAGGGTTTCTATACTTAAACATGGCGGTTGGCTTATGAATAATTATAAATGGGTGGCACTTTGCCATCTTTTTGATTTGCCTGAGCCAATATTACCTTACTAACGATAATTATAGTTGACCCAATATTGACTTAATATGTCCCCAGACCAAAATGCCCCTCCGCATATAAACCCATTCCCTTATTTTGATGTCCTCCCCCTAAAATATTAGCCCTCCGCTCCTCCTTTCAATGACACTATCGACATTTGAGTTATATTTAATATCAACACACATGAAGAATCAATAGTTCGAGCTCAAGTTGCTAGTCAAGCAGAACACAGAAATGGCCATTAGATTGCAATCATACAGACGGGAAAACCATGAACTGACGTTAAAGAATAGTGATCTTAATAGCTGGGTTCAAAATTTATCGGAAGTGTTTGCCTCTATCGGTGCTGCCTGGAAAATAATCACAGATAACGAGTAAGCTTTGTTTACTTTGATAAGGAAAAAGACAGACCCGTCCTCCAAGCAAAGGATTTCTAAATATATCAATCATTTCAAGACTTTTGATGAGATCATCATGAATCTTGGAGATAAGATTACCAACTAAGGACATTCGGACAAAGCTACCATCGAAGCCAAGTCTAGGTTGACTTCCTTTGTCAGCAATTACAACCTATTCTTCATGGAATTTGTTGACGCTTTCTTCAAATTTAATGAGGAGTGCATCTCGTTCAACAGCGAAATGCTTAAAGAGAATAACCTACCCCTCCAATTTAAGCAAATAGCTAATCAATCGATATAGAACCGGCAGAGAATCAAAGACTTTGAGGAATTCATGGTGGGTGCTAGCCAGAACTACAAAATTTATTAGAGCTACAATCAGCATAAATTACTCGACGGGATCATTGTCCAAAAAGAGGAGGAAATTTAACTGCTAAAAGACAAAAATAACAAACAAGCCCGGAGGATCAACTACATGACTGACTATAGCACCAGAAATATCAGTGCCATTCTGGAGCACGATGATACTTATCAATGTTTTTGCGGAGGAGCCCCTTTATAATACTACCGACGAGTGTGGTAGGAAAGTATCAAAACGGAAGGCACTGCCTTCGATAAGAAAAAATCATCTCATCATGCTGATTAGTCTGATGAAGCTTTACGCGAGAAGATCAAAGCTATGAATGAGCTCTAGATGGAAAAGCAGTATTTGATGCAGAGAAATGTGCAAATTTTAGCAAAATGTTAAAAAATCAAACAGCAAAACAAGATGACTGACGATTTGGTTCTTCAATCCCCTCTTTACTTGCACTTGAGGAGTCAATTTAAAGATCTGATGGATTACACAAATGATTTGACTCAGAGACTCAACAAAAGTTACGAGTATTTGAATTAATTAGAGAAGGCTCGAATGGAGGAACTGTAGGAGTTCAAGAAGAAATCTGAGAAAGCTAAATCCAGTTCACACAGGCATCATTCGGAGCATGTGGTCAATGTTGACCACTCTTTCTTACAAAATTTCAGAGATAAGGTCGATGCAAACTGTACATAGATCAAAAGGATATACGCAGGAATCCTTAAAAGCTTGACTTAGAAGGAGGAAAATTTACAGCGCAACAAAGATTCTTTGAAATTTCTTAAGAAAGAAAATGAGGACCTGAATCGCAGATTAGGGGATCTTCAGGAGAGACAGTCTAAAAATGTTGAACATTTGGAGTTTAGACATCAGAGATTCAATGAGCTAGAAAAGTCTATGAATGAGATACTGAAGAGCTGCCCAAAAAGCTAAGATTTTGATAAGACCAAAAAGACATGGGAGTAGCTCCTCTAATACACCAAAACTCGTGACAAAAAGATTAAAGCCATGGAGGAGGCGATCAAGAAAAAAGATAGGGAGCTAGGCCAGAAGCAGAAAATATAAGAGGTGCTCAAAAGTTCAATGACTGAGACTGAACAAATTTACTAAAAATATAAATAAAAGTTGGATTGTTTTTAGGAGTACATGAAAAATATGAACAAAGAGATCCAAAATTTATCGGAATAAAACTACAAGATAAAAATGTAGTCAGAACAAGAAAATAATCTGTTGAACATCCAACTCAAAAATGAACTCTAAGTAAAAATAAAATTGTAGGAGAAGGTCAAAAACTACGAAAAATTTGACGAGTAGATAAAAAACGCAAAATTGCTGGCTAAGGGACTCGACTAAAAGATGAAAGAGTATCAGGTCAGTGAGAAATAGAAAATCAATCAGTTGAGACTGGAGCTCAAGGATAAAGATAGGGAAATCTGCAAACTCAACAATACAATCGATGACAAAGAAAAGCAGATAGAGAAGTTGATAGAGGATAAAGAAAAGAAAAATATTGAAATTGGCAAGTTGAAAGTGAAACTCGATTCTCAGGAAATAGAAGTGACGAAGATGGAACTCGAGGAGTATAAGGCTAAAATATTATGTCGTTGTGGAGCTGAGAGATAGAGAGAGGTGGTGCTGAAGACATGTCCTCACATATTTTGCAAAAAATGCATTGACGATACAACAGCCAACAGGAACAGAAAATGTCCTATATGCGGCATCAGATTCACCAAAACCGACATCCACTAGATAGTCTGGACTTGATTTCCTTCCCTCTGATCGTGTATACCATCCTATTTTGAATAAATATTTATTGACCCGAAATAAAGCTAAGGCATAATCTATTTAAAAATGATAAAAATCCTGACGATTCTTTTCCTGACCAGTCTCGCTCTTGGGCTATCGCTCAGTAGATAGGCTGTACATTTGGCTGCTAATAACTCAGCTGCTAATCAGACTATTGTGACACCTGCTAATGCCGCGCTTATCACTGTCTATCCTGTAATTTTTGCTGGGTCTGCCGGTCCAGGGAATTTTACAGTTAACAACAGTGCAAACTCAACAAATAGTTCAACTATTGGAGCCAAAGGATTAAACGTCACCACTAACACTTCTGCAGGTCAAAACATAAGTTCTAAGGTAGGAGTCGTCGCCAACCTGACGCATATCCACAATGCGACAGTTGCAAATGCCACTTCTTTAGCTAAGAATAACACCATCACTACCAAGAATGTGACGAGTGTATCCACTAGCACAACTGCTACGGCCAAGCATGCATGCGCCGCAGGTTTTCTCTACAATAGTACTGTAGGAAAGTGCGTTCCTTTCAACTTTTGTGCAACCAATACACCAGGATACATCTTTGTGCCTCACTTAAATAAATGCGAGCCAACATATCTCCTCTGCGGTCCCAACCAATACTACAGCATCAAGCACAAAACTTGTCTCGCTCGTAGCCTGCTTTGTACACCAGGCCAATTCTACAACAGAACAAATCACACATGTTCGATTATCAGTACAAACTGTCCAACAGGTCACTACTTCAACCATGTCATGCAAATGTGTGTGGCTAAGGTTCCCTGTCCGAAGGGTTCCTTCCTCAACCAGACCACTCAACTTTGTCAGAAGAAAGGGCACAAATGCGGGAAAAGTCAGTATTTTGACTATGCTACAGGACATTGTGTCACTACAAAGTTTATCACCTCACCTTATGAGAACAACCTTATTGATAATGGGTTCTTCAAAAGTTATGTGAATAGTTACAATAAGGCCGAAAATGTCACTCATCCTCCAATAAATTGCCCCACCAACAAGCCCTACTACCAAAAAAGTAGCCAGACTTGTATCTCATGTCCTACAGCTACCCCATACTTTGACCTGACAACCGACAAGTGCGTTTCCTGCAGCTACAGTCAATACTACGACCCCTACGCTCATAAGTGCGTCAGTCAGTATAACTCGCCATACTATCCCAGTACCATCTCCCGCATCAATTTATGATCTGTCCCAAATTATGTTTTGCTATAGATTTTTGATTTTGTTGAGGTCTGCTGAGTTTAATGAATAGAAGGGTGCTTAGAATAGTTTTATAATAAGATGGCTGAGGAAGAATCGACGCAGAAGATGGAAAAGTTGATACTGGAGTTAAATAAAAGCGGTCTGGCCTATCTGGTCAGTTGTATCTATCTCAAATAATTCAGGTCAATTCGGAGAGGCACTCGAGTACTTCAAAAAAGCTGAGCGAACAGTTACATAATAACTCAAGATCAACCCTAGCAATCAAAAAGTCAATCAAATTGCAGGGATAACCTACAATAACTTAGCCTGTTACTACAAAAAGTACTCACTCTACAATACAGACACAACAAGCCAAAGGTGGCACTGGCGTATCTCAAAAAAGCACTTTAGTTGGAAGTGTATAAAGTAGAGGATTGGGTCAGTACAGCAGGTACGCATATCAACATTTGCGCCATATATTCACATCTCAATAAGCATCAGTAATCAGCTGAGCATGCTGAACTGGCCCTAACCATGTTGGAGAAGGTAGATTCAAAAAATCTCAAAGAAGGTTAATCCGATGGTTAGAAATCGTATTGGAATATCAAGATGCTTTCGCATTATAACTTGGCCATTGAATTGGAACATCTCAAGAGATTTCATGAGTCGAAGGAGCAATATAATTTAGCGAAGGAGGTCTCCCAAAAGAATAGCAAAAAAAAATAGAACATGGTGGCTGCTATAGACGAGTCAATCAGGCGAATTGATGATACATAGGCACAAAACAGGAAAAAACTGATAGAGATCCTAGCCAGACGAAAGGTGCAGGAATAGAGGGGCAACCATTAATTCATGCGAAAGAACAAGAAAAATTACGGTGACCAAGCTCAGTGGCGTTCATTAGTGGGCACCAAAAAGTATGATATCTACAAAACCGAGCACGACGGTCGTCGAAACTACCAATCAACTTAGAAGGTAAAACGTTTGGCTCCTTTGAATTCAGGCAGTCGTTCGAAGCGTGGTCTATAGCACAGTTGATTCTATATTCACTCTTTGTTCATCAGCTGTTGTTTATATGTTTAAATTGAGTGAGGTAACTACCCAAAGTAGCTTATAATAAACCATCAGTATAACGTCATGCTTTCTTTTATAACATACTGCAGATACGAATATTGAGTATCAGGTTTGTTTCGTAGTTCAAAGGGGTCCTGGGGGGAGTTGGTGATTGGGGAGGGCCTGTGGACTGATTGGAAGGTGGATTGTTATCGAAAAAAATAAAAGAAAGTATTCATTGAGGAAGATTGAAGTGGCAAGGAAAGAGGAGAGATTTAATGGGAAGGCTGGAGGAGAGGAGGTCAACCTAGGAAATGAATTTAGGGATACAGAAATGAAGAATGGTGAGTAACGTCGAAATCGATCAATGTTCATGTTGCCGGAACCAAAGGAAAAGGGTAGAAAGGCTCAGTGGGTGACAAGCCTGTCTCCAAAAAGAGTAGAAAGGTCTCCTTGAGCCAGAAGACTGAAGTCCCTTTAGCTGATGAAAAGCCGGTAGTCAACAAGCGTCATCAACTTTACCTCCAGCGAGTTGATTTCTTTGATGGGGACTCCTGTGGCCAAGGAATAGGCTTCGATGCTGTTCTGCTCTTCACAGTAGCACTTCTAGGCCAGTAGAACACTAATGGTCAGCAACCTACTTCAGCCAACAAGTACCTGTTCAGAGCTCTTTTACCCACCTTCAAGTTAGCATCTATGGCCACTCTCGCCAGCAAAAGCCCTGCCAAGATCACCTCTTCTTCTATTTACAAACTGCGCATGAGTCCAAGAAGAAACTTGTCACTGCCAATTTTAGAAGGTTTGAGTTGCAATTCAGGCAACTCTGTAGTTTTTCTTTCTGAGGAGGTGAGTAGCCTTTCTAGGTATTTTGGGATAAGATCCTAGAGAAGAAGCTAATAAGGCATATGCAATATTAATTTGATTATTAAATGGGAGGGATGATTTGGATAAACTTAAGCTCGATATTGGGGATAAACCTTGAAAACTTTGATCCTGTTATAATTTAGATGGACTATCTTCTATTCTGATCAGAATCCTCAGCTCGGCTTAGTCATCTCTATCTATTTTTTTAAAATTAACTATCATGATTTGAACGATAAGTCCAAATATATATCCAATTCATCGAGCCATCCTTTCTTTTGACTTTTAATACCTTCCTTTCATCATTTATCTATGGATATATTCAATATATTTTGACCTTCATTGATAACTATTAATAACCTATTGGACAATCATACACATTTGCCAAGAGCAGAGTTGTAGGTCAGACCTATAGGACATGGTAAACATGTGTGGCTGGTCTGATCGAAGTATTGGTTTGTGGGGCAACTCACGCATGTATGGTTTTGGAATAGAGGAGTCACTGAGGGACAAGGTGTACATACCTTGCTTATCAGATCGTAGACTTGACCAGTGGGGCAGTAGAGACATTTAAGGGTGTTGTAGTCCCAATATTGAGGAATATGGCATGGGACGCAAACAGTGTTGTTCCAGAAAGTGCCATAAGGGCATACACAATTGCTGGTGGATATATGATAGATCATGTTTACGGGGCAAGACTCGCATATTCTAGAGGTAGTATTGAAGTGCTGAGTGGAATTGCAAGTGGTGCACTGAGTTCCGTTAAAGAAAGGCACACTAGAGGGGCAGGGCACACATGAGCTCGAAACAGGATCATAAATCATGTGATTGAGGCAGAAGATGCAAGCTTGTTGTGTATGGTTGAAATATTTAGGCACAAAGCAGATGATACAGTTTGTACCGTTCCAGTAAGTACCAGCTGTGCAGTTACAGGTACCATTGATTATAATTTGACCTCCTGGGCATCCTTGGCAAACTCTAGCAGTGTTATTCCAAAGAGTGTTATTGGGACATGATCCACATCCGGTGCCATTGAAATGTGGTGTAGGGAGTGGACAATCTACACATTTTTGGAAGGTGATGTCATAAATTTGATTACCCACACATAATCTGCAAACCAGAAAATTATAGTCGAAATAGTTGGGGAAGAAACAAGGAATGCAATTGACTCCGTTGTAGTAGTAGAGTGAATTTTTGCATTGACAGCTGTTGGTCAGAGGATTCTTTACTTGTCCACCTGTACAGTTCTGGCATTGATAGGAAGTGTTGTTGAATATTTCGGTCGAAAGGCAGGCCTGGCATGAGTGATTGTTGAAGTAGGGTTTTGAGGGTGGACATCTGACACATTGTTTGACCACTGGGTTGTATAGTTCAGGGTAAGGACAAGAGAGGCACTGTTTTTTTGCTAAATCGAAATATTGAGGCAAAAAGCACTGGATGCATTTATGGCCAGTCCAGAAAGGGGCACTTCTGGGACATTAGCATTGTTTGAGGTTGTTATTGAAGTAACGGCCTCCTGTGCAATTCTAACAGGCATCTCTGGTCAAGTTGAAAAATGTGCCATTGGGACAAGTAGAGCAGGTAGTGCCATTGAAAATAGGAGTAGCAATGGGACAGCGCTGGCATTGTTGGATAGTAGGGATGAAGATATAGTTGGTGGGACAGTATTCGCATATTCTTTTGTTGTAGTTGAAGTATTATGGCAAGAAGCATGAAATGCAGGTGCTGTTGATAGAGAAGTAAGGAAGATTAAACGGGCAGACGCATTGCTGTGTGGTGGTGTTGAAGATCAAGTTAGAGGAGCAGTTGGTGCATGAAAGGGTGGCCCTGTTGAAGTATTGATTAGCAGCACAGCCAATGCATTTGTTACCGGGTAGCAAATAAGGTGTGGTACCGTTGCATTAGCATTGAGCTAATGTGGGGTTCCACACAGCTCCAGCAAAACAGTGCTAGCAAGCCTTAGAAGTCTGGTTCCAATAACTGTTATTTCCAGGACAAAGTTAACATTGCACTCCATTGAAGTAGGGCAGGTTCAGAGGGCAATACTGACATTTGTTGGAGACGATATTGAACAGTTGTCCCAAAGGACAGCTCAGACATTTATACTACTTCTTGTTAAAGTAGTGAGGGTTATAGCAAGTTTGGCAGCTGTTTGTTGCAGGTCCAACAGGGAAAAAACCGTCAGTTTCGTTGCATTGGCAGCCATTGATCGAAATGTTGTAGACCGATCCGTTCCAACAAGGGGTACAACCTGAGTTAGATATGTAGCTGTTGTGAGGGCATAAATTGCAAGTGTTATTGTAAAAGTATGGCTTAGTAGGTGGACAACTGCAGTTATTGATGCTGGCATTGTATACAAACCCACTCGGGCAGTTGATTTGGATGCAATATCCCACCACCAAATCATAGGTGTAACCATTGGGACATTGATAGCAACTATTGGTGCTATTTTCGAATACAGCGGGATATGAGCAAGGTGAGCAGACGTTATTGTTAAGCCAAGGGAAGGAGGGAGGACAGATGCAGTGACCGGTCGATGGGTTGATGACTGAACTGTTGAGACAGGTGCAGGTGAGTGTGGTGGCATTGAAGAATCCGGGAGGTGGGCAGGGGATTGTAGAGTTAACCTGATGTGCTAATTGCAGTGAGTTGGTGAGTGCCAGTAGCAGGCAGCAAGCGAGAAGTGTTCGGAACATATAAATCTTAATAAAGCTATTTCTATTTTATTCATTTTCAAAATAAAAAGGTTCAGTAGACTGACTCCAAGCTCACCTTTCTAATCAAGCAGAACAAATTGTGACTAATAATCCTAACAGATGGACAGCCATGACTCGATGAAATGAGCTTAAAATAAAATCAATCCATATTCGGGTCCCAATGAATTATGGATTATATGCACCTGATCGTAAACGTAATTTACCCATCCTTTGATAATTGTCCTCTTTTTTCTGAACAGGAACCAACAATTGTAGACAGAACGACTACTTTATCATGATATTGTTGGTATTTTTTCTTAAATAACAGATTATATATGAATTGATTACCTCATAAATTCCAGCTGAGGCAGCTCAGTCGGTCCGAATAGATAAAATTAATGATGAATAATATGCTCAAACACCCGCATCACTCAGAATAGAAGGTTCTTGATGGCATCACCTTCTTCTTTCTCTTACTATTGCATGCCACCTGATGGCACCTTCACATCTCTTAGCTTCTTTATTATCTGAGTCAAGGCATACTTACGATGACTGGGAAAATGCTGGTCACTTAAGGTTTGGTTGTCCACTTTATAAACTTTTCCTGGTCGCCTTTCTTGTAGGCCTTGATGAGTTAGTCGGCGCATTAGCATTCGTGGGTCTCCAAAAAGCCGGTGATACTAAGGAATAAAATAATAAGTACAGATTGGAAAGTTCGTACATTTCTTTCTCAGCCCGAGTGGCCTCATGTTGCATCAAAATGGCAAGCACCTTAACTAATCCATATTGGCTGCAATCCTGACCATTATAGTACTGTATCTGATCTTGGTAGATTTTCTCGACTGCGGGGAAGAGATCGTTCTCAACATAGACCTGGACGATTTGATGGAACAAATCCTTTTTCTTGAAGGATTTTTCTTCTTCTAGAGCAGCTTTGTAGGACTACTCGAGGATGTCAATACCTTCTTTGATTTGTCCTTTGCCGATCATTTCCCTGCATAGAGTAATAAATATACTTGGCCACTCTACCCAACATAAGGAGACCCTTGTCGATGGATTAGGCCATTCTGAAACTGTTGAACCCCATCGTTGCAATCCTTTTCAGCTCCTCAACACTAGTTTATGGGTAATGCTTCAAATAAATGTCCAACATTTGTTCGTAATTTCTGGCAACAGCCCAATTGCTGCATATCAACACTTTTACTCAAGCAATTTTTCATTGCAGGTTATCAACATCTTGAGAGCTTCGAGGGCCTTTTGCATATCGCCTTATGCGATGTATAATTTAACTGAGGTAAGGGAGGAAGTTACCTGCTTCTTGGAAGTTGGAAGCGGCTGAGGTGTAGTCCTTCGACCATTGGAAAATGCCGGTCGTCAGGTTCTCCTGGCCTGCTTTAAATTTTTTATCTGCCTGTTTTAGTTTGCTCATCCTGTGAATTATAATTATAAGTGATTACAAGCACTACACATCAATAATCATAGTTTTTAGAATTCATCCCAAATATCGTCATCGAAGACCTTCTTCCTCAGCGATCGCAAAGACGAAATAGAGGAAATGATGCTAGAGTTCAATTGGCTCTAAGGGCTGACCTTCCTGACCATATAGACAAAGTTGCCATTCTAATCGAGATCTCCCTGACTTTGATCGAGTTTGGACAAGCGACTGTATGTATTAGGGTTTTGACTTTTCTGGAAACTAGTGATATGCAGATCCATTTGACCACTGAATAGAGGGAAAAGTACGTGAGGTCGGCCTCTGTTGGTTTATCGTTGAGATAATCATTGGCATTGTCTTATTAGTTTATTCGCTCCAGGTTGGTTCTCCTCGATTTTGAACGTTTTTTGGGTTCTATTAATGATTGGTATTGTTTATCCACATCCAGCAATTGATTTTTCCTTACTGATCTGTTATTTTACTGCTACTTTTTGCCGTAATTGTCGATGCTCGATTTGGCTATTTTCATTACAACATAATCCTCCCCTTCTTATACTTTTTATCCACCCTTTACCATCTTTTCAACTTCTTCCGACACTCTTCGCTATAAAATACCGACCAACTCCTCATTTCGCATTTTGTACATTTCTATTTTTCTCTTCAGCGTCAGATATTCAGGTTCATAGGTGAGGAAATCTTTAGGGTCCCATGTGCCTTGAGGCTACATTGATTTGCGAAGGGAATCCATACTATTGCCGATTGCTTCTATGTAGTTGGAGATGCGCTCAATTTTGTTGGGCCCGATTTCGTTGCGACTGTTGTAGATAGGCACCTTAAACGGACCTATTTATTGCTTTGCTAGATATGGCCTCTATCTGCGGGTTGGTGGCGGTGGGGCAATTTTCTTGAAACTGTTCTTCTAGGCCTCATACATATAATCTCTCTCGATCTCGTACAACTCAGCAAGACCTGCATAACTTATTTTATACTTTTGATCAGTTCATTCAGCAGCATGTTCAAGCCTTGCTTATCAAGCTTATCAGCTTGTCTCTTGCAACGCACCTCCAAGATCTAATAGTACTCTAACTTGGGCAACTCCTAATTGAGATGCTCACTGAGCTCGAGACATTTGAGTTTGGCTTTTCTAAGTTAGCCAACCAGAGATTCTGAGTGGTGGTTAAGGTACTGATTTGTTTGAGATCTTTCTCGTGTGGTTTTTGCGGGTCGGCCATGTTTTATATAATGCAAAAAACAGATGATTGATTGACTGGTCTCACTATAACTGTATTTACTGGCTTAATATTTAAATTTTTAAAGATGTAGTTCGAGCTGAAATTAGCAGATACTGGGCATTCGGAAACACTCACTCTTGATAAAAACGCCAGAGGATAAGCTCTTTTCCAACTGATCGCACAGGAATATAAAATTAACTATGACGAGCAGTTTTTACTCACTCGTTCTGGTGGCAGAATATCTCCTGAGGTATCCCTCCAAAAGACCTTAATCGAACCTGTAGGCAATGCTACAATAACAGGAAAATACAACTCAAAGTACAGCAGCTAGACCAAAGCTTGTTTGTATTTGTTTAATGTGAAAGAAATGAGCAAAATTGTCGAACCTTTAGAGTAAAATTTCAGGAACAAGAGGAAGGCTTAGCTCAATCAACAACTTGAATTGTATAACAATCTCAGACCTCAAGTATCATCATTTGAATCTCTATAAAATTTGTACCCAAAGGAAGTACTAGAAAATTATGCAAAAGCTTATGATTAAATCAACGACTTGAAGAAGTATTATCAAAGATTGACAAATTAATACCTGGTGCTTAAGGAAATTTACAGGAAAATTGAAATTTTGGCAGATCAATGTGAAAATCAGAGGAAGAGTATTAGACCGCTTGGTGCCTATGTTGGCAATTTAGCTGAATCTCTAAAAGTGAATGCCGAGCATCTTGCTAATCTGAAAGTTAATTTAAAGGAGAAGTTCTCTTCCGAAGAGAATAATCTAAACAAAAATTCAAAATTTTTCGAGATAAATAAATAACAAGATCAGATCATGAGATACCATGAAGGTAAAATAAATGATCTTCGAGGTAGAATGAAATCTACCCTAAACGAGTTGAAAAATATGGTAAAATATAGACAGGAAGCATTCAAAGATTGTCAGAATACCATTCTTACTTTTGAGAATAAAAATTATGGTAAAAAACTTGATTAGGAAATTGCTAATGGAGTCAAATAGTACAATAAAATATTGAGTGATTTCAAAAATTTAGTGGAGAGTCAGGATTACAAATACATGAATATGATTGAAAGTGCTGCACAGAGTCAGACGAAATATGCGGGAGAATAGATCTAACATAAATATTCAGAACTCTATGGAATACTGGTTGATTATTATGTCTAAGTTAGCAGATACAACTACAACAATATCGAACTAGTTAGGAGTAGATTCAAAGAAGCCTCTAGGCTAAAGATAGCAATAGATGAATTTCAGAAAGAGGTGTAAGAGTAAAAAAAATTATTGAATAACTAGTTTATCAGAATGGATAGTAAAGTTATGAAAGAGCAGTTTTATACAGATAAAAATAGTATCGAAGATCGAAGTGAGGTGAGTGTGGAATCTGAAAAGAACCTGTAGGCATTCAAGGCTTCCATCAAAACTGAAGCTGAAGTCAAGAGGAGAGTCAAGTTCTACAAAAAGTTGACCTACATTCAATCACTAGCGTTTAAACTATGTTCATAAGAAGAGCAGCTCAGAAAGAGATATGTAAATGAGAGCAAAAAAGGCAAATAAAACAGCAAATAACTGCTCAGAAACATCAAAGTTCCAAACCTCGATATTGACACTGATGGCACTACTGATCTTGAGCTGAATAAGATGAACAGAGACATGATACTTTCTGAGGAAGATATGGGCTGTGAGGATTTTATGTTAATTCAATACAACCAAATGATGGAGCATATCAACAATCTTGTTGGAAAAGACAAAAACACAAAAATCCAAAATCTTCAACAACTCTTGACCATCGCTACTTCTGTCTTCAAAAAAATATATGAGAAGAACTCACAAAAAATAGATCTCAAATCCAGTAAGTTAATCTAATAAAGATAAGAACAAACAATGAGAATAAAGGAACTTCAATAAAAATGTATAAGGTACCAGACATAAATAGATGAATATCAGAAAAGTGTAGAAATGCTTCACGCTACAATTACTGAAAAGGAACAATATGCATTAAGTATCGATCAAGTCAAAAACGAATAAATAGCAAAACAAAAATCCTTATATTAAAAGGTTTTAGCAGACAGAAAAAAAGTAGAGGCAGAGCTGAAATCTCAGGTCAAACTAAATGAAGAATTATTTAATCAATTTTCCATGCTGGATGAAGATTTTGAGAAATAAAAACTACAAAACTCATAACTGAAAGAAATGTTGGCTCAGAAAGAGGTTCAACTGATTAATATGTAAAAATAGCTGAGCGATAAAACGAGCAAAATTGGAGTGCAATCCATCATCTATGATCCAAATGAATAAGCCGAAAATGAGCTCAAATAGGTAGTTGTTCAAAATTTAAACCAAAAAATTCAATAAAATTCAGATTAAATAATCAAAAAACTTCAAAATTAAAACTAACTCCTTAAGAGCGACAATGAATCTTATGAAGCAGAAATTGAAAGCCTCCAATAATAAATCCAACAAATTACTGAATAACTCAACAAACTAATTCTCAAAAAAACAGAAGACATCCATGTTCAAGTCGATTCCCATTAGGATACTATGGGTTTTAAAAATGACTCTATTTCTATCGGGGATGATATATCGATCGGCCAAAATGCTATTTTCATGCCATATAACAACAACCTGTATATTGGAGTATCAAGCAAAGATGAAGATAGAACTCTTTGCAATGTGAATGGTCTTCATCAGCCAAATTATATACTCAATCTAGATTGTTTTCCCTCCAAAACACGCGAACTTCTGAGGTACTTTATGTGATATTTAGTGAATGTTCGTTATTGCTGGTTTTGAAGGTGGAGCACCTGAGTAAAACAGGGATTAACTACAGCGTTGAGGGAAAGATCCAGTACTTACTAGGCTTTGAAGAGGACAACTTGGCTGTCAAGAATTATGTTCCCTATTTGGGCTGATAATTTGATTATAAGTTCTATTAGTTTAAAGCAAGTCATATTTATTACATTCAATGTTTTTTTTCTTTGAAAGCGACCAAGAAAAAAGAGTAAGAGAGGACATTGAGAAAAATCTATAGATCTGCATGTCGAATCCTAAAAAATATGAGGGTTCTAAGCAGGTCATCGAAATGCACATCAGCTCATCTAACCAGAAAGCCATCGAACAAGTCGTTGACTATGTCAAGGCAACTATCAAAGACGAGGATTTGCAGCCTATTAGAAAATATCAAGCTATTTTGTTGCTGAGAGATTTGATGCGAACCCATAACAAAGCTTTGGGAAAATATGTCGTTAAGAAAGCTCTTAAACGTTTGACCATCCTAGCCCAGCATAAAAATGGGACACCTGAAGAGGCTGATGACAAAAGAGGAAGAGATATATTTGGAAAAGTCAAAAGAGATCAGGAAACTTATTCGATTCAATTCCTTAATACTCTCTTGTCGGCCCTCGAATAATGGGGAACGACTTGGCCAAAAGCACCAGATGGTCCCTACAAAGATTTCCATCGATAATACAATGAACTTGTAATGAACAAGGTCAAATTCCCAAAAGAAAGGCCTAAATAGCCATTGAAGCAAGTATCAAGAAGTCTATCTCCAGTTCAGACTGGAAAATCTATTGAAAAACCTCCACCAAGTACCAAAGAAGCTCCTTCTCGCATCAACAGAAAGGAATCTATTCCTGAGAATAAGCCTGTAATGAAGCCAGGATTGGAGAGGCAACTTCAAAATTTTTACGATCAAATGCTGGAATCGATTCAGTTGTTTGGCAGTTTTCTAGAAGAAAGCGATCTAGACGGATGTATTTTTTTATTTATTTAGTTCCTGTCTTGAGATAAATTTCTACATAAATGAACAAAAATTCAGATAAAGGAAACTAACTTGTCGTAGAGCTAGAAGATGAAGGGTAAAATAGTCTTCATAGACGAAAAATTTAAGCCATTTTTGATTTCATAACTGACCTGAACAAGGATATGAGCAAAGTAGCTAAAAAAGGAGAATTGTTTGAAAAATTCAAAAGAATATTTATCAAGAAAGTGAACTAGACAGTTAAAATTTTACAAGAGAAAGAAAAAAAGAAAGAAATTAAAAAGCAAGGGTCGATCCCTTAGAGACAATCTGGGTCTTCCGTTCCCAAGGAATAGCCAACTCCACAGGTCACAGAACCTCAAATCGAACGGCCAAAGATAAAGAATCAAAATCGTTATACTTCAGTATCAGGAGGACAAATTCTTGAACAATTCCAACCTAATCAATCATAGATCAAAGATCCCAAGGAAAGTAGTCTTAATAGCGATAGATTTGGCTCATTTGGAGGTCCTACATCCTAAAGACATGGAGCGACCATCACATTAGATTCTCCTGTGGTAGACAAAAAAAAAA
>Ga0100378_1002294_pt1 | contig 19131 bp, 15 predicted proteins | sample CryGeymeta201502_FD_81535 | JGI IMG/M metagenome (GOLD analysis project Ga0100378, IMG submission 81535) | Groundwater microbial communities from Crystal Geyser aquifers in Utah, USA - Crystal Geyser metaG 2015-02 | ecosystem: Environmental > Aquatic > Deep subsurface > Groundwater | place: USA...
ATCGAATACCTCATGGTAGCTGTTTTTTCCTTGAACTCGTAAACAATATCATTTTATCCTTATTTTATATGTCCTTTTCGATTGATCGGCAACCTTAGAGCATTCTCTCTGTTCAAAGCCAATGATATGAATGCCTTAGGATCATATTGCTCTATATGTTACATTAAATTGTGAGTCAACTGAATGTCAATGATAAGGTTTCCTGATAAAAATGCACGAGCTTGTTCTAGTTTTACGGAGTTGATATTTTTTAGAGTGAATCTGGTGAAGGCAGGAACGATGATTTTCCTCTTCTCCTTCACCTCTAGTATCCCTTCTCTGATCAGATGCTATATGTTAAATTTATCAAAGCCGAACCACCTCTGTTCCTGATACTGCGTGATGACTCCTTTGAACAGTCCTCGGAAAGAATTACCATAAAGTTGTGCTATTCTGTGGTCATACTTTTCTCCATTAATCACAAATACTTCCAAGGCTTAAATTCTTCCTTAAAAATATACCTCTTTTGTTTCGCTTTTTACTTCGTATACTGCAGGCTTTTGTTGCTCAAAAAATCCTGAGAAATCTCCAACAAAAGTCAGCTGATCTTCAGGTAATAAAGGTACTGGAGTATAGAAAAAACCAAGAAGTGAGCCTCGAGCTACATAATAGGGAGCATTATAGAGTTGTGGCTTAGATTGGGATGTTTCCTGAAGATAGTTAAGAGGTAATTAATGTTGAGTGATGCGAATCAGCCGAAGAGGGTGAGTCTTCATCGATAACTATAGAAAAATAATTTCAGCCGATAAATGACAAGGACAACTATAATGACAAAAATCAATTCTTAAAATGTTATTGTGATTTCTAAGCTTGTTCAAAGCAATAAATTTTTATCTTTATTCGTATAAACCAAGTTAGAATAATGATGCCGCAACCCTACCAGAAAAAAGAATCGCCAACCTTCAAATAAAGTTATGAACAGTAGGAAAAGTTAAAATTCACACCCTCGGACAATGAAAGAAAAAGTCCTTCTCCAATCAAACATCAACAAAACATTTCAAGATCCACTAAAATTAACAATATGATCAGCAATCTTTTCAGAAAGCATGACGAAATGAAAAAACATGTGGAGTAGTTAAGGAAGCAAAAAGAGGCTGAATATTAAAAATAGCTTCAAAAGTATGAATACATTCCTAAAATTACCCACAGCAAGCGGTACAAACCATCAGGGACCTTCTAGAGCAGAAATCAAAATTTGTATATTAACTCTAATTCAGAATCAAAGACCGCAAGGAATTTCGCGAGGAAGAAAGTCAAAAAAAGCAGAAAGAGGAGCTAAAGCCATGTCCGTTTAGCCCTGAGCTCATTGCTAGAAAAAGATCAACGCAGATCCTAGAAAGGAAAAAATTGAAATAATAGGGAATAGATGAGCTCAGAAATCCAACTGGACGATAGGAATCCTTTAGACTGCAAATGTCAGAATCCAGAAAAAAATGTTCAAAATCTCCCAGTGGAAAACAGACTCTTTCAGCTCTGAAAAATCTCATTAAAGGTGAGCTACGCAGAATCGACCTTCTCTGAAGCAGACAGTCTATAAATGATGATAAATACATGTGGGTTAATATGATAGCCGTATATATTTCCTTATTAAATTTGGACCAATCAATATTTAGAGTTGCGATTGTCTGATTAATTTTGACTCAAATCGCGAGGCGGACTTCAGGATTTATTACGATTTTCAAAAATGGCAGGAAAGAAAGGCGGAGAAGCAAGAAGAGCTGGTGCTGACAAGAAGGGAAGAAGAAGAAGAGTTGAGACCTTCTCCATCTACATCTACAAGGTCCTCAAGCAGGTCCACCCCGACATTGGTATCTCCAAGAAGGCCATGAACATCATGAACTCTTTCATCCACGACACCTTCGACAGAATCGCCACCGAAGGATCCAAGCTCGTCAGATTCAACAAGAGAAGAACTCTTTCTTCCCGCGAGGTCCAATCCGCTGTCAAGCTCATCCTCCCCGGAGAGTTGGCCAGACATGCCGTTTCCGAAGGAACCAAGGCCGTCACCAAGTACATCCAACAATGATCTTGCATGGCTTTAGTGCTCCTAATATTGTCACTGTCCTTTTTTGTACTATTAATCGATTTAGGATTTGTTTGAATCAGAATAAAGAGTTATTACGTCATATGTAGCGACTAAACAAGCTTGAAGCCGAACTATGCAAGCAAGAGGAGTTCCAATTCACCACCGACAAGGGCTGTCTCACCCCTGAGCAGCGTAAATTCTACGAGGAAAATGGTTATCTCATCGTCCGTAACTTCCTCAAGCATGACGATATTGATAAGTGGACTTCCCGTTTCAGAGAATACTGTAATCAAAGTCTGGCTCCGTACTTGTGCTCTTATATACAGCCTTCCTGGTATGCAAATAGTGAGGGATATATCTCTTGCCAAGAAACATAAGGACAACTACAAGAGCATGGTTGGTGAGGAAAATATCACCAAGGTTCAAGATTTCCAGTTTGACGACGTCCTCCAAACCTACTGCACCAATCCTGACCTCATTCCTTACCTCAAGAGCTTCTGTGGAGAAAATATCAAATCTGTTCATACCATGTTCATCAATAAACCTCCTCATATGGGAGTCAGCTCTAGACATCCTCCTCACCAGGATCTGGCCTACTTTCCCTTCGGTCCTGCCAACAGAATTGTCGCTGCCTGGGCTGCCCTTCAAGACAGCACCGTTGAAAATGGTAGTCTTCATATTAGCCCCAAGACCCACCTTGGAAAATTCTATGATCATTCTTACCCGACTGATGGTGAAGTCAACAAGGCTTACTTTGGAATTAAATAGTTTCAAGACCTCAAGGGTGAGATGATAGACCTTGTGATGAAGAAGGGAGATATCGTATTTTTCCATCCCTTGATCGTTCATGGTTCAGGCATCAACAAGTCTCAAGGCTACCGTAAATCCATGTGCTGCCACTTCGCTTCAGCTGAGTGCAAGTACATCCCCATCGAAGGAACCGTTCAGGAGCTGGTTGCAAAGGATGTTATGGGTTACCTTGAGAAGAAGATGAAGAAGAGCAAATCTGCCGTTGACTTCAAGGATTACCACTCGGTCTGGAGGTTCAAGTCTGCCTTGGTCGCCGGATAAGAGTTTGAAGGTTGCCTGTGATCATTGTGATAAACCATAAAAGCATTAGCCTGGATAGGGTTAAATATATAAAACTCAGTCATTTTATAATTCTTCCAAATGAAAAACAATAAGCATTCCCGAGTATTGAATATAGTGGTTCCTCATCGCCTTGATATTACTCCTGAAACCCGTGAATCCAATCTTCTTAAAAGCAGAGACCCCAATCTCTTTAAGACACAAACTCCCTAAAAACTTAAAGTCATCAAGCTGGAACCTGAACGAAGCTTTGAGTATGTCGGTGTTAAGGCGTTAAGATCCTACTATGATCGAATGAAAAGAGGAACCAGTAAAAGGATGAGTACAATTACAAGGGTATCTAGTATTTCCAAGCAAAAGGATGAAAATATACTGATAAGTCAAGGATAACTACTGAATCTGAAATAAAATATGAATAGTAGCAACGGGTCTAACTCGTTTATCCCTTACCAGAGTTTGCCAAATAGTCCTAAATGCAACGAATCGTCTCTCTATCACTCACGCAGCTTTTTTCAAAACAGTAATTCCTCCTTCAGTGTCAAGAAAATGAAACACTGTCATAAAATTTATGAGGAATTCTGGTAGCAAAACGAGCAGCGTTGTTTATAAACAATGAAGGGATTTCCTTCTCTATTAAAACTTGCCACTGAATCCAGGTAAAAAATATAAGAAAAAGAGGTTAATTACTTCAAATACATCAAAAATCACATGAGTACTCAAATGTGGGAGTCCGCCTTAAGACAAAATTTTGATGTGAACAAAGTTAACAACCAAGTCAATAAAATGAAAGTAAAGAAGAACCTTTTGAGCTTGGTAGGCCGACAAAAGATGTTACAGGAGACTGACTGGGTTAAGCGTAAAGGAGAAGAAGGGTATCGTTTTAAATTATTGGCCAAAAACTAGGAAGAATGATTATCTGTATTTTTTATAATATTTCATCATAATAGTAAAAAACAAAATCATTATACTTTCAGTGTGCTCATGGCCTGCAGAAGCAGTAGGTTTCTACTCTTCACATTGGCAAGCTCGTTCCTTTTTTAGACCAACTAGTTAGCAATTCTGATCTCTTTCTACCTGGCTTAACCTTCCCATTGTGTCTAAATAAATAATGAAATTACCTGAAAGGCTCCTCTTAATTTTTATGCCCTCTTTTGTTTCTCTTGCTGTTATCTTTCAACTTCGACAATTTTCATTCTGATATATTTCAATTTCTAAAATTTATCAGCAAAGTCCTGGATTTTTTCTTCATTGTCAGCTTAGCCATATTGTATTTCTATTTCCTACTCGAGTTGCTCGTAATCGTGATAGCTTAAATAATGCTTGTCTTTAACACTCTTAGACTTTTTGCTCTTCTGTCTTGTGGATCTGCTGATTTATTTGAGTTCATGCTCGATTTATCCTATTCCCATTTATGTTATTCCCATATTGGTTTAATCTGTGCATATTGAATTATAAGGAATAGTAGGCATTTATTTCTGAGCCTTCAACTCTTTCTTCCTATTTCTTAACTACTTTATTGTTATTTTTCCTTTCTCAATTGACTGTTGAATTACTTGCTTGATCTCTTTGACTCGAGACTCTTCGCATTCGATCATTTTTTTGATATTTTATAGATAGCTACTCAGATAGTCAGTCGACGATCCATACATTTTGTTCAGGTCGCATATCTTGATAATAACCTCAAGCTTCTTTCTGAGCTCCATTTGGTTACTATGATTCTTCTCAATTTGCATTTTTTTCTTCTAGATGTCTACAATAGATCTATTCAAGACTTGTATTTCCTCCTGACTCTTATTGTTTTGTCTCTACTGTATTCTTTTGGCCTATTCTATCTTTTCAGTGAGCATGTCATTTTAGTGCTTGTATTCGTTATACTTCCTGATCAAGAGAGCATAATTTCTGCTGTCTTGATGATTCTATTTTTAACTTCTCCTAGTCTTATCACCTCCAAATTTAGTTTTTTTGAGAGTTGGAAGCATATATGTCTCCTTTTCATTTGTTTCCGTCATGAATAGATTGAGGTTTGGCATACTTGACTGCCCTTTTAGGCCCCTTGATTTTGTTTTCTCCTTTAGCCTAGATTCTTCAATTTTTTCCTTCAGAATTGCTTAATCAATATTTTCTTTCTTTATTTTAGTCAACCATGAAGATTATTCAGTCATTTTTTTAAACAGTTAACCAGTATTAGATTTTGTATTTGATTTCTAAGTTAATCTCTCTTCTCTCCTCGTTCTTACACCTGACTCAGTGCCAGCCTTCGTTACTTTGAGTTTTATGGGCAAAACCTATAGATTCTTATGAGTGTATATGCATAATTTGCTCTATTTGGCTGCTCTAGCAATTTTGAGGACTTATCTAATGAGATGGAACTATCTGGTTGGAGACATGAAGTGAATTGAACCTGGTAAACATTATTTGAGCATGTTTGAGTATACATTTTTGATTGTTTGGCACAGCCAGGGAAATTGCAGCCAGATCCATTGTTTGTAGTAGTAATATTGAACTTGCTCACCCTTTTTGTGATAACTTTAATCCAGATATTCTTTGTAATGCTTCAGAATAAAAGATCCTTTCAACTTCTCAACGTCCACCCTGAGCTCTTTTTCATTCTGGATTTCTTCCTAGTTCTCACTATCTTCTGCTTCAAAAGTCAAATGCCTTTCCTTGGAATTACCTTTTTTCAGAGGTGTGAAATAATCCTCAAGATACTCTTTCATTTATCCCAAAAAGTGCTGTCGAAATTTTTACTGATTTGACAAAATGCCAACATTTAATTATTCAACGTTAAAAATAGGGGATTCTTAAGAGCAGTTGATCAGTTATTTATCATCATCTCCAATTTACTCTTGAATCAGCCTCTCTGAAGCTTTTTCAGAACTATTTTCAACTGGGGTTTGATGAATATCCAACTATACCCTGCTCGCTTTTGTTTTTCTTAGATTGAATCCTCCAAATTTAGTTTCACTGCTCTCTATCTTTGAATAGTTGCCTTGCCAAGTGATGTCTGACTTCTCAATAGGTTTCAACTTAGACACTTTGCATTTTCCAATCATAACAAGGTTTTTTAGTTCTTCATAGATGCCAATAGCCTAGAGACTGTCAGCCTCACCTTTTATCAGAGGGTGCCTGAATGCTGGAGTTTTTGGATTTTAAAATTCAGAATATTCTTTGAAAAACATACAAATCTGGAAAATGATTTTGTAAAGTTCTTCCTCTTTAGGATAGTAGTGAGAAGTATAGGACTCAATAGATTTGTTGTACTAATAGACAGGATCAAACTGTTATAGTTGTTCGAGTCTCAGCCAGCATTGGCAGAGCAATTCTTTGCTGAGTGGGGTGTACAGCATAATGAAATTTTAGATTCTGCTTATCACCTCTTTCAGTTAGCAATAACTTTAGCTCATCAGTAATTGAAAAACAATCTCTTCCAGATCTCTCAAACGAATCGAATCTTTTTTAATACTTTTGACTATTGAATTTCTGTAAGTCTTTGCCTTCTCATGAGTTGGGTCAACCAACTGACCTATAATATCCTTCATTAATTTTTAGCAGATGATGAAGTAAGAGCCTGTACCGATCATCAGAAATGAAAAATAATGCGTGAAAACATCCCATTTATCAATACTGAGGTTGACCATTTTGCATAGTTAACGACTCCTGAGTCCTTTTCTGCTAAGAGTAAGCACAAAAAGCAAAGATTTGATAACATCTACTGTTAACTGGGAATCTGAAACACATGCGATATAGTCGCTTAAGATGCCACTAAAATCCTTTGCTTTTATGTTGAGTTTAGGTTTCAAAGTCAGCATTTAATTGATGCAGTAGAGGCAATGAAGTGATAAGTCTTTGTTAGAATCAAGAATAGTCTTGATACTAGGGTTGAACTTTGAAATAATTTTATCTTTTTTTCCTTGACTGATTTGATGCCTGAGGACGGTACAGTTGCCGATGAAATAGGCCTGATCAGTCCTGCTTGTAAGGATAATTTTGATATGAGGAGGTATATCTGAAGGCAGCCAAAACTGTGGTTCAACAGCATTTCCCTTAGAATCAAGACACAGATCGATTCCTTCAATAACAATGACCACTTTAGGCACTTCTTGTTTTTGATACCCCAGGTATTCCTTTTATAGAAAGTCAGAAGTGACTTCCAGCCAATACTTGAAGTATCGTCTCAGTTTTTCTTCATTCAGGTCTACTCTTTGCTCTATCGAGAAATGGTTCTAAATCTATCAATGATTACCCTCAGCTCGACCATTGTCTTGTACAGAATATTGTAATAAATGGGAGTCACAGATCCGAAATGAGGTATGAATAGCCAGTTGGAATGAGCACTTGTTTGAGTTTTTAGGAACGAGTATAGCAATGTTTTTTTGCCTGAGTGAGGCTCACCAGTGATTAGAAGACATGGCTGAGTATCGTTGTGCACCCATTTATCGAGGTGATCTAGTTCCTCGGTGAACTCAACTATCTTGAGTTTCGAGTATGCCTGAAGCAATATTTGGGCTTCGCTGAATCGGTTAAAATTTACTCACAGTAATCCTTTTCGCCAATAAGAGCAACTCCTTCCGAAATCATGCTTAGAATTTTATCAATATAGAAACAATAGAATATGAACTACCTTCACTCCTAAAAATAATGCGGATTAAACGTAAGCCTTTCCTTGGAACCAACTACAGATTGGAACATATATTTAAAGCTTTTCTTGTTTAACTCAAAGAAAAGAATCTGAATCTGCCTCACTGTGTGCATCAGATGATTTCTAGTGGGAATCAGATTTGAAATCTGGAGCGCTCTGATGATGATAAATTTGGAGGTTTATAGCAAAATTGATTGTATGTTTGATAATTAATTTGTAGAAGATGACAACTGCACCCGCAGCCGAACAACTCAACCTCAAGGTCAAGTCTCAGGTACATCATCATTTATGCAGGACGGAGAAGAAGTCTTCTTCAAGATCAAAAATACCACCCAGCTCAAAAAACTCATGGACGCCTATTGTCAGAGACAATCAGTACAAATTATTCTATGCAGCTGAAAGCCAACAATGTCCGTTTCCTTTTTGATGGTGAACGTCTGCACGAAAATCAAACCCCCAAAGATCTGAACATGGAAAATGGCGATGAGATTGATGTAGTTATTGAACAAGTGGGAGGTAGATGCCTACCTTTGTGATTGCTTCTCGCATTATCTAAGCTTCTTTTTACACTATTTTGAATAAAAATAATGATGAATGTAAAGCAGTGTACAAAGTAATAAAAGGTAACAATTTATCACTCGTTGCCTGAAATTTCCCCATAAAAATCTGTGAGGTTTTGTAGCTAGTAGGCGTTGACCATTTCATCAACCTAGTCCTTTTGGGGATAATCTTACAGGCCAGCTTTAAACCTTATTTTTTTCTGAGCCATCCTAGACTCCTTGCTGAATTTATCAGCCAACTACTTTGGGTTGTCTTTGCTGAAATAGCCGTTGAAATTTGCCATGACATCTAAGTTGATGTCCCAAATATCATCCTCAAAGTTGTTACCTTTCTCCCTCTTCAAAAGCTGCTCCTAGATGACCTCTCGAATGCGTTACTCTCGAAGTTTATCAATGGTGGTCATAGTTCTTGGACGTTTACTAGGAAGACTGCTAGTCATTTTGAGTTGAGCAATGGTCTCCTGAAGCAAATTATTTTATTGGATCTATTGAGTTATCTGTCCGGTTCTTCCTCTTATCATATTGTCCCGATAGCCTTTTATTTTTTTATAGTATTCCATAGGAGTCAAAGTAAAAAATTATCTGCTCCTTTAAAACATCCTCCTGTGATTTTTCCCTTTATTGGTTTTATAGATCTCCTTGTTAATGACATGTTGCTAGTAGGGCATATAGTGTAATCGTGGACAACTGAACTTGAAGTGGCTGAATTCTTTACAAAATTAACAAGGTTTTACCTAAAATTCATCAGGTATGTTCCTGCATTTGTCACGAAGGAAGCAAAATAATTCATAATCCATGTCACTTTTCCTGAATATTTTAATAAATTTCTCATATTCCATTGTGAAAAGGACAGAAAATTGAAGAGACTTAATTTCATATTGAGGTCTAGTTTTAGAAATGAAGTCTAGGCTTGTCAGAAATGGAAGGTCTCCACTTCTGACTCTGATCTAGTCAGCTATTGCATCGTTGAAACCACACCCATTTTTCTTGCAAGCATAGCCGATATGTCCCTTTCGAAGAATAATGAGATTGAAGTCATCTTAAAGCGCCCTGATAACCTCCTGTGGATGTGATATTTTTGTCTATAGCACTTAGCTGAAGTTACAGAGAGTCCTATCCAGGAGTGATTTGAAGAAAACAAGTTTATTCAGTATTTCCTTGTTGGCTTCCTTGAGATAGGTGGTGCGTAGGTTATCAGGTAGTTCTTTTAAAAATTATTGGTCTTCTTCATAGTTGAATTTTTTCTTTATTTTTGAAGACTCTTCAATGTAGTTGTTGATCTTGAATTATAATTACTCAGATACCGTGTTTTGGTCCGAAAGTTTCTTGAATATTTTGAATTTTTTGCTCCTATTCTGATCCTAGCGTCGGATGTTGGTTATGATAGAACCCACTCGATTGATATTGTAAGCCATTATAATGCAACTGAGGGTCTCAATGAAGATCAAACAAATGGCCTCTTGATAGTTGGCAGCAGCAATATCCCCAAAACCGACAGTGAGCATAATATTAGTAGCCCAATAGACCGACCAGACATATTTTTCGACCCAAGGAGATCCAATTAGTCCCTTGTTAAGCAGCCAATTATTGGCTGGATTCATACCTGCCATGGCTCCTAGGAAGATAGCGATGATATGAGCATAACAGAAGTTGACTAGAAACACTTTCGCTAGTTCCCAATACTGTTCGTTATAAACATTTCTGATGAAATAAACCTCAAGTTTTTCGATCTTATTGAGACACTGAGGCAATTTGAAGATAATAAACATCCGAAAGAAAGTAATAAACTGTCTCTGTGAGGCCATATCGATCAGAATGATAATGAAGCTGACAAGATCCACCCAAAAGTCTTGATGAATGTAGTAATTTATTATATCTCTGATGATCTATATTCGTTTTCCTGCCGAAAACTTGACAGTCACCAAGTTCTTCACGATCTATCCGAAATAAAAGAAAAAGCTGGTCATCTGGATACCCTCAATGACACTATAATCTCCACTCAGCAAATCCTAGAAAACGAAGGAGATGGAGTATATAATTAGAAGTGAGATGATCTGGACAACGCTGATGAGATTTATTATGTTATCTACGATCGGCTGTACTTAGAACCCCTTATAGTCGAGAATTCTGTTCCCTTCCTATTCTGTTATTTTGTAGTCGACAGGAGGGTAATAAGGGGAAGATCTTCTAATTTTCTTGATAAAATTTTTCTTAAGGTTTGATATTTTTTGGGCTTGAACGATACCCTGAAGAATGTTATTTTTTTCGAATAATAGTCGGCAGCTATTTTTCTTTTTCGAATCAGCCTCTTGTTTCAGACGAGTCATTTGCCTCTATAGTCGTCTTTCTCGCTCCATATACTCATCATCTTTCACCGATATGCTATTTTGAGTGGTATCTCTGGGAGTTCTTTTCCTTTATGTGAAACTCGAAAAATGACTAGATTCCTGCTTGAGCATTGAGGCATTGCTGGATCGTCCATCTCCAGGTTAAAAAATAGAAATAAGGTAGTTTCCCATAGACTAATAGGAAGTCTTCCCCTTATTTGTTTTTTTGGAAGTCGAGAGAGAGTGTATACTTTTGTGGGTGTCGCCTAAGTTATCAAGCAACACCTTGGGAGAGACAGGTTCCCCGTCTGTATCCGCTACGAGTTGTTTTTTGAACTTCATATACTATAGAATTCAATCATCTATCATAGCATTCGAAAGTGTCAAATATATATAAACAGTTTATGATAGAAATTTATCCATTTTCACTCTCAATAGTTCCATCTCTTTGAAAAAATGTTTAATATAACATCATAACTCCATATTATCCATTTTAAATTATAGATCCGCGTCTTATTCCTCCTTGTGCCCAAACAACTCCATCGACTCCAAATCTGATGGCCCGAATATACGGGCTATCACCGGAGTATTATCATAGTAAATGTTGCTGAAATGAATATTTTCCTCCCGACTCTAGTAGTAGTAATCCCTCTCAAGAAGTTATTCATACTCTTGAGCAAAAGATTCCACCTGCATCACACCTTCACTCTATCCCTCAATCACTCTTCCATTTTAGCTCATCTATTTTTTTATCTAGACTTTGGTGGCCTCGGGTTAAAACTATTAGGATCGGGCAGTGACATCTACAGAATGACCGGAAGATGGTACACTCACCCCACTGATGTTTCCAGTTGTGTTACTGCCCTTGTTCATTTATTCCCCTAGATCCATGTCGCTTAGGTCGCTACAAGAAGAATTCAGACTGCTAGATGAGAGGTATGAAAAAGATGACTCACTTCTGTCAGAGTCAATTGAGCTGGAAGACGCTTTTTTTTTGAGGGTGCTTTTGAGAGGAGGCTTGAGGTACTCAAGCTCATACTCGAATTTGAGACCCTTGTAACCCTTTTTGTAGTCTTTGTCAAAATGTTGAATATCGGCTATCAGCTGCTTGGCAGTCTCAACTTCCTCGAGAGAATTTTCTTACTAAAAGCTGAAGCTAAACAGTCTGTTTTTTATGCCTATTTATACTTGATGGTGTACCATTGCAAAAGTCAGCTAATTATTCATCTATTTTGGAGCTCGATTTAAACTTAGATTATGTGGTTTTAATGATCTTAGAAAGGACACTTTCTTTGAGGAGAGCGTATTCCCCCTGGAAAAAATCGTGAATTATTTTGTTGAGTTTCCGGAAGGCCTTCCGAAGTTTGGAATAGAAATGGTTTTTGACACAGTTATCAGACCTCAAGTTAAATAGAATATACCTTCCAGGAAGCTTCTGGGCAATGAGGGACCACTTATTGCCAACTTCCTCATGCATATCGTAAAGGGTGTGCTACTATTATTCATTCCACTCAGAGTTGACAATGGAAGAGTCGAGATGGTTGTGATATCTACTAAATCAAAGAGTACCTTTCGCGGCACTGTTTGCCTGTTCGGCCTGCAAGACCGAACTCTTGCTACATGATCCTAGCGATATTGGCCCATTTCTTCTCTCCTCTCTCCTCCCTAAGCAACTTCAATATTTTGTCCTCGTCCTCAGACCATACTTTTCTCTCAGGCATTATATATTATAGATGAAGCATCATCAGAAGGATAGTTCTACCTCCAAAAGCTTAACTTAAACCTATGTCTAAAAGTAGGTACATTTTCAAACGAAGGGGATTCGGATGTGGGTGTTAAAAGTTGAAACAGAATGACCGACAAGTAAACAATAAAATTATTATCATATAAGAGCTGGGCAGATCAACTCTTCACAGACCCGCTTGAACATGTGATAGAAAGGTTATTATTCTGTCTAAATCTTCACTTTCTATTCCTTCTCAAATGTCAGCTCAGCAGTCAACAATTTTGGCTGGGCTTTACGATTCTTGGTGAGCTTGGAGTCTAACTGATTGATCTCAAGAATCAGTCTAGATATATTTCTTTCTTCTTGAGGTTATTTTTGTCTCCGGTCGATGACACTTTCAAGAAGGTACAGCTGGTTTTTAATATCTGACTCTCAATAAAGGTACTAATGCATCGGTCAACGAGTTCTTAGTCGTACTTGCAGTTAGTCTTGAACTTACTTTCGCTGATTTAGATTATTTTGTAGAGAGTGTTCATTCGAATTTGCCAAGAGTCTGTTCTGAGCTTTTAACCAACTAATCTGTTGAGTTTCCTTGCTGCTTTCCGTAATTTGGAGTAAAAATGATTTTTAATGCAATTATCACTCCTTCCATAGAGAAACAAAATACCTTCCGTTCAAATTCAGAGCCATCAGTGACCATTTGTTGCCCAGCTCCCCATGCAACCGAAACAGCTCGTTTTATTCCTCAACAGTCCATTCTGTCGACACGATCGACTGGTCAAGATGATTGTGATACCTGAGTCACCAACATTGTACCGTTCTCGACATTGTTTTCCAGTTCTTCCCTCGATCGAAAATTCCTGCTGCATGAAACGCGCGATCATCGACCATTTTTTGAGTCCCCGAACATCTTTAAGGTGCTTAAGAGCTTTGTCCTACTCCTCAGTCCAGAGTTTGCGCTCAGGCATTCCCGATGCGTTGTAAAAATTAATAACTTTGAAAGTAACTTCAGTAAGGAGCAACGTTCCACCTTTTTATATGTGATAGTTGACCCTATCCTTGTTGTTATTTCATAATCTTTGGAAAATGTCATTTTACTATATTGTGCTCCTTGAAAAAAGAGTCACAAACATTGATAGTTGTCGACCAAAAGATATTGTCTAAAAAATCGTTTTCAAATAGTTTTTGATAAATTATCACAAAATATTTCGTTTCTCAGGACTAGCCATCTTTATTACGATATTCAGTCTAATTTCAATATGAACATTAGATATTCTATGCCACAATTATTATATGGGAAAATAGCAAACCAGCTCATTCTGGAGTTTCTATACTAAAAATCAGACCTCTATCAGCTAAAGCATCTCTAGGACCCAAAAGAAAAATTAGTTCGAACAGCTGATGTAGGATAATAAAACCTCATTTCTTGTCGATTGGCCAAAAGTCACCTATGCTTGTTTAGCAGTTGCCTTCGTCGTTAAAGGAGTCCGTCTTTTCCTCAGAGAATGATTTCACAATAATTTTAGTCGGTTCAATAAAGCAAAGATTATCATTTTGAATGCTGATACTCATAGAGATACATTCCATGATGGGGAGTCGCAAAGGCAAAGTGTTTGTGCTTGTTTGAAAAATCCAGACTTAGGCACCCTTGACTTAGGCCCTTGAGTGTCATTACTGGAACATGCTGATGAGGATTATTACCTTTTTCCTCGTAGATCCTGACTTCGCTATTTGGACCGGTTGATCCTGCTCCAAACATAGTCGGTTATCTTTTGTTAATAGCTGCAGCATAGATGTACTCAGCATCATCTTTATCTCCATTTGTCCAGTCTATCTCTTCTACTTTTTTCAAAGTTTTGATATCCCAGAATTGAATTTGGTTCTGAGCCGAGTAGCAACCAGCCAAAATCATTCCGTTCTCGTAGGTCAAAGATTAGCCTGAAATGTTAGGGCCTTTGAAATGATGTGAGCTCTTCCCGCTTCTGACGTCCCAAATGTGTACGACGCTATCCCAACCACCAGATATCAAGGTATGATCATCAATGAACCTGACAGCAAATATCCTATTGTCATGTCCCACATCTTTCCACCCTCCTGGTAAAAAGTCCGTACTCACTGATTTCGTTTCTACTTAAATGTTCAAATACCTTCGTCATATATACGAACATGACAGTCTTTGCCTGCAGTAGCGAAGGACTTTCCAGTCCATGAAAAATCGAGAGTGTTGATATGGTTATTATGTTCCTGAACCGTGAAGAGAGGTTTGAGTGAAGGTACATGCAAGAAAGTCACGTGTCCTCCTCTTGATAACTATCTAAGTACGCATCTGCTGCTGCTAAAATTTTAGCCTTACCCTCAAGGGTTGGTTTCCACCTATTTAGATATATTTTCTTACTTCATACTCATAATGGAGTTCTCTCTGATGTCATCACTTCTTGAGACAAACTTCTCTAAATCTACCTACATCTACGTTCTTGAATGCTATAAATAATCCTTGTTCCGTTCTTGAGCCCCAGAGCCAGCAACTCCCCCTCACGGTCAAATTTGCAGCTCATGATATCGTTATGTAGTTTTCTGCTGGTCAGTTTCGTGAGTGTGTAGCCTAGTTATGTATGGATGCTGTCGTTAGAGGCAATCTACTTAAGGTCTGTGGCGGGTGGTGCATCTTAATTGTACTCAAGGGGAGTGCCTTCGAGCTGATCAATATTTTCAGGGTCCATCAAGATATATTATTCAGATTGACATTGGTATTATTCAGATGTCGAGTATTATACACATGCTATGATCTTATCAACCTAAATACAATCACTCTTTGACCTCCTCTACCATGAAGTTCTCTACCGTTCCGTTAGGAAGCAGGTTGTAGCTGATGCGAACCGGCTTTTCCTCCTTCGGAGCAAACTTATTCTTAAGATCCTCTTCGAACAAAGACACTATATATCCCAATTTTCTGAAGGAGTCCAAGAGTTCCTACTTGGTGACTTTACCAGAGTATGTGTTGGCTGCATTTTGGAGGGCCAGCAGTTGCTGGTTGTCGAGATTGCGCTCTTCTTTGATTTGGGTTAATTCTTTAGAAGTGAAGACACTCATCAACTCGCTATCTATCTGATTATATAAAGCTGCCCGGTTATAATTCAAATGAGATAAGCCATCACCGACCTCACCAAAGACTAAACACACCATTTATTGACTCTCCAGCGAAAGCACCTTCTCGATCCTTCTCTCTCGCAAAAAACTCAAGTCTATTACAGAGAGCTAAGGAAACTTAACTACCACTCAACTCAGCCCATAGCTCTAGAGCCCCTCATGACAACTGCCATAGTCGTAGCTGAGCAATCCCAAACACTGAAAGATTTGGCAGGCAGATCAATTGCAGCCGTCTGCCTGGCCCTCAATAGAATCCTATCATCAAAGTAAGCTATACATGGGATCATTGCAGGTCTAAAACTCTATATTGGTGGCATCAAGCCTCACGAGCAACAGTTAAGGTTAAACTTGACCGTTTTGTTGGAGCAGATCAATTTTGGAGTCAACTACATGACCAAGTTTGAGAGGGCTATTTTGTATTTTGACTTTGTGGAACTAGTAGGATAGGCTCATGGGTATATGGGAATATTCAAATCCTTCGCCTGGCTTCTCTTCCTATCTACTAGTCAACAAATAGCGACAAAAAACCCCCAGGAAACAGACTACTTACTTATTTCGGTACTCTATCTCATGGTTCGATATGGCTTCGATTATTTGCGTCCTAGGTGCTGTCCTCCCCTCGATAGTAAAAGATCTCTTGTCAGCACTATTCTTAGCCAACTTTTTCAGATTTTCTAGATAGACAACCCTCAGCTCTTCAAGAGGGTTACATCTTCAGTCGATGACTGTTTCTAGCAACTTATCGCAACTGGCATTATCAAATGTCACAATCATGAACATTATGACTTTTTGAAACCTGAGCTCATTCATTACAACTATAAAAGGATCGATCATCAGTATTAAATGGCCCACAATCCACATACTGTTGACCTCCGGCTTTTCCTTTAGAATAGACATAGGAATCTGACTCCGACAAAACACACAAGAGTCACTCCTAAGCCTGTAACAAAAGGTCCTTCTCGACAGTCTCACAGCTTCCATAGCCATAAAATTCTCACTTTTGAACCGGAAGACAACAAACAGCCTTAACCTTATCAACCTATTCAAACAGCCCGAATGGATAAATTGCCAGGAAACGTAAAACTATCTCCTTGTTATGTTCGAACTCCACTGATTTGCATGCGACCATCTCCTCCTTGCCTGACGATTGAACAATATATGAGGCAGACGATCAGCACACACAAAAATAGAGGAGAACTACCTCAAAACCAGCAGGAAATAGTATAGGTAATCTCTAAAATTCTATCAGAGGAAGGATCATAGTAGGAAGTATAGACAAGGGCAAGACTTACCTACAACTATTTTTTGACCCTTAGCAATTAGTATCTAGAACAGTAGTAATACGATGAGGAGGATCACAATGCTATCCAATGCAGCTCCCTCACCCTTTCACTTCTCCTGAACCTTATCAACTAACATCAACCCGAAGATATGTTCTTATACATCAGGACTACTCTCAATAGTATTCGAGAAGAGATATCTGTCAATGGCTATGAGCTATGGCTGGTATGTGAATTTTTGAAAAAAAATGGCAAAAGATTGCCTTCTTTGATGAATCAAGCCCTCAGTCAGCTCAATGATCTTGTCATCACCTAACTAATTTGGGAGGAACCATCATGTCAGTAAATAGAGACTCAAATCAACTATTGCCCATAGGAATCCATCCATATCAGAAACTACCATGCTCTCCTCGGAAAAGTGCTGACCTTTGTGAAAGGTATCATCACTAATCTACTTTACACATTTTCACTTCCCTAGCTGACCAAGAACTAGATAGGCTCCACAATTTTCCTGCATCTTAAAGCCACCATAATTTCTGCAACTGAGCTTCCATGTAACCGAAACATTCACCAAATCATAATAGCTTAGGCCTATACAGTTCTTAGATTCTGGAAAGTTTAGGGTAAATTGAAATTTAACGATTTGATAGTCAGATATCTCTAATCTTCTGGACTCAGCAATGAAAGGCTCAAAATAATAGTCTACGAGGTCTTAGATAACTAGGGACAACTAGTGGACATTATTCAGTTTTATAGCAACGTTGTTAAGGATTATGCTCTAGAAAAGCTCATCAATCTCACCCCATCGTATGTTCATTTCTATTCAGAAATCTTAATGAATACCCTCCTATCTTCAAGCAGGACTTATTGAGCCCTTCAGCGTCCAAGAAGCCTTCCAACAGTTGCAGAATACACAATCAGCCTGCTTACAGACCTCCTAGCATTCAAAAAAATAATCAAGGTTGTGATAGCTTTGCTGAGCTGGCTCGTTTAGGCAAGAAGGAGCAGTTATTGAACGAAAAGGAGGAAAGAGACGAGACCCGGATGAGGGCCCGTCCTTCTTTCGACAAGCTGGATAGCGGCTTAACGTAAAAGGGCAAATACAGTAGCACAGGAATAAGGTGATATGCATGCCATAAAGAATAATTATAGTATTCTAACATTTATCGAATATTTGTACAGCTATATAATTGCATGACCTTAAATCAAACTGACACCATTGTTTAGGACAACTTTGCCCTCAGGCCATTCATCTGCAACCACCGCAAACTCAGCTTAGCACACTGCTTTTCCTCACAAACCCAAAAAGCACCTCTCGTTGGCAATAAAATGACAACAGTCATCCCAGTGTTCAACTCTGATAGCCAATACTTCACCCCTACCTTCGTGTTGAGCATTGATCAGGTATCAATAGACTTATTCAGAGTTACTACGTGCTGAATGAGGAGTTTGAACTTCAAAAGCATATCGACAAAGTGAGACTAGCCAACATTGAAATATCCAACTCGGTAAGGCCTTACTAATACAGGATTTACATCCGGTCAGTCCTTCGTCTAATTTCTGCCAGGTTTGTCGAACTTCCTACGAAGACTATTACATCCACATATCTGAAGCAGCACACAAGAAAAGTCTCAAAAAACCTACTGCCCATCGCTATATCGAGTAGCTCTGCTCCGCCTTCACAAAAAACCACTCCAAGCCACGCAATGGAAAATCCAGAAAAATCAGGAAGGAATCCTTGAAGTCAAGAAAGACAAAAGAGCCAGAAACGTAAATAAAACTCCTGGCGAGCTATCCTACTAACAGCATTTCTTTTACCAATCCTCTTCAGTGATTCTAGGGAATCCCTGATATGTACTAATACTTTGTAGCTTACCACACTCAGTATTCATCACAACCTTCGATTCAAACGATAACCTTATCAGAAATTAATCCCTTTCCAGTGAAATTAGTAAAATCAGATAATTTAAATGCCATATTGTCAATTTTTTTTCCAGCTTTGTCCTATTTTTACATCTCCCACTTCAGCTCCCATCCTGTGAAACAGGTTTATTCCGGAATTACGGTTCTCTCCGATTGCTCCTTATCTTGACAATCCAGTTGGATTCTGAAAAAGTCGAGGCTCACCGTGATGAGGTGCGACTGGAAAATGTTTGCTTGCAATAGTGTTCATTGATTGATTGGAGTTGTGAGGGAAACTTGGAAAAGTACCCTGTTGGTGGGTACTTTGCACCTGCATTGAACTATTGAACTGATGATTTGGAGCGTGAACATTGTGATGGAAGCCTGTTGGAGAAA
>Ga0100378_1002295_pt1 | contig 19129 bp, 20 predicted proteins | sample CryGeymeta201502_FD_81535 | JGI IMG/M metagenome (GOLD analysis project Ga0100378, IMG submission 81535) | Groundwater microbial communities from Crystal Geyser aquifers in Utah, USA - Crystal Geyser metaG 2015-02 | ecosystem: Environmental > Aquatic > Deep subsurface > Groundwater | place: USA...
AACACAAACAACACAAACAACACAAACAACACAAACAACACAAACAACACAAACAACACAAACAACACAAACAACGCATACATGAATAAGTCTAACAAAAATATAGTATCAGAAGAAGCATACATCAATCAATATTTCATAACTTCAATTAATAAAGTAACATCTTTAAAAAAACTAAATAAATACAATGACGCCGAATTAATTCTTGAAGAACTATCAATTAAATTTCCATCTAAAGAATTTGATGCTAAACAACAATTAGCTGATATATATTTTGAACAAAAACACTACGAAAAAGCTTTAGAGTTATACACAAAATACTTAAATGTAAAAACAAACGATTCTATGATAAAAAACATGAAAGAATGCGCATCCCAAGTTGAACAAAAATATTTAGATGAATTAAGTAATGACTCAACTAATCTAGAGTTAATATTAAAAGTTGCTAAAAACTTTAACTGGCAAGATAAATACGAAGATGCAATTAAATACTTTAAGCAAGCTCTTGACATCAAACAAGATGAAAAAGATGAAAATACTTTTAAAATCTATGTAGAAATGGCTTTTATATATTCGAAACTACAAAATTTTGAAGAATCAAATAATTATGCTAAACTAGCAATTGAGATAAATTATTCAGATACATTAGCGCATATGTTACTCGGAACAAATTTATTTATACAAGGTAAATTTAAAGAAGCTAAATCGTGTTTTAAAAATATAATGAGTATAAACCCAAATAATTCAACTAAGGATACAATTATGAAATTTATTACTCAATGTGATTCACAAATCAATTAATTAAGCAATTAATTTAGTAAAGATAATATGTAATTCTAATTAAGTATTTTTATATGATAATAAGTAATTAATATGTCACTTAATATATTACTTAATTTTGAATTAATTTAAATAGTTAGGTTAATTTATATTCATTTATTTATAATATATTAATTATTGTAATAATGCAACGCCAAAGGCATGTAAATAATAACACTACAAATCCTAAACCTACATCAAATAGTTTATTAAATCATCACTTGAACAAAAATTATTTACAGAAAGGGAGCTTTACAACTGTTATTCCAAATCCGATTACTGGAGGAGTTAATATAATTAGAGATAGTTTTAATATAAACTATCCGAGCAATGATGTTAATTCAGGTTATGAAAATTTAGTGAATAACTTTAATCAAGATTATGGTAAATTATTTAAAAATTATATTTAGATTCTCATATAAATGAATTAAATGATATACATTTTGACAATATAGAACCAAATAGACATTCAAATAATAGGAATGTAAGAAGTAATGATAATATACATTCTAATGTTAATAACAATAATAGAATCAGCAATAGTCTAAATATAAACCAAATCCACTCTCAAGATAATGATTTAGCTCAATTAATTAACATGAATAGTCAAGTAAACCTAAGCCAAGCGTATAGAAATAGATCATTAGCAAGAGATAACCAAGATATGAATCCGAATCCGAGATATCAATCTATAACTTTTTCACAAATGAACAGTTTATATGGAAGGTCTAGTTCAATAGATGATAATAATTCCGATATTTATAATGAAAATCCAAATATTTATAATGAATTATATAACACTGACTTTATATCTAGAAATCATAATCATGAAAATGAAGAACTTGATATATTAACTATGTTAATAAATTCAACAAATATAAATAAACCATTAGAAGAAAAAAAATCAGTAATTAGTAAGTGTAAAAGTTTCTTAATGTCTGAATCAGCATGTTGCAAAAGCAAATTATATAAAACATCAAAACCAGTTATTAAAATTGATAAAACACCTACAGCTCAAATTTATAGTAGTAAATTATTGCCAAAAATAAAAACTTTAAAAAGTAACACAGAGCAAAGATTAAACAAAATAAATACAGATAAAGTTAATACTAACTCAGAAATAATTGTTAAGAACATAATTGGCAAAGTTGAAATTCCAACTAAATTCGATTATCCTTCTTGCATTATTTGTATAACAGTTATTAAAAAAGGAGAAAAGTCTCTATTGATTCCTTGTGGACATATGTTTCATTTTAAATGCGTAGAAAAATGGTTCCTGAATGAAAGTAAGTGCCCAACGTGTAGATTTGAAATAAAATAGAACTAAACTATATAAATAAGTATGTTATTAAATATGTTATTAAATATGTTAAATACAAAAGTATAATAAACAAATTAAAAATTGAAACAAAACTTTATAAAACTATATAGTTTTTTATAATTATTATCTTAACTATAATATTTATAAATAATATGTTCAAGGATTTTCCTTTGTAGATATTGTATTTATCTATAAGTACTAAATTAATTCATTAATAGTAATCAGCACCAGTAGTGTAGTGGTTAGCATACTTCCCTTCCAAGGATGTGTCCCGGGTTCAAATCCCGGCTGGTGCACTCACTTTTTTATTATTTTAATATAATATTTAATACTTATTTATTATTTATTGTTTAATTAATACCTGTATATTTAATAGTTATTATATTAACTTAATATAGTTTTAATGGTTATTTATATTTATTATATTTTAATATAGTTTTAAATGGTTGGTTACATTTATTATTTAAAACAATAATATTTCAATATTTTAGTAGTTTAATTAATCTGTCTAATATATTCTAACTCTAATCCGTAATACAAATACAATATTAAATATTATATATTAAAACTAAAATGGAAATTAAACCTAAAATAAATTATGACTTCTACATTTGTGTGCTTGATTTCGAAGCAACATGTGACGAAGACAACTCAACAATTCAACAAGAAATTATAGAATTCCCTTCTGTTCTTTACGGGTGGGATGTTAAAACAAAAGGTTTTGATTATATATCAGAGTTTCGAGAATACTGCAAACCTAAAACTAATCCAATTCTTACAAAATTTTGTACTCAATTAACTAAAATTACTCAGGATAAGATTGATATCGCTGATAGTTTTCCTAATGTTATTCAACGACATTATAAATGGTTAGTGTCACTAATAGGCAAAAAAACTGCGAATGAAAAAGTTTTAGTCCTAACAGTTGGAGAGTGGGATATTAAAACAATGTTACCAAAGGAATGTAAAATGTGGAATATTAGTAGTGTACCGAACGTTTATAAATATTATATTAACGTTAAGTATATGTTTCAGAAAGTGTTTAAGTATAATGGAAAAGGTATGAAGTCGATGTTAAAAGAGTTAAACTTAAAATTGGAAGGGGTTCATCATTCCGGGCTTGATGATTGTAAAAACACAGCGAAGATTGTTAAAAAATGTATAGAGAGCGGCTATATTTTTAATGAGTCGTATGATCTTCAGTATTCCTATTTGGATCTTGCTATAGATAAGAACATTAAAAATAATGTAGCACTTAAGATTGATTGGGATATATAATATAATTAATTTTTTTACTAATAAATTTTATTTATATTTTTATATTTTTTATTTAAGATTATTTACCTTTATTATATTAAATCAAATATTAATTTAAATTAATAACATAAATCATATTTTTTAATTAAAAATTAATATTACTTAAACTTATTATATATTCTCTGCATATAGTTTAAGAGCATTTATTTCATTTATCTTCATAGACTTCATATCATCTTTAGAATAAGTTGATTTAATAATTCTCTGCCTCATTTTATTTTCAAAATCTTCAATATCTTCGTATTCTTTTTTCAATTCCACCAATGCCTCTTTAAGTGCTTCATTTTCTAATCGTTTTTGGGGATCATATTGCAAACACGAATTGATTAATAATAATGTTTTTGGATTGATAAAATTTGGTCTTACTTGAATAGCATAAGAATCCGTCAAAGTTTTAATCGCATCGTCTAAGTTTGTAAATATAAATGGAGGATTATCAATTATTTCATAAATTAAATAACCTAAGGCCCATACGTCAAAGTCAGGAGATATCTTAGAAGCTAAATTGGAAATATCAAATGATTCCATATTAATAAATCTTTTATTTTCTCCTTTGTAAATTCGATAAACTTCCGGAGGATAAAACGAAGGAAATGTATCAAACTTGTATATTTTAAGCATTGTCATTAAGTTAGCAAGAAAAGGATTTGGAAATTTGATATTTACTTCAATTTGACTGAGCATAAGATTTGATGCTGTTTCAGAAACACATATATCGTTCGAATTTAATAATCCTCCAAAACAAATTGAATTTGTCTCATGTAAGATGGTAATAACCTCAACTAGTTGTGGTATAAATTTTCTTAACTTTACTTCAAATGGGAATAAAGTATTTTTAGTTGGTTCTTTTAATATCTGAATATAATCACTTAAGGTCCAATCACAAAATTCCAAAACAATAAAAAGTCCATCATCGTTATCGATATAATCATACAATCTTTGTATTAAATTACACACATTCAAGCCATTGTACTTCTTTTTAATTTCTGGTGATTCTAATTCTTTATATAAAGCTTGATAAGTAATAAATCCTCGTTCTATTCCAAGGAAAAATTTAGTTATTTGATCATCAGTGTAGTTAAATGTTCCTAAAAATTCCTTTTTTATCCATTCTTTACTTAAGTAACGGATACTATAACGGTTTTCATCCATTTTTCTGTCACTTCCTGTTTTAGTAAATCCTATTGCTGAAAATACTTTAGTATTATCATCTGATAATAGCTCGTTTATTATATAATATTCATGATCTTTCTTTTCACTTAATCGGTTTTTGCTTGGTTTAATAAACCCTCTAAATGATTTTTTCTCAGGAATTCTCTTTATTCCGGCATTATCTTTTATGTTCATTTATTATTATTAAAATTAATTACTTTTAATGACAAATTGAATTAAATTAACTTATTATTATGATGGCATTATTAATTATAATAAATTATTAAGAAATCCAATCTTAAATTCTATATTATTTTACCAATAAATAAATAAGTTTATAAAAAGATTGAATTATACCCTTAATAAAATTATCTATAAACAATTCAATTCAATTAGTTATTTAGAAATAGAAAAATCATCTTCAGTATTAGATAATTCGGTATTCATCTTAAACGATTCGTTTACTTTTTTATTTTTAAGTTGATGCTTTTGTAAGTGTGATCTAACTTGTGCTATAGTCCTAGTTCCGATATGTTGAGCTATTTTCTTAGTATCTATAATAATAAATTAAAACACATAGAAACATATTAATAAGTCTATAAGTATAAAATAATATAGTAATATTTTTAATTACTTTTCGTCCCATATTTTTTTAGTCCTTCTATAAATAGTGCTTGTTCTTCATCTTGCCATTTATTTTTAAACTGTTTAGGTTTTTTACTATGTGAAGATGATTTATCAAAATCAAAAGATTTTTTAGCAGAAGCAGTTGATGTTATATTATTGATAGTATTGGGATTTTTAACAATATTGTTAAGTTTTCCAGAATTATTCTCGAATTCGTAAAATTTATCAATATGAGCTTGAGACAAAATTTCCTATAAAGTAAATTGTAAGTAAATTGTATTATAAAGTAAATATGAGTTTGAGTATAAAATCAATATTAATTAATTTACTCTACTTTCACGGATTATTTGAGAAGTTATTGAAAATTGATCAGCGAATTTACCTAGAGCGCCATAACTTTTATATATTTTTTCTAAATAACTTTATTAAATAATTTTTTTAATTATTGTTTGTTTGTTTGTTTGTTACTTAGTAGAATCTTCAAATTTATCATTATTTTGAGCTTCGAATGCTTTTACTAACATACTATTATTTACTTCTAAAATCTATCATTAAGTATATAAAATTGAATTAACTTACATATTGTAAATTGAAAACATTGCTTTCGTTATACGATTGGTTCATAATTGGATTATTATGTTTATTCATTTATATTTAATTATAATTATTTATCTAATTATTTAAAATAAAAACGTTAAATAATAGGTAATTAATATTTGATTAATAGTTTAACAGGGGATTGGGGATTGGGGATTGGGGATTGCAATCACCAATCCCCAATCCCCAATCCCCAATAAACAAAATAAGTAAAGTACTTATAAATAAAGTAAATTATAATACTATATCATTATAGAATAGAATTAATATTATAAAATAAATATATTAAGGTATTAGATTATATTAATATTGAAAGATAAATAACAATACGCATACATAATTTTTTAATATATAATTAAAACAACATACTATTTACATTACAAATATTTACACATACTTGAATATACTTATATCATTATCATTATCATTATCATTATCTTGTATACTCTTTATACAAATCTTACAAAATATAACTCCCTCCTATCTTTATTTACTAAAATAGAAGTCATTCAATACATTTTCTATAGCACTTTTCCTTGCTGGTTTCTGTATAAACTTCTTAATAATAGGATAATTCTTTATTTTTTCCATCATTTCATTAGAGCCATGAGCTGATACCATTATAATATGCATAGGACCTTTAATTATTTTATTACTGCATAGTTCTTGTATTTTTTTTGAAGCTTCAAGACCATTCATATTCGGCATCATAAAGTCCATAAAAATCAGCTTATATTTTATTCCACAATTACAATTCTCTTTTATTTGATTTTCAACCTTATTTACACATTCAACACCGTCTTGAGCAAAATCTCCCTCTAAATTTTTTTGTTTGAGCATATTTTGTAATGATCTTATATTCATGTTTTCATCATCGACTAATAAGATACTTTTACAATTGCATTTAATTTCACTAAGTACACTACCACCTGATTTATCAAGAACAAAATCATCATCGAAACCTAAATATTCTTTTGTTATCTTTTGTGTTGCAAAATTTACATTCATACTTGTTATATTTTTAAATTTAGAAGCTTTAGTAGGACTCATCGTAGTAGAAAAAGGTGAAAGAGGAACTTGTTGATTTATATGTTTTATTATTGGAGAAAGATAAGGATTAATAGGATTTTCACTATACGAATGTCTTTTCCTTATGTTGGCATTCAGCTTTCTAAATATATCTTTCGGATAAGATTTACTATTTGCTGCTTGAAGATTATCAACTTCTTCATTGTTATTTATTAATTCAGTTACTTTTTTGGGACCATTATATAAGTTTTTAATATCATCTTCAAAAGTGACACTTAATTTTATTTTACCAGGTTTATTTTCTTTGTGTGAATGACTAATTTTTTGTTTATGTAATAACTCTTCTTTAAGACCTTTCGATGGTTCAAGTTTATTTGAAAAACTTATATTATTGGGATTACTATAATTAATTATGTTTTTCTTTTTTGATTTTGAGTAATTATTACTAGTAGTCGGATTTGTACTTGGATTAATATTAATATTCTGAATAATATATGGAGTAATGTTATCAGCGTCTATATCATTATCTTTGTCTCCTAAACTTTCTTGACTGCTATTATCACTATTATTACTTAACTCGCTTTTCCCATGTCTTATTTTCGATATAAAATCTTCTAAATCATTATTATTGAAGTTGGACTCTTTATTTGTATCCTTTTGAATACTTTTAATACTCGTCAAACTTGGTTTACCATTATTGTTGTTGTTACCGTTATTGTTATTGTTATTATTAAGATTAATGTAGTTGTTTGAATGATTGTTATCATTAGATTTACTTATATCATTATCATTCTTAATTGTATCGCGATTTTTCATTATAGAGACATTTTTATTTTTACTGTCCTCATCTCTTTTTGTGAATTCATGTTCAGAAATATAACTTTTTTCCTTTCTTTCTAAATAAGGAAATTCAATTTCAATTAAGTTTTTAGTATTAGTATTTTCTATCTTAACCGATATATCTAACTTAGATGCAAATGTTTTTATTATGTCTGAGATTGTTTCAACGGTAAGTACTTCATTCTTATAGTAGAATTGATTATCATTATCATTATTTAAATTTTCTAAAATTGAAGACGAAGACAAGCTCAAACTAAAATTCTTATTAAGAATCGAAGGACTATTCAAAGTATTTGTAAAAAACGTTTTTCTCTCTTCAAATATTATTAGAACTTTATTTGTAAACTCACTTATAAATGGAATTATAATTATTTCTTCTTTTAATCCGTTATTCTTCTTCGACGTAATAATTTTGTAAAAATACATAAAAATACTCTTAATCAAGAAGTAGAAATTTTCATAATCAATATTTATTATAACATCTGCACCTATACTAATAGACTCAAAATTAATTTTGATATTTTTCGACTCAAATAGTAAGATTAACTTATCTTTTGTTCTAATAAAAACGTCATCAAGGTAGTACTCATCTTTTATTTTATTTGGATAGAAATACTCCTCATTAAGCTGTTTACGTGTAGATATCAGAAGAAGCTGAAGAAAGTACTTAATTAGGAATTCTGATTGAATTATCTGATCAATAGTATCATCCTTTATAAATTGTTTAAAGTGTTTATCTTGCTTATTTTCAGAAAATTCTTGTACTAATTCCTTTGAAGAGCAAATAAGACTATTAATCGGATTACATAACTCGTGGGAAAGTGTTAATAGGTACTTTGCCTTAAAATCTTTGAATGCTTCTTTTTTGATACTATGTTCTTCTTCTGAAAGTGACTCAAAAACAATAATTTTAAATACCTGCTCGTCTATTGCAATACTTGAGATCTTTACGTTGATTTTGTTGTATGAATTATTAAAACTTTTATATTCAGCCATTTCTTCGTCATTAAGTATAGTATTGGATATATAATCAAATAAGTTTAAAAATGATTTATCTCTAGTTTTAAACTCTTTTAGTACATCTATTATGCTATTCTTATTAAATGTATTATCTTCTTCATTTTTTTTGTATAATTCTTTTATTTTTAGTATCCTTTCTGCAGAGTTATTAATAAAACATATTTTGAATGAGGTAACATTAGAAAAGTTTTGGGTAGAGTCTGTATCATCGTTAATCCACTTTACGCAGTTTGTATTAAGATTTCCTATTATTACACCAATTGGGATTTTATCTATGAAATTTAGTTCAAGCTTCTCAGTGATTTTATTAATAGATATGTTACTAAGATTACTAATGTTATTATTATAAGAAAATTTGAAATCATCAATTATTTTGTCATAGAAAAAGTATGTTACAGTAAAAATTAAGTTTATTCCTAATATTGCAAAGTCAATCTTAAACTTAACTAGTGAATAAATTGAAAATAAAATAACTTTGATTAGTAAAGTGGTTTGGAAAAAGTATTTCTTGATTTCCTCGTTTTGCTTCACATGTATATTGTATAGAACTAAATTAAAGAGGAAAAATCTATTAATAACTAAATAATATAGCGAACTTTTTGAGTTATCCCATATTAATTGGTAAAGAAAAACTAGAATTTCATAAATTATGACAGTTATTAGCTTTATTTTCGACTCATTTAATTCATTATTTTTGACTTTAATTGTAAGATCATACTTTTTGCTTAGATGCAGAGTTAAGAGTAGCAGTAGAATATAATTTATAAAAGAGCTGTATGTGCTATATCTGTTTTCAATTTGAAAAAGGATTATAATGAACTTGACAAAGAATATAATTTGGATATAATCTGAAGCAAATCTTTTGATTTTGGTGTCAACTTCCATTTTCTTTTTAATTTTTTTATGTATCGGACTACTAATTAAATTATTACAGAATTAATTATAAATACTTTTTTATTAATTATTTATTTTTATAACAAATTAATACAAACTCTTAAAATTATAAATATGTTTTAATATGTAATAAATTTATATTTGATTATAATATAAATACTTGATATAAATATATTTTAGTTAATTGCATAATTGCTTTTTGCAAATTAATTACTACGACTAACGGAATTGTATTTTATTTGATAGAGGCTTAAACGAATTTGAAAGACCTATAGACTTTGTTTGGGGACTTGGTTGTCTTTTTCCATAATTTCCTATTCCAATAGGTTTATTTCCAATAGTAGAAGCTATATAAGTATAAAAATGTTAAATAATTATGAAAATAAATACATTTCAAATTAGGAGACGGTAATCGCTTCAATGAGCTATTTCCATATAACTTTTTGCTACCAACATCTTCGTTATCTCCTTTCGAAGGAGCAGTTGAAGGTCTATCTGAACTTTCATTTTTCTTAATCGAATTGCTTCTTTTTATAGTTCCTAGTTGGTTAGTTCCATAATTCTGCGTTATTCCTGTTGATCCTGTTGATCCTGTTGATTTATATTTTACTGTTGATAAATTATTTATTAGCTGGTCAGACTTCTTTTCAATATGAGCAACCCTAATAGATTTTGTTAATATTAATGTATTAAAATTAAATGTATATATAATATTATTTACTTGACAGGGCCTGATTTATTACTTCCTATTGTTTTTGGTAGAATATTTAGATTGTTAATATAATTTGAAGGTGTGTTTATGTTAGTAGGATTTGTTGAGTTTGATAATTTTTTAGTTGGGTTAATCGGATTAAGATATATCTATAAGTATTAATAAGTATAAGATTAATGTTAGTTAATATTATTTGTATGTTAATTTTACATTTCTAGCATTGTTTATTAAGTTAGGTCCAGTACTAGTAGATTTTGTGTTGTTTGAATTGTAGTTACTTGTATAAGCTAAATAATTGATTATTATACTTAATTTGAATATACTTACATTTGAAAGGATTCATATGAGAATTATTATCTGGTATACCTTGATTTTGATTTATACCATAATTGTTATTGTTACTAGTATTATTAATGCTATTGTTGAATTTATTTGAAAAGCTATTGACATTCATACTATTAATGTTTCCAATATTATTATTCATATGATTCATATTATGATTCATGTTATTCATATTATTAGTATTTGGAGTTGGATTAATAAAATTATTGTAATACTTATTATTACTTGTACTACTAGAATTATTATTAAGAGAATTATACATATTACTATTACTCGAATTCACATCTCCTATTTAAGTTAATATATAAAAATTAAATATATGTATTACTGTTACTTATATTCTCTTTCTTATAATCTAACTCTCCAATATTACTTGGAACGATATTTTGATTCGGAGGTTGAATATAAAAATTATTTATATTATTATTTATAATATTTTGAAAATTTACTATTTTTGCGTTAGCCTCATTTAAATTATTATCATTCATATCATATGTTTTAATATTGTTATTATTATTCATAAAACTTCCAGACAAATTGTTTAAATTGTTAACTGTATAATTATTTTTAGATGAATTATTTTGAGGTCTTTCTTTGTCTTTAGTATCTACTGAATTTGGACGCATATAAGGATTATTAGGAATTACATTAGTTGAAAAACCTAAACCTTGATTTTATATATTACCTTGACCTAAACCTTGATTACTTTGATTAATTGAGTTATTTTTCTCTGACACTACATAAAAATTAGAGGCTTTCATTTCAGGAGCTTCATTTATTTGCCTTGAACTAGTAAGAGGTCTCTTTAACTCGTTTAAATTTGTCATTGTAGTACTTGTGTTAACTGAGTTATTAACTGAATTGACTGGATTAATTGGATTGATTAAATTTACTGAGCTGTTTATTGTTTTAGTTGAACCTTTTAATATTGATTTTGCTGTATTCTTTTTCTTATGTGTTTCTACTGGCTTTATCTCTTTTTGGTTTAGTAAATCCTTTGATAAATTACAAAATGTTAGTTGGTCCCTTCTTGAATTATTATTGTTATCAGTCCACTTCAATTTTTTACTAATCGAATCTATTTATTAATTATATCTTACTGCTACTATTGTTAGTTTTTTTTAAGTTGATTTCACCGTTTTTAGGAGGAAGTCCGTTTATATATGTGTTTCTTAATAGAATTTCTTCTGAGTCGTTTTCTTGAGATCCGAGAGATGGTTCAACAACTATACAATTAAATAATGTTATATAATAATTAAATAATAATTATTATAATGTTTATTATAATTTAATTACTTTCCCAGTTGTTTGATTTTGGTCCGAAGCCCATTTTTGACATCCAAGACTCAAAAAGCGTTAATTGGTTAAGAAAATACTTGGGAATATCAACGTCAAACTTCTTACTACTTAAAAATTCTATTGATTTTATTAGAGTCCATCGGTATCTTTTATACTTTTAACTAACATAATACTTTTTCATAAAATAAATAATCACAACAATACAACCTCGATTCTGTCCTTTAACTGAATGAACTAATATTCCTTCACCATTTCTACTAGAATCTTCAATAAAGGCAACTATTCTGTTTACTATTTCATATTTTTGATCAAATAAATTCTTTAAATTTTAATATTTTATGCATTGAAATTACTTGACTTGGGGCTTCTGACCAATTTAACGTCAAGTATTTTATTCCGATGCTTTCCCAAGCATTCATTATTTGTTGACCGGCTCCATTTATCATATGAGTTATTTTAAACTGAATTATTATGTCTAAATTAGAAGCGGTTGCTTCATCTCCTAAAAAGAATCCGTCTTTTATTTTAATTAGATTCATGACCTCACATTCCATTTAAATTTGTATAATTTAGTATACTTTTAAATAATAAATTAATGTAATAAAAGAAATAATTATCATAATATCATAATAATTTTATATGCTAAAATTAATAATTATTTGAAATGATGTATTGTCTTTATTCAATTATTGTTTACTATATTTGTTAAACTCTTCTCTCTATTTATTTGTGTTTAAAAATGTTTGATTCTTTTTGTCAGTGACTTCCTTAGATGTTCCATCTTCGTAATAATATACTACTCTTGTTGTTACCTCTACTTGTTTTGAAATAAGTTTTTTATTGTCCATATGTAATTGTCTGATATGTCCTGTTACATCTTCTACGTCTATATTTTTGTTGGCTAAGTCAGAGTAATTACCTTCGTCTTTATTATTCATAGAACCTTGATTCCCAGTAACCAATATACTATTATGAATATTATTAGTTGGCTTTAATAGCAATGGATTAATACTAACTGGATTTACTTTACTATTTTGATCATTTGAGTTACTATTACTCTTATTATTGTATGAATTACTAGTTGTCTCCTGTCTATTACCATCGTTTGTCTTAGGTTGATTATTTACTTTTACATCGTTACCACTGGGATTATTAGCTACTTTATAATAAGAATTCCCTTGTTCATTAAAATTGTTTAAGTTGATATTTTTATCAGGCTCAGTATCTTGTGGTATATTCTCCGTTTCGAGTGGAGTAAAATCTAAAGCAAAATCCATAACACACATTTGAAATTCTGTTTTATGAATTCCACAGCCTATGCCAACTTTCTTATATTCTGGTTTAAATAAGTTTTCTCTATGTGGACGTTCAGGCTCACCATCATCTAAAGTAAGAGAAACTATAACATTCATTGCATCTCCTGGTCCGAAATCAATATTTTCTCCTAGTGTCTCTACGTAATTTCCATATTTTTGAATTCTTTCCTCAGGTTCAGTTCCATCACTTGATTGGTAAGTAAGCTCCCCCTTCGGTCCGATATCATCACAATGAGCTAAGGAAGCTTTACATAGATTTTCATCGAGAATTAAAGGTTCGAGATGTGTAATTTTACTTAAATATTCAATAGCATCATTGAATACAGCCATTCCTTCTGCCATTTGAACCTGAAATTTTCCAGGTTCTGCTAAAACATTATTTTTTGTGTCTACGTACTTTTTTAAATGTTCTAACTGTTTTATTAGTAATTTAGGATTCTTTCTATATTCGTTTAGGATTCTAAAAATTTCTTTTGATTTTTTCGCGTATTCTTCTCTGGTTAAAACTGTTTGGATCGACATTTTATAAGCAAAGTTATTATTAAATATAATTCAAAAAAAATAAATTAACTATTAATTAATAATTACTAATATTACTAATATTACTAATAATTCAATTATTATTACTATTAATTAACAAACAATAAAATATCAAATTTCTTAATACTTTTACTAACATTACATAAAAATTAAATAAACATTACATAAATATTAAATATTTTTTATTTAAATTTCAAAATTGTCAAAATTTATAATTCTGATAAAAAATGGATGAAATTAAAAAAACAATCGTTTGCCAAAATTGGTACAAATTACATTAATAATTATAGTAATAACGCAATCGAAGAGTCTAAATTCATGTTCCACGAGACATACTGTCTTAAATTTACTACAAAATGTAAAGAATGCGGAGAGGTTTTAAACATCGACGAATTAGAGCATCACAACGAAGAATTTCACAAACTTTCATACGAGTGCCACTACTGCTCACAAATGTTTAACAATCAAGACATCGAATACCATTTACAATTCTGTTCAGAAAGGCCACATAATTGTATATACTGTTCATTAGAACTTCACCCTAGTGAAGTGTATGATCATGAAGATTTATGTGGGAGTAAAACGGAAAAATGTTTAAATTGTGAAAAGTTAATCCCTATTAAGAGTAAATATTACTACAATGCTTATCTCATTACTTAATTAATAAATTACTTATTTACCTAATTATTTACTATTTTATTAGAATTTGATGAACACAAAAGAGTTGGCTGTTATAAAGAAGATTATTATTTAAATAAAGCTATTGATATGAAAAACGTTGTTAATTATCATCAAAACTACAAAAGTAACCTAAATAAGAAAAAAGGAGGAGGCCAGATAGCTGCTTCAATCAAGCTAGGCTTAATGAACTACAAAAATAATAATAAAGGAAAAACAAAAGGAAATGGCTTTTATAGTAGTCAAAATCTTGAGTATATTTATTTTAATATAATTTAGTGTTTTTGATGAAACTCTAAGCAAGAAGATAATCGAGAATGAAATGCTCCGCCAAAACTCAAATGAAAATTTAAATCATGATAATTTTCTTAATCAAGTCTATCACAACAAGTCAAATAATATAAATAATAATATTAATCCTTCTTCTTATGTAAATGTCTCGAATTCTTCCGTAAAAAATGTTAAAGGTATATTTAATATAACGAAGTTCATATAAACGAGAATTTAAAAGAAGAAGTTGACAACTACAATATTAAAGATAACTCAAAAGAACCTGTTTATGAATCACAGAAAATAATTAAATCAATTCCATACACTAAGAAAATCACTAATAGTGAAAAAGAAACTACAATCGATGATGTAATAAACAAGAAAGAGATTAAAAATGATAAATTTGATAAGAAAAAGAAAAGTTACATCAAAAAGGAAAGTAAAAAAGGTGAGAGGAAAGGAAGTAACTTAGATCAATATGTAAGTCTATTTAAAAATAATCAATCTAGGATATGGAAGTTGACGAAGAATATAATAACGAAAAGAATAAGAAAAAGAATAAGAAAATAGAATTTCAAGATAATAACTATGGGAATAATTATGATAACTATGGGAATAATCTAGAAGATCAAAACCTAAAAAGAATATTAGAACTTAGTAAAGTGATTAAATAATTAATTTGTATATAATAATGGTAATGCTTTTTTAATACTACTTTATTTATATATGACTAATACAAATTTTATCATTAAAGCAATTAAAGTATGGATTAATTAATTTTTTATAATATATAATATTATTTACTTTATTATTATAATAAGTATATAGAAATATACAAAATTGTTATATAAATTGTCAAATAAATTACTTAAACTTAATATTACTAAATATAATATGTAATCTTAGGTTTTATTACCTACTTACCTATTGCGAGTAATAATTTATTAAGTTGAATATATTTTTCTTAAAAACCACATAATATTTATTGATTGAATTTTGACTTTGTGCAACTGTTGAGTTTCTTTTTATTAGATCATTTTTCATCTTATCTAAAAAGCATTCTAATAAATCTTTATCAGCTATAAATTGATTATAGACATCTTTAAAAGGTTGTAAAATAACAAATTTTGTTACTTCATCTAAACCATCAACCATTTGACTAAATGTATTCTTATCATTAGCATACAAACTTAAAACTTGAGATAGCTCCATATCACTATGATCATGAAATAGTTCTAAAATGGTTTTATTAGTAAACCTCCATTGTAAATGTTTTTTAATTGACGCGTACACTAAGAAGTAGTTATTCATCTTTTTAAAATATAACTGTTTCGTAAATTTAATCATTGTCTGAGCATTTACATGATTGGAAAACTTAATCATATATTGATTTGCGAAATATTTAAAAAATCTTGATTTTATCTTCTTCATCATACAGTCTCTGTTGAGCATTCTTAACGGTTTTGGTTTTTTTAACTTCTTCTTTTCGGTTACTTTAATTATTTTAATTTCTTTTAATTTGTATAGTTTCTTATCTAAGTAAATTTTTGAGAATTTAATTTTGTATGTATTGATTAAATTAAGTTTAATAATTTCATTAGAAAATATTTAAAATATGATAAAATTACAAAATTACTTTTGTTCGTTTGCGATTTGTCATTTAAAATTTTGGATGAGTTTTTGGATATGATTTTTGTCTCTCCTTTATAATTCACTTCTTCTAGTTTGTCTATACATAAGTTTTTCTTTTCATGTTCTTTGTATAAAAGTTCGCTAAAGTATAAAGGTTTGATTAATTCAAATAATTCCTTTTTTGATAAGGAAAATTGAATATTGTCTAATGGATTATCAAAAACTAGAAGATTATTTTTAGTATTGAAATTGTTGATAATTCCTTCTTTTTTGTGTATAAGCGATAATTTTTTGTCAATTAATTTTTTTAACCTATTATCTTTAGTAGCATCATCATCTATGTAATCTTTATTATCTTTTTTCACAAGAATATCTTCTTTATTTATTAAATTTTCTTCTGTTTTATTTATTTGTTCTTTTTTATTAATATCATATTTTATTGGTTCACTAAAATTATTAATATTTTGAATAATTTTCTCTGTATTAGAATTAATTTTATCATCCATAACTTCATTATTGTATTTTAATTTACAATAATCTTTTGTATTTTGATTAACATATAACTTATTTGTATTTACTATGATATTTCTTCTTGCTATTGGAGATTGAAAGTCATTATCATTATCTAAATTATATTTAAAGTGATATTATTAACTATATTACTTGGCATAACTTTAAATATTGCATTGTTTAATTTTTTCATTAATATTAATTTATGAGAATTATTAATATCCACAAAAATATTTAGAGTTAATGCTTATTTTGTATTATGTATTATAAATATTTTTAAGAAATAATATTTTATCATAAATTAAATTAATATATTTTATACTTTTAAAGGAATTTATTAATTTTATTATCATTTAACATGTTTAATGGAATTAATGGAAGGCTATTAAACAAAAGAATATTTGATTTTAAGTATTTATAAACAATAAAGGTTTAATTTTACTTTAGAAATAGTATTAAATATAGTATTCTGAATAAGAATAAATATTATAGTTTTTGCAGGAAGGATAACTTAATCTTACAAAAGAAAGAATTTAAATTCGCAGTAGTAATTGATAAATCAGTTAGTAGACAAATGATTGATGAGCTTAATTTTAGTAGTAAATATTATAATTAATAATAATCTAAGTAAAGGAATTTAAATATTCAAACAGTGACAAAATAGAAAAAGACACACAAACACAAAAACAAATGCAAAAACTTAATTTAAAAAAGCTTAACATTGATAAAAATACAATTAGAAATATATTAAATTTTACAAATGAAATGAGAATAAAATATAACAAAGATAATGCAGTTGCGCATAAGGAAAAACCAGACTTTAATAAATACAATTTTTCTAACTTGTCATCAGCTTCAGATTATACTTCATCATCTAGTTCAGGTATTAATTTATATTAAACTATATATAAAGATACATCAGGTAGCGAATCTTCAGAATCATCAGGTTCTTCTGATAGTGACGACTATACTACGGATTTTTCTGACTTATCAGCAGGAAGTAATAGTGAATTTACTACTTCTTCTGAGTCTTCGGGGTCATCAGGCTCTTCTGGATCAAGTGATGGATCTAGCGATGATGGATCAAATAGTGAAAATGATAGTGATTCAAATAGTGAAAATGATTCACCAAGAAAAATTATGACTTCGACAAATAATTTTACGAATAGTTTTATTAATAGAAGAATTAATTATAACAGAAAGATGAATAGCAACAGTATATTAGTAAAGAATAATATGAATAAAAAGATATTGAACAAAGCAAAAGTAAATCAAAACCATCAAAATGATCAAAATAGCTTATCGAATGTTTCCAATAAAAATAATATAAATGATAAAGTTAATAACATAAATAGCAGTAATATCAGTAACATAAGTAGTAGCAACAATAATAGTATGAACAACAACATTAGTAAATCAGAAATAATAGATTTAAATGAGATTGATAAGAATAAATTAAAAAATATAAAAAATGATATTCATAATAATGATGATAAACATTAATTTAATATTTTAATTAAAATGTAATGAATATTTATAATATTAAAATAGTTACTTTATAAATAACATACATACTAATAAATATAATTCTATTTAAACATAAATTTAAATAAATTTAAATAAAATTAATAAAAGTCTAGTTAAGATGTTAAAACTATTAACTAACTACTTCTGCATCTCCCTACATATCTGACTTGGAAAGAAAGAATAATTATCTTGCTTAATTAAAGTATCAACATACAACTCATAGCCACTTTTATCTTTTCCTTCCAAATTATGAAGATTTAACAAATAATAAACATAATTCCACATCGAATGATCTTTACTATTATGAGATTCGAAATCTAAACCTAATCCTTTTATTTTAAGCCTTGTTAATCCACAAATAAAACACACATGTTCCATATCAAAGTCATAACTATCTTTTTCTTCTCTTAATTGTTTAAACGTATCAACAATAATACCCAATATAAAATTAAGTAAAAGGATTTTAATAGGGAAAAAGTAAAGCAAATCGTAAATAAGCCTGAAAAGTGTTTGTCGTTTGTTATCTAAGTAATGATGATGTGGTAAGATAGCTGCTATTCCTCCATCTCCCCGAAGACCGTAGTTTACTTCGACCATGAAACATTGTAGACTAGTAGTGCATAAATTTTCATTAAGGTCAGCATCTAAAAATTCGTCATTGAGGAAATAAAAAGCTATTAAAGTGTA
>Ga0100378_1002296_pt1 | contig 19124 bp, 20 predicted proteins | sample CryGeymeta201502_FD_81535 | JGI IMG/M metagenome (GOLD analysis project Ga0100378, IMG submission 81535) | Groundwater microbial communities from Crystal Geyser aquifers in Utah, USA - Crystal Geyser metaG 2015-02 | ecosystem: Environmental > Aquatic > Deep subsurface > Groundwater | place: USA...
ACAAAGAGAAAAACTTAAAAAAGGTTCACGATGTTATGATATTCCTGAGCATTAAGAATCGGTTCACGATGTTATGATAGCAATTATTTAACATCTTCCCTCCTGACGTTATGAGTCACTTTTTCATTTAAATTGCCTATGTGTTTTTTACTATCCTCTGCCCTCATTTTACCTAACTTGTTCCCCAGAAGCCAACGCCTCAATGCTGTCAATAAAATACTTTACCTGTCCAACGATATCTGGGTTGCCCTTATCAAAATGAAGCGGGGTGCGTTTGGTAGTGTTGCTGATATAGTACCAACCCATGGTCTTGCTGTCAGGATGATAGAGATAAATAACGACCTCTCCCGTCTTGGGCGATACGTGGACGCCATCGCTTGATTCTTCAATGTCCACTCGTTCAAATATATTACGTTTACGAATAATCTCCCCTGTGTTGCGGTAATCATTATACAGAATAGTCGCTACATAATCTCTCCCTTCATTATTACCCCCAGGTCTCAATGAGCGATCTAAAATTAGTGCCTTGCTTAGCATAATGACCTTTGCATATTTAGCCAAAGGCTTATTCCTCGGTTGAAATTCTTTTGCAATCTGCTCAAGCTGAGCTTTTTGCGCCAACTCTGCTTCGTTTCTGTCGCTAAAGGTACGATCCCCATAGCGATAGGTCGCGCAAGCAGATAAAGCCAACACAACTGCCAATGCCACTGTAAGTCTGATATTACGCATACTTTCCTCCCTAAGTTTATTTTTTGAGCGGAGTGCCCTCTCTCTGCACGCAATCCACTCGTGTGGTAAATATCCCTGATCCATCAGGCAGCCCACATTTAATTTTTTGATGGAGTGTCGGAACCCGTTCTTCGCTATCGAAAACTATTGCGCTATATGCCCCTGTGACAGGGCTTTTCTCACTTTCACATTCCCGATTAAATGCAACCTCTACCTTGGTAACTGCCTTTTCCGCTTCAATTACAGACCCCGAAACGTCCTTTGCTATCAATTCCCTCATCTCGTTAACCCGCGCCTCGTTGGATGGATGTGTAGACAAAAACGTAATCCCCGTATCCGCTTTTTCGCTCATTTTGGTAAATAGTCTTACAGCCCCAAACGGATTAAACCCTGCTTTTTTCATAAAACCAAACCCAATGTTGTCAGCTTCCTCCTCCTGATTTCTGGAATAGCCGGAGACTGCCAACCCGCCACCCACATCCGCGATTACAGGAGTCAATGGGATACCTCCGATAGAAAGGATCAGCCCGACAACGTTGGCTGCAAGGCGTATTTTATTTGCAGCCTCCATTTTCTGTCGTATGTGGTTTTGTTCAATGTGAGCAAATTCATGACCGATTAAAGCGGCAAAGGCATCGGTGTCGTCGGCAAGTTCCTCTAACATAGGGATGTTGATTGCCATTATATTCCTGCCGGTCATAACATTCGAGGCAAAGGCGTTAGGCTTTTCTCCTGTGATGATATACAAATCAACCTTGATGCCGGATGATGCTTCTATGCGCTTCCTGATTTCATTAAGGATAAGCAGGCGCTCTTTGCTTATGGTCGCTATAGGTTTTCCTGCGTTATCATCCAATTCTATGCTTGCACATTTAGCTGATAGCAACTTCTCAATGTTCCAGTAGAAAATAGGTTCTGCAGCTTGCGCAGTGGAACACATAGCGATCATGACAATCAACATGCCCCCTGCCAATAATAATCTCTGTATAAATATTAGTTTAATACGATTACGCCCTCTATTTGTGAATTATATCCCATACAAAACAAAAAGGGCATAGCCCTTGTCATCTCTGCCCTTTTGAATTCATTTAATCCTAAGCCTCCTTTTAAGGACAGGAAATATCAGTTAAAATGTTTGCTATTATTATAGCAGTCCGATAACAGAATGTGTATTTGAATTATAAGTTAAGACTATTTGACCGCAAATAATCACTTGGGGTAATATTAATCTCACTCAGGATGAGAAGAAAAAATGTTTCCATATAAAGATGATGCTCCAACACAAACATTTCCCTTCGTTACAATCGGGATAATCGCAATTAACGTTCTTGCCTATTTATGGGAAATAATATCACCTGTCGGCGAAAGGTATATCATTGATAACTACGGCGCAATTCCTTCAGGACTGCTGTCTTTGGAAAAGACGCAGGCGCTGCATCCGATAGCCACTGTTTTTTCATCCATGTTTCTGCACGGCGGCCTGCTGCACGTTGGCGGCAATATGCTTTACCTCTGGATATTCGGCGATAATATAGAAGACAGGCTGGGGCACTTCAGGTTTCTTCTCTTTTATCTTGTAAGCGGGGTTATAGCCTCATATGCTCATGCTGTCTCATCGCCTTCTTCAACTATGCCAATGATAGGCGCAAGCGGCGCTGTCTCAGGCGTCCTCGGCGCTTATATACTTTTATTTCCTCATGCGCGTGTGCATACCCTGTTATTTTTTGGATTTTTTATTCAGGTTGTAAAAATTCCTGCCTTGATAGTTATTGGATTTTGGGCTATTATACAACTTGTCAACGGAATCCTCAGCCAGGGGCTTTTGCCTCAGGGCGGAGTCGCCTGGTTTGCACATATCGGCGGATTCCTTACAGGCATTTTAACGATTAAGATATGGCTGCCTAAAAGGAGGTTCAGAGAGTGGTCGTAAGTTGTCCCAAGTGCAGGATAAAGCTTAAAATCGCGGATGAAAAACTAACACCTGAGGGCGTGAGGTTTAAATGTCCGAAATGCGGCGCGGTTCTCCTCGTAAAAAAACCTGCGGTCCGGATAAAACCCCTTGAAGGAAAGGTAATTGTTGCGCATGAAGACCCGGCAATTGTTGAGAAGATAAGCAGTGTCCTCACAAAAAATGGGTTTACGGTTATTACATCAAACGACGGGATAGACGCGATGAAAAAAGCTATTAAGGAACTTCCGTTTCTTGCTCTTCTGGATGTTGCGCTTCCCAAGATATATGGCTTTGAGTTGTGCAAAAGGCTGAAGGAACGGCCTGAGACAAAAGATATAAAAATCATTCTGATTTGTTCAATCTACGACAAGACCAGATATAGGAGAGAACCCAATTCTCTCTATGGAGCTGATGGCTATATAGAAGAGCATCATATAGAAGATATCCTTATGGAAAAGATTCAGGCTCTGCAAGGGATACAAGAAAAAAGAGAAGAAGTAACGGAAGGGGCCAAAGAACCTGTTCCGGAAAAATCACAACCCTTTCCGGAAAAACCGCAGCCCTTTGCACAGATGCCTCCCAAAATAGAGACGCGTGCGCCTCTGGCGGAGCCTCATGCAGCAATACCTTCAAGGCCGGAAATAAAGCCGGCAGTAAAGCCGACAGTAAAACCGGAAACAAAAAAAGCGATAAAAACAGAAGCGGATGACGCAGTGGAAAAGGCAAAACGGTTGGCGAGAACAATCATTGCGGATATTTACCTTTACAGCTCAACAAAGATGGAAGAGGCAATAAAGAAAAACTCCTTCTATGCAGAATTCGCCTCTGATATAAAGGAAGGGACAAAACTCTACAATGGCCGTGTGTCTCAGGAAGTTAAAAATAAAGGAGATTTTTTTCATGAGGCCATAGAAAATTTTATAGAAAACAAGAAAAAAACCCTAAAAATCTGAAAAACACAGAAAATAGAAGAAAATATCTGATTTAGCGAGATTTCAAGCCTTAAAGTCCACTTAAAAGCCCTTGCCTTAAATGTTGGTTAGCTATTATATTAGCACTCTCGGTTAGTGAGTGCTAATAAGTCCAATCGCGATATTATCGGGACAGTTAACAGTTAAACCTTAAGAAAGGAGATATGTTTTATGAAGTTCAAACCACTTAGAGACAGGGTATTTGTTAAGTATTCCTCAGAAGAGGAAAAAACAGCGGGCGGCCTTTATATTCCTGATGCAGCCAAGGAAAAACCACAGAAAGGCACAGTAATGTCAGTAGGCACTGGCAAGATAACCGAGGACGGCAAACGCCAGCCGATGGAAGTTAAGGTGGGAGACATAATACTTTTTGATAAGTATTCCGGCTCAAAGATTAAGATGGATAACGAAGAATATCTCATCATAAAAGAAGAAGATATTTTAGGCATAGTCGGAAGTTAAAAATTAAAAGTTAAAAAATCACTAAGGAGGAGTAACAAATGGCTAAACAGCTTCTTTTTGACGAAGCAGCAAGGGCTTTAATACTGAAAGGCGTAAGCCAGCTTACAGATGCGGTAAAGGCAACGCTGGGGCCTAAGGGAAGGAACGCAATCATTGATAAAAAATACGGCGCGCCGACTATAACAAAAGACGGCGTTACTGTTGCGAAAGAGGTAGAACTGAAAGACCCATGGCAGAATATGGGGGCGCAGCTTGTAAAAGAGGTTGCATCAAAGACGTCTGACGTTGCAGGCGACGGCACCACAACGGCAACTGTTCTGGCCCATGCTATTTACAGAGAGGGCATGAAGTATGTAGTTGCGGGCGCTAACCCCATGGACATAAAAAAGGGAATTGAAAAATCAGTAGAGGTCATCATAAGCGAACTAAAAAAACTCAGCAAGCCTGTTCAGGACAAAAAAGAGATAGCGCAAGTCGGCACCATCTCTGCAAACAATGACCCTTCAATCGGAGAACTGATTGCAGAGGCAATGGATAAAGTCGGCAAGGACGGAGTAATCACGGTTGAAGAGGCAAAGAGCATGGCGACTACGCTTGATGTTGTTGAAGGCATGCAGTTTGACAGGGGGTACACATCGCCCTATTTCATAACAGACCCTGAGAGGATGGAATGCAACCTTGAAGATGTGTTTATCCTCATCCATGAGAAGAAGATTTCAACCATGAAGGACCTTCTTCCTATACTTGAGCAGACCGCAAAGATGGGCAAGCCTCTGTTAATTATCTCAGAAGAGGTTGAAGGTGAAGCCCTCGCAACACTCGTAGTCAATAAGCTCCGCGGCACAATTCAGGTTTGCGCTGTAAAGGCTCCGGGATTCGGCGACAGAAGAAAGGCCATGCTTGAGGACATTGCAACCCTCACAGGCGGCACCATGATATCCGAAGACCTCGGGATAAAACTGGAGAGCATAAAAATATCAGACCTCGGAAGGGCCAAGAAGGTAACAATTGACAAGGAGAACACTACAATAGTTGAAGGAGCCGGAGACCATAAAAAGATTGAAGGCAGGGTAAAGCAGATTAAGGCGCAAATTGAGGAGACGACATCCGACTACGATAAGGAAAAACTTCAGGAGCGTCTTGCAAAAATCGTTGGCGGAGTGGCAGTCATTAATGTCGGAGCGGCAACAGAGACAGAGATGAAAGAGAAAAAGGCAAGGGTTGAAGATGCGCTCCACGCAACAAGGGCGGCTGTTGAAGAGGGGATTGTCCCGGGAGGAGGCGTTGCGTTTCTCAGGACGCTTCACGCTCTGAAGAATCTAAAGCTTGCAGAGGACCAGCAGATAGGCGTTGATATAGTCAGAAGGTCGCTTGAAGAGCCAATAAGGCAGATTGTCAATAATGCAGGACTTGAAGGCTCTGTGGTTGTTGAGAAGGTAAAGAACTCAAAGGATACAAATTACGGATTTGACGCTGACAAGGAAGAATATGTTGATATGATAAAGGCAGGGATTATAGACCCTACAAAGGTGACGAGAACTGCGCTTCAGAATGCAGCATCGGTTGCGGCTTTGATGCTGACAACGGCCGTAATGATTACAGATGTTCCTGAGGAAAAGCCTGAGATGCCTGCAATGCCTCCTGGCGGCGGAATGGGCGGAATGTATTAAGAAAGACAGGGATTAGCTGTTAGGGATTAGGGATTAAAAAACAACTAACAGCTGTCAGCGATAAGAACATTGAAAAGAGGGGGCGTGCGATGCACGCCCCCTCTTGTTTTCTCTGCATTGACTCTTAATACTGATTCTGGCATGCTAAAATAATGAAAAGAAATTTCATAATTATAACTTTCTGCCTTGTTTTCCTCTATGCCGCATATGCGGCGGTGGAATTTCTGATTCCGCTTCCTGAAGGCACAAAAACAAAAGAAGTGCTGATACCTAAAGGCGCTACCTTCAGACAGGCAGTTGAAATCCTTGCAAAAGAAAATTTAATAAGGGACAAAAACCTTTTTATCTTTATCAGCAGGCTTACCGGCCTGCACAGGAAGATAAGGGCAGGCTACTATTCAATCACAGGCGCGATGAATCCGCTGTCTGTCTTAATGCTTTTGAAGAACGGACAGATAATAGAGTATGATATAACGATAGCTGAAGGAGATTCGCTTCTGGAAATAGGCGAAAAACTCGCCGAGACAAATATCGTTGACAGGGAAGGCTTTGAAGAACTTTCAAGAAACAGGAGTTTCTTGCGGGCATATAGTATTGATGCGCCGTCTATTGAAGGCTATATCTTTCCAGACACATATAAACTGCCGAAGGGCATAGAGCCCGAAAACGCTCTCGGCATGATGATAAACAGCATGAGGGAAAAATATTCCGATAAGTTTAAGGGCAGGGCGGCAGAACTCGGATTCTCCGAGAGGGAGGTCCTTACGCTTGCATCTATAATAGAAAAGGAAGCGATAATAAACAGTGAGAGGCCGTTGATTTCCGCTGTTTATCATAACAGGCTCAAAAAGCGCATGCAGCTTCAGGCCGACCCTACTGCAATTTATGGCGTAAAGAAGTCAGGAGAAAGAATAACCATGAAGGACCTGAAGAGAAAAACACCTTATAATACATATATCATTAAAGGGCTTCCTCCGGGGCCTATCGCATCTCCCGGCATACAATCAATCACCGCAGCGCTTTATCCCGCTGATGTGCCTTACATTTATTTCGTGTCAAACAATGACGGGACTCACCAGTTTTCCGTTACGGAAGAAGAGCATTTCAAGGCAGTGGCAGCATATAGGGAGAAAAGGCATAAGGAGAAACAGATGGAGCAAGAAATGGAGAAGCAAAAAGAGATAGAGGATAAGAATAATAAGAAAAACGGAGCAAAGGACAATGGCCACTCGTAAAAAGACCAGGACAATCTATGTAGGCAAGGCTGCCGTAGGCGGAGGGCATCCCATCAGTGTTCAGTCCATGACAAAGACAGACACGAGGAATGTAAAGGCAACTGTAAAACAGATTAAGGCGCTTGAAAAGGCTGGATGCGAAATCATAAGGCTTGCAGTGCCTGACATGGATGCGGCAAAGGCGCTCGGCAGGATAAAAAAATCTGTCGGCATCCCAATGATAGCAGATATTCATTTTGACTGGAGGCTTGCGCTTGAGGCAATAAAACAGGGGATTGACGGGCTGAGGATAAACCCGGGCAATATAGGCGCAAAGTGGAAGGTTAAAGAAGTTGTCCTGGCAGCGAAGGATAAAAAACTTCCGATAAGAATAGGAGTTAATGCAGGCTCGCTTGAGAAGGAATTATTGCAGAAATATAGGCATCCGAAACCGGAGGCGCTGGTTGAAAGCGCAGAGGGGCATATAAGGATTCTGGAAGACATGAACTTTAGAGATATTAAGGTCTCTCTTAAGGCGTCAAATGTTCCAACAACAATAGAGGCATACAGGCTGTTCTCAAAAAAATATAACTACCCGCTTCATGTCGGAATATCAGAGGCAGGGCCTCCTGCTACGGGGATAATAAAAAGTTCTGTCGGCATAGGCATACTGCTTTCAGAGGGAATAGGAGACACTATCAGGGTTTCTCTTACAACAGACCCTGCTGAAGAAATACGAGTGGCATACGGGATACTGAAGACTCTCGGCATAAGAAAGAAGGGCGCTGAGATAATCTCATGCCCGACATGCGGCAGGTGCAACATTGACCTCAGAGGGCTTGCAAAAAAGGTTGAGGCAAGGCTCAGGAATGTTAAGACTCCTGTTACTGTGGCTGTCATGGGCTGTGTTGTCAACGGCCCGGGCGAGGCCAGGGAGGCTGATTTCGGAATAGCAGGCGGAAAAGGCAGAGGGATACTTTTTAAAAAGGGAAAATTAATAAAACAGATGAAGGAAGAAGAACTTCTTGACGCCCTGCTTGAGGCGATAGAGGGATAAAATGGAAATAATACGAATCCCGCACATAGTACATGATACATCAAACGGGCATTTGCTTCATGGCAGGAGCATAGGCTTTGTTCCGACAATGGGGGCGCTCCACGAGGGGCATCTCAGCCTTATAAAAAGGTCAAAGGATGAAAACGACATTACTATTGTAAGCATATTCGTTAATCCCCTTCAGTTCGGTCAATCAGAAGACTTTAATAAGTATCCAGGAGATATTGAGGGCGATGCCGAGAAACTCCGTAAAGAAGAAGTGGATATACTCTTTGCGCCGGATAAGTCTTTGCTGTATCCCGAAGGTTTTTTAACCCGGGTTGAGGTAGGAAAGCTATCAGAGAAACTCTGCGGCGCATTCAGGACGGGGCATTTCAAGGGAGTTACAACTATTGTAGCTAAACTGTTCAATATTGTGAAACCAACAAGGGCCTATTTCGGCCAGAAAGATTTTCAGCAGGCAGTTATTATTAAAAAGATGGTTAAAGACCTTGATATGCCAATAGATATCGTTGTCTGTCCTACAATAAGAGAGCACGACGGGCTTGCGATGAGTTCAAGAAATCTTTATCTGAATGAAGAAGAGCGAAAGGCAGCGGCTGTTATATACAGATGTCTTGTCCAGACCAGTGAAATGATAAAATCTGGTATAATTAACAAAGAAAAGACAAGGAGGTTCATGAAGGAAAAGCTTTTAGCAGAGCCTCTGGTGAGAGAGATTCAGTATGCATCAATATATGACCCTGAAACGCTGGAGGAAGTTGAAGCGGCTGATAAAGAGGCCTTGCTTGCAGTTGCAGTCAAGGTTGGCGGCACAAGGTTGATAGACAACATGCTGGTTAAGGCGTAAATAAAATGCTGGAGGTAAATCGTATGCTGCAGAGAGTTCACATACAGATACTTGACAACCCGATGGAAGACATTATCTCCCACAATGAAAGATTTGATAACTATTCAACCAATAAAGTCCTTGCAGAAGAACTGCAGAAGGAGATGAGCTTTTCTTATCCTTATGTGGTATCTGTGGAATATGTAGACCTGTTTATGGATGATGAAAGCGATTTTCCGGAGATAAGAGAACTCTTACGACACGGAGCGATAAACACCCCGGTTGTGCTCATAAACGGCGTGCCCAAGATTCACGGCGGCATTCCTTATGCCGTTATAAAGACAGAGATTGAAAAAGTGCTGTCCTCAGGGCCTCTGCACTGAATTCTTGTGAAGTCTTATATTTAAAAGACCTAACTGGTCGCCTTAAAACCTATTAAAGAACCCTGAGGCAAGACTGCAGGGCATCAAATATAAAACAGCCTTTATGCTGTGTCATTGTGAGGAATCCCGAGTTTACGGAAAAATCTAATAGATGGTTTTATAGATACCCATGCCTTTACAGGTGTGGGTATCTATGGAAGGCTGTTATTTGTTTTTGAGTTCTCAGAATCCGCATCACATGAAATTATAACATAATCATTTGCGGTTCTATGTCGATTGTAGTCTGTGTCAGCGGTATATCGTTAGTGTATCCGACCGGATACCGGAATTTTGGGGCCTCAACACGCAAGGTAGTTTATATCGTAACCATGCTGCTGGAACGAAAGCCTAAGTTCCCTTCTCTGTTCCGGTTTTAGAAATGCGTATATTTCCTTTACCTTTTCTCCGGAGCGCTGCGTGCAGTTGTATTTATAAAGGCCGTCCTTTATTTCCTGCGACAAGCGCGTGTCGTTAAGTATTTTGCCTAAATCTCCGGAATCGCAGAGCATTTTGTAAAGCTCGTCCCTTTTCCCGCCGAAGAAATAGCTCTTACCATCCTTTGTTACCAAAAATGTATCAGAACATCCCCACAGCACTGCTATAATCAGCAGCAGCCCTATTGCCGTTTTTATTTTTTGCGTGATTTCCATTTCTCTCCCCCAGAAGTCCGATTATTTTCCCCTTCATTTGGGGAGTATCCCACTCCCTTTCTCCGGGGATTTTCTCTACAATCATGCCGTTTCTGTCAATTAAAAAAGTCGTAGGCAGCCCAAAAATACCATATTCATCGAACGAGACCGCTTTGTCCTTGTCCATAAGCACCGGAAACGACAGCTTCTGCTCTTTTATAAAAGGCCTGACGGTTTTTTCGGACGTATCTACCGATATGGCAATAACGGCAAGGCCTTTATCCTTGAGAGCAATATACAACTTATTCAGAGAAGGCATTTCAGCCCGGCATGGGCCGCACCATGTTGCCCAGAAGTTCAGAATTACAACCTTGCCTTTGAATTCTGAAAGACTAACTTTTTTGCCGTTAATGTCGGGCAGCGTAAACCCATGGGCTGCATCCTGCGCTCCAGAGATAGGATTCGAAGCGGCAATGCACAGAGCCAAAAGCATAAGCATTGTAGTGGAAAAACATAATTTCACCGTGCGGGGCCTCCTAAAAAGTGCATCGTTTAGGGAGGGGCACTTACGCCCCTCCCTCGGAAATTGAGGGTTAAAATAAAACATTAAAGGTCAGGTAGATGTTGCTTGCCTTGTCAAGCACTTCGAAAAATTGAGGAAGACCAGGACCTGTCTGTGTCAGATCGGAAATCTTTTGTGGTGCTCCCATCCAGTTGTTGCTTCCAGTGTATTCGAAGTCGTAGTACTGGTAGCCGAGCCTGAAGAATGCCTTTCCCCTGTTTGCTATCGGCTTCTTGTTGAGTTCCTGGATGAGATATACTTCGTAAACATCTCCTCTTGTGCCGAGTTTTCCTGTCCATATGTCATCATTAGCAGGAACAAATGTTATCCAGTCCTTTGAGCCGTGGTTATATTCTGCACCGATCTTTGTACCAATTGACTTAATGTCATAACGGCCGCCGAGATAGATGGCTTTACCGCTGTGCGACTTTTTACCCTCGGTAGTATCCCAGAGTAAGCCATAGTAGCCACCGTAGGTGTTGTCATTGGGATGGGATTTGCTAATGGCGCCTGATACGAAGAGATTGAGGTCGCCGACTCTGCCCGTGACTGTAGTGCCATACCAGTCTATTTCGCCCACGTTGGTATTGCCGGTTATCATGTCTGGCCTGGCGAATATATCACTGCCCCTATTCCAGTTGAGTTCGACATGCAGGTTTTCGGTATGATAGGGGACTACGTCGAAGCCGAACAGATATGTATCTTTGAGGTTATTGTTCTGAGGCCTGAATCCGCTGTCAAGTCCCTTTCCGTAACATACCTTTGCATAGGCGCCTGGGAGAGCATTTATATCGGGCGCATACCCTAATGTTAAACCGTCAAAGGCATAATCAACCAATAGGGAAGGTACGCCTCCTGTACCTATTCTTTCTAAATTCTGCCTTATGTTCCCAGGGACACCGCCCGTTGACGGCCTTCTGCCGATTGAGAACCATACAGGAACGTCGGCGATATTGCTCCATGTAACAAATGCCTGGTCAACCCTGAGGAGATTGTCCTGGGGAATATGACCAGTAGTCCCATCAAAGACCGTCTTGTCGGCAAAGAAAGCATTGGTCGTTACAGGGTTGGTATTACCCATTCCCCATACCTTGTACATGAGGAGCCTTCCTATAACCGTAACGTCCTCTGTTGCCTTGGCTATTATGTTAAGGCCGAACCGGTTAGTAAATAGAGAATCATTCTTTACATCTTTTCCCGCGGTTGCAGTAGGGACGAATCCCTTAAAAACCAATGCGTCGTGAGTTTTACCGCTCAGGCTGTCGACCCTTGCCCTAAAGTCTCCGCCGATTTTGAGCCAAGAAGGCCCTGCTGCTTCTTCAGCCTTTTTCTCAACAGCCGTGATTCTTTTTTCCTTTGTGGTCTCTTTCTTCTGTGTCTCCTGCATCTGCTGTTTCAGTTGATTGAGTTCCCTTGAAAGCGCCTCTATCTTCTGGAGAATATCTGCCTGATCAGCGGCAAATGACGGGAGAGGGAGAAGGAAAGAGAGAGAAACGAGAACTACCAATAACTTTTTCATATAACAACCTCCTGTTTAAAATTTGTTGCTGATACAACATTAATTAGATATTGGAAACTGTCTAAAAACTATCTCCTTTCTTTCAAGATTTTCTTGCCCTAATGCAGCCGCGAGTTTTGCGATTTCTCTATAGCCCTTATCCTCTATCCTCGCGCCTACAGTGTAAAGAATATCCCTACTTCTACATCCATCGCAGCCGCTGTTGAGGCAAGTATCACAGGCGGGTATGCCATGTCCAGTGTCCCTTTTGATGCAATAATCGCCATTCTCTTTTTCTTATCTTCCATATCTCTTCCATATCTCCTCCAAAAAGATTTTGAATCTTTAATAGCAAATTCCATGCCTCACGTTTTAGGCCTGAGGCAAGAGGATGAGCAGCCTAAAAATACTTTAAATTCAACAACTTCCCTGCGTCACAAAATTATCTACTTGACAGCCACGTTAATTTTATTGTTAAATTTTGTTAAGCGAATGTTAAAGGAGTTTTAATGCTTAACAGGATGGAAGACTTTTTCAAAGATACGAATTTCTTAATGAGTGTACTTGAAACCATGACAGATGGATTTATGGTAGTGGACAAAGAAATGAATATTCTATTCTTCAACCGCGCTGCCGAAGAGATGACAGGCTATCAAAGAGATGAAGTTATGGGCAAGCCGTGCGCAATACTGGATACAGACGCCTGTGTGTTTTTACCCAATTCAGAAAATGGCAAAAAATGCAAGCTTTTTGAAAAAGGCCGCGCTGTCAATAAGCGGTGCAATATAAAGGCAAAGAATGGAAAAACAGTTTATCTACTCAAGAATGCTGTTGTTTTAAAGGATGACAGCGGAGAAGCTATATGTGCCATAGAGGTGATGACAGATATATCTTCTTTGTACTTCAAAGAACTGGAGATAGAGGCACTTAGAAACGAACTTCAGAATGAATATGGTTTTATGGGTTTGATAGGTACAAGTCAGGCAATGCAAAAACTTCATGAACAGATACAAAATGCATCTATGAGCGAAGCCTCTGTTGTAATATGCGGTGAGAGCGGAACTGGCAAAGAACTTGTTGCCAATGCAATACACAAATTAAGCAGGAGACAAAAAAGGCCTTTCATAAAAGTCAACTGCGCTGCCTTAAATGAATCTTTGCTTGAAAGTGAGCTTTTCGGTCATGTAAAGGGAGCCTTCACCGGAGCTATAAAGGATAGGGAGGGCAGATTTGAGGCCGCTAAAAATGGCAGTATTTTCCTGGATGAGATTGGTGATATGTCTCCGTCTATGCAGGCTAAACTTTTGAGGACGCTTCAAGAAGGCGAGATAGATCGTGTAGGAGACCAAAGACCTATTAATGTAAATGTGAGACTAATCAGCGCTACAAACAAAGACCTGCGCAGCCTTGTAGACTCAGGACAGCTTAGAGAGGACTTTTTCTATAGAGTAAATGTTATACCAATCTATATCCCTCCTTTAAGGGAAAGGGAAGAAGACCTTCCCATTTTAATATCTCATTTCCTAAAGCAAATAAATCTCGTTAATCAGAGAGACATACAGGGGATTACACCGGAGGCATTAGGCGCAATGAAGGCATATCAGTGGCCAGGCAATGTTAGGCAGCTGATAAGCGCCCTTGAATATGCGGCAATAACCTGTAAAAATGGAATAATAGGCATTCCCAATCTTCCAGCGTATATCTTACAGATGGAAGAGGGATCACATCCACAGGGGAAAAATTATAAAAATCGTGATCACATTATTTCTGCCTTATCAAAACATAACTGGAATAAAACCATTACTGCAAAGCATCTCGGTATAAGCAGGGTTACGCTCTGGAAGATGATTAAAGAATTAAATATCGAAGTTGTGAAATGAATAATGCCTTAAATTGAATTTAAGGCAACCAGCCATTTAGCTGCTTTTCTTGGTCATTATTACAGATTGAAAGCCTGAATTATAACTGCCTCTCCTATTAATTTTTCTTTTGCTTTTTTGAATCCTGTTTTTGAGAGCCAGTTTTTCATCTCGTCAGCAGAATAGCTTCTTCCGCCTTCTGTATTGACAAGCATATTTACGGAGAACAAAGCGCTGTGAGCAGGATGCGCCCTATCTTTCATGAGCCTGAATTCCTGAATGACTATTCTTCCGCGTTTATTCAAGGCCCTTTTGCATTTCTTAAGCAAGTAGAGATTATCTTTTTCTGAGAGTGAATGTAGTATCTGGCTTGCAAAGATGAGGTCGTAACCCCTGCCTATGTTGTCACAAATAAAGTCGCCCTCTATGAAGTTGATATTATTAACCCCACCTATCCTCCCCTTATTTAAGGGGAGGAACAAGGAGGGGTTACTTATAACCTTTACGGTCTCATGCCTGTCAAAGAGCGTGACGTCAACTCCCCTTTTAGCCATCTCAATGGAATAAGTTCCCGGCCCTCCTCCGAGGTCAAGCGCTGTCTTTACCCCTTTCATCCCGATTTTTCTAATCACATCCACTGCCTTAAGTGATGCGATATTATGCATTCCCATAATAAACGCCTCATGGTCGTGAGCTTTTCTGGCCGGTTTTCCCGTCTTTATAACCTCATCCAGTTCAGACCAGTTCTGCCAGAGCGTATCAGCATGTCTGAGAATATCACCCTGATAATAAGCGCTGCCCCTGACAAGAAACTTTGCCGCAATTGGAGCGTTTGAATACTTGTCCCTGTTCTTTTTTAGAAGCCCTATTCCTGTCAGGGCGTCAAGCAGTATCTCGGCAGCCCTTAAATCCGTCTTTAGTTTTTTTGAGATTGTCTTTGCCGGTTGAGGCTTAATAAGATAATCAAAAACCCTGTAATTGTTTGCGGTCAGCAGAACCCTTGAAGCCCAGAACCCTCCCCAGAGTTTTCTTAATTCTCCCGCCTCTTCAAAAACTGACATGACTCCTCCGTTGATTTAGGCTTATTTAAGAAACAATAAAAATCCTTGTTATCCAAGCAATGCAGGTTTGTCAGAATCTATATCTGCATCAAAATCAATAGCCTTTTGTCTTTTTAAATCATCAATCTTCCTCAGCGGCCTTTCAAGCATATTGCTTCTTGTTGTCGCAATAATATCATACTCTTTTTTAGCATCGTCAAGCCGCTTGCCCATCGCTTCAAATTTCTCTTTATATAATCCCCACTGTTTTGAAAACTCTCCGAGCAGTTTAAGTATCTCGGATGCGGTCCGTTCCACGTTAAAGTTTGCAACTGCCTGTCTTATAACTGCAAGCACAGCATAGAGCGTAAAAGGCGAGCACAAAATAACCTTCAGTTTCAGCGCCTCATCCATTATTGATGCGTCAGCTTCATTAATAAAACTGTAAACCTGTTCATTCGGGATAAAAACAATAACATAATCAACAGTGTTGTCAGCGGTGTCTATGTAAGCGCGGTTCGTTACCTGCTTAATCATTGTTTTTGCATTTCTGATAAGTTCCTCTTTAAATCTTTTTTTGTCGTGGTCGGTCTGCGCATCAAGATAGTTTTGATAATTATCAAGTGGAAACTTTACGTCCATATTTACTTTCAGGCTGTTAGGGAGAAAAAATGTGTAATCAGGCCTTCCGGAAGAACCTTCCAGCGTCTTCTGCTTGATGTAGTTTATGCCTTCTACCAGCCCTGCCAAACGGAGAATATCTTCTGCCATGCGCTCCCCCCACTCGCCCCTCTTTTTGGAACTTGCAAGCGCATGTTTTAAATGTTCGGTTGTATCATTGAGTTTTGACGTTATATCTGCATGATGTTCAACCAGGGTAGATATCTTAACGCTGCTCTTTTCAACTTCGGTTAATTTCTGCTGCATCTCAGAGAGTGTCTTTGCTATAGTCTCAACGCTCTTATCTATAAGATATTTTTTGCCCTCAAGCTCCTTTTCCCCCTCAACGGTCTGTGATTTAAGTTTTTCTTCAGCGAGTTTCAGAAACTCGGCAGAGTTTTTGGAAAGGGCGTCCAGAGAAATAGAACCCAGCTTGTCAGTAATCCAAGTCTCTATTGTCCGTAAGTTTTTTTCTGCCTCCTGATATTTTGCATCCATGGAAGCCCGTGCCTGTTTCTCTTCTGTAAGGTCTGTTCTAATTTTAGACAATTCAGTGTCCTTCTGAAGAATTTGCTGCCTGAGTTCACTATTCACGGCCTCTGCGCTTTCTGCCCTTCCTTGAAGTCTTTGAAGGCTGGAAGATGCAAGAAGCCATGCGATGATTCCGCCTAATATTAATCCCGCAATTCCCGCGATAAAAAGAACGGTTGTCATTTGCTGATTTAAACTCCTTGATTCAGATTCTTCTTTGCTTTCATGAAAGTTATTTTAAAATATTTCTAATTACTTTGCCCGGACATTATTTACAGTCATTCCCTTCAGGCTCTATATGAACGACAATATCCAGGACTGACGGGAATACCGTTTTTATCTTCTCCTCTACGGAGTCGGCAATCTCATGAGCTTTCTCTACAGATATTTTCGGGTTAACAAGTATATGCACATCAAGATTTATTGAGCGCTCAGTGCCCCTGGTCCTTATGTCATGGCATCCTTTTACGCCCTCAACGCTTTTTATCACACCCTCAAGAGCCGTGGTATCAATACAGATTGTGTCAACCAGGACGTCAGACGCCCTTTTAATGATTTCATAGCCAATCCTTGCTATAAGAAATGCTATGACAATGCCGACAAGCGCATCCGCAAAACGATAGCCTGCTCTTGTAAATATAAGGCTTGCAATTACAGCGACAGATACCAATATGTCGCTCTTTGTGTGCAGGGCGTCGGCTATCAGGAACTCGCTTTTAAGTTCTTTCCCTTTCCTTGACTCATACACCGCCACAAATGCGTTTATACCCATCGTTATCAACATCACGGCAAAACTTGCTGTTGTCACTTCTGTCCTGTGAAATTCAACAATTGAGTGATAGACCTGTTTGAGTATCTGAAAACAGGCAATAAATATCATCACGCCGATGATAATAGTGAACAGGGTTTCATACTTTTTATGGCCGTAGGGATGGTTTTCGTCAGGCGGATGATAAGCTATCCAGATGCCGATTAAGCCGACTATATTTGAAACGCCGTCAAAGAGCGAATGAAAGCCGTCAGACGTCATCGCTATTGAATTGCTCATATAGCCGTAGATAATCTTTGCAAGAGAAACACCTGCATTTAAAACAAGGGTGTAAAGAAGAACCCTTCTTATCTGAGACACATTATCTATTGAAGCGCTGTTTCCCATCTGTTTTTGAACTCCTTGAACTGTCCTTTGCTAATAGCTTCACGCATTTTTCTGAAAAAGTCTATGTAAAAATAAAGATTGTGTATTGTGTTCAGCCTCATGGAAAGTATTTCTTTTGCAAGAAAAAGATGCCTCAGATATGCCTTTGAGAAATTCCTGCACGCATAACACCCGCAGTTTTCATCCAATGGAGAATTATCAGATTTGTATTCTGTTCTCTTGATGCTGATTCTTCCACTGCTTGTAAAAAGCGTCCCGTTCCTTGCGTTCCTTGTAGGCATTACGCAGTCAAACATGTCAAAGCCGGCTTCAACTGCGGCAAGCATATCTTTCAGGCCGCCAATCCCCATGAGATAGCGCGGTTTATCTTCAGGCATAAGCGGAGCAGTGAAATTTATTATTTCATACATATCTTCTTTTGGTTCACCGACGCTGAGTCCGCCCGCAGCATATCCATCAAAACCTATCTCAATAAGTTCTTCAATGCTCCTCTTACGCAAGTCTTTATAGATTCCCCCCTGAATGATTCCGAAAAGGGCTTGCCCGGGAAATGCGGATTGCCGATTGCCGATTGCGGAGTTCTGCATTTCGTATTCCTTACACCTTCGCGCCCATTTTGTTGTCAGTTCAAGCGACTTAACCGCATAGTCATAAGATGCAGGATAAGGCGTGCATTCATCAAATGCCATGCAGATATCAGAGCCGAGAGCAGACTGAATCTCCATGGCCTCATCAGGCCCGATAAAGTGCATGGAGCCGTCCAGGTGAGACCTGAACTGCACTCCATTCTCCGATATGCTCCTTAAAGCCGAGAGGCTGAAGACCTGAAAACCTCCGCTGTCGGTTAAGACGGGCTTGTCCCAGTTCATGAATTTATGCAGGCCTCCGAGAGATGATATTGTTTTATGCCCGGGCCTGAGATAAAGATGATATGTATTGCAGAGGACAATCTCGGCGCCGATTTCTTTTAACTCATCAGGAGACATGGCCTTTACAGTTGCCTGCGTTCCCACAGGCATAAATGCCGGAGTATTGATAACGCCGCGTTTTGTGGTTATCACGCCCAAGCGCGCATTTGCATCTTTGCCCAATAATTCAAATTTCATGGCTACACTATTTTACCGATAGTTTAAATAAAAATCTGCCCGGACATTGACAACCTTTTGCATTTGTAGTATTTTCAATCACAATGAAAAAACGCCTCACAGAGCTTATTTTTGAAAAGGCTTTCAAATACAGCGAAGAGCCGGTATTTAAGCTTGTGTCAGGCAGGATGTCCAATTATTATTTCAACTGCAAGGCAGTAACTCTGCATCCCGAAGGCATGTATCTCATCGGCAATCTCATCTATGAAATGATAAAGGATTCAGGCGCTAAAGCCATCGGAGGACTCACGCTCGGAGCAGACCCTGTTGCGTATGCTGTCTCATTCACATCTCATTTAAAAGGGAAACCTGTTGAGACATTTGTGGTGAGGAAATCGGCAAAAGCGCACGGCATCCGCCCAGGCGGACAGTGGATAGAAGGCAATGTCAAAGAAGGCGACAGGGTTGTGATTGTTGACGATGTTATTACAACAGGCAAATCAACCATTGAGGCAATTACAAGGGCTAAAGAGGCAGGGCTTGAAATAGTAAGGGTGATATGCCTCATTGACAGGCAGGAAGGCGGCAGGGAAAACATTGAGGCTGCAGGCTATAAAGTTGATGCGCTTGTTTTAAGAGATGAAGTTATGGAGCTTTACAGGAAGGAAAAGTAAGGCTAATGGGTTTATATCATAACATCGTGAACTAAAAAAATATCATAACATCGTGAACCTTTTTTAATATCGCCTAAACTTCTTCTAAAAACATTTAGAAGGAGGGAAAGGCGATGGGTAATCAA
>Ga0100378_1002299_pt1 | contig 19118 bp, 15 predicted proteins | sample CryGeymeta201502_FD_81535 | JGI IMG/M metagenome (GOLD analysis project Ga0100378, IMG submission 81535) | Groundwater microbial communities from Crystal Geyser aquifers in Utah, USA - Crystal Geyser metaG 2015-02 | ecosystem: Environmental > Aquatic > Deep subsurface > Groundwater | place: USA...
AACTCCCTTCAGATCGACGCACCACAATAACACTCCATCCAAAATAAGCTAGCTTCCTACACCCAGAAGAGCTCACCATTAAACCAAAATTATATTCAAAGGAGATAGGGCGATAGATGGAGTCGTTTTATCAATGTCAATATATATTGAAGGGAATAGCTATGTTATATTTTCGGAGCACGGCAACATGAAACATAAGATTGGGATGAGTTTGGATAGCTATAAAATGCTGCTGAAGGAGTCACTTGATGGCCAGCATCTTAATATTTTCCAAATATTGACCTTCGATGGCACTTTGCTATAGCTAACAGGTACCAAAAGGAAGCAGGTTAGCATCATTTAAGAGGAAGAACTATAGCTACCAGAAATAAAAAGACCTCTAAAAAAGAATAGATCTAAGACCACACCTGAAGACTCAATCCTTTGATATAATATTTCTCTATACAATGAATTTTGTGAAACAGTTCGAACATTCAGACCTCTTAGCCTTGTAGAGATGCCCATCAATCGAAGATATCCACCATATACTCAGCCAAAAAGGGATCGATACTGAAACAGTCAGCTCTCTCATCATCTAGTTGTATCAATTCGCAACAATAAATAATTACGATCTGCAGCAAAAACAGCAGATATTCAACCTAGCGATTAACATCCTTACATAATTGCCTACTACCCACAGCAAGGAACTTTTTCTGGAGTTGCTAAACACGTCAGTGGACAGACTGGGACATAGATATGAAAACTGTAAAACTTATTTTGATTTGGTTCAGATATCTAACTTGAAAGAGTTTCTTGCTTCTCGAATTCTACCATATTATGAACTTTATGAAATTGTCTTGGACAATCACCCTCATTTCTTGCTATAGACTCAGCACTCGGGTCTGATTAAAAATTTAAAAGAAAAACCTCTGAAAAGCGGCAATGCAGTCTAAGTCGAAAACATAGAAGTGCTCAAATAATTTTTGGGCATCAGAGCTGCTAAGGAAGAGAAGAAAGATCCCAAAAAGAAATGATTTTGATATAAACTACATATATATCATTAATGCTTGTACAGACCTCGATAGCATAATTTATTGATAAATAGATGTAATAAAAACAAGACCTTTCTTCACTGTTTGAAAAAATATGAAATGTAGTAATTGCGAGTGAATATTCATTTGAGGAGGTCTGAACAAAGCTGTCACCTCAAGAGGGCGTAGCTCCAACGGTAGAGCGTTGGACTCCAAATCCAACGGTTGCGGGTTCAAATCCCGTCGCCCTCACTTTTTAATCCCAGCGTCTCAAAAATGTCATCAAATCAAATAATCAAACAGATTGTGATCTTCTCTGATAAAATTCCTTGTTCTTCTATGCCAAAACCTTGACTTTATTCAGTTCGTGAGGACACTCTCTCATTATCTTGTCAATACATTAATTTCCCTCTTTTGTTTGCCCATTTTCATAATAGAGGCTGGCAAGGTTGTTCTGGACCAGGAATTTTCTTTCTTCGAAGCTTGTGAAATATTTTTTTGTGACATCACATGCCTCCTTACCATACTTTATGGCTTTTTCCATCGATTTATTTTTCCTAAAAAATAAGGCCAAAGTATTGAGTTGGTTCAACTTGTCTTCAACTACAGCTTCATCTGGCATTTGCTCATATATTTTCAAACATTCTTGATACTGCTCTTCAACCGCTGAAGAATTATTCGTGGTAATGGCAATATTAAACAACTAGGAATGGACGAATAATTCCAATGATTCAATGTTTTCTTGATCGTAGTCGTACTTATGCTTTTCGATAATGCTGAGCACCTTTTCATACAGGTTGCCTGCCTCTTTGTTTAACTGGAGCTGCGATGCTTTTTGGGCAAGAGATATAAGAGCTGAAGGGTCTGTTTCTAATGTGTATGTTTCATATTCAGAACTATGAAGGAATTTTTCTTGTTCCTCCTTGCTCGGAGGTTCTTGATTAGCTTCTTCTTATTCGACAGGATCTGACAAGGAAACATGAACTAATGCTGGTTTTTCCTCTCGATTATTGATTGAAGAATAAAACGTTGATGTAGATGGCTTATCTTTTTCTTTGATTTCACGCTGCTCTTGAGTTGGGACATAGGGCGATAGTTCGGGACATATTTTTGCTGGTACACGACTCATTTTAAACTAAATATGTCAACTCATACATTCTGCCTATCTTCTCCTTATAAACTTTGTCCACTGTCCCAGCAGATTTATTTGCAAAAGTTCCCCATAACAAGTATAAAATATCAAATGAGTATGAAAGGCCTTATTATATCCACTTTATTGGATTGTAAAACTCAGATTCTAATTGATATAAACACATATGTATAAACTTGGAACGTTCTTCAAAAAGGCCAAAGATATCATCACTGAAAAGTCAACACAAGCAATTGATTTGTTAGAGACCCAAATTGAGCAGTTGGAGGTTGGGGAGGAGAAAGAACCTGTCGAGACGTCTTTGGTCTAGAATCAAATAGAAACATAACAGCAGCCACTTTCCAAAAATAACATACTTCAGAACGAAAAAGTACTATAGATTGATGTTGTCGAATCCAACGTGATCAAAACTTAAGAGGAGATCAAGGCAGAACAAGACCACCCCGAACAAACTTAAAGAACTTTGATAAATCAAAACTAGGTTTTATAACATCAAGAGCCAGCTAACATATCTCGTCTGCAACGAATAGAGCAAGAAAAGAAATCAATCCTTGAATAACTAAAGAAGTTAGATGAAGAAATTGCTGATATCAAAGGTGAAAATGTAGAAGACGGAGCTCTGAAGAGAAGATAAAAATAACAATAAAATTAAGAAGCCATAAATCATGCTAAAGATCTGGTGAAGCAGCTGAAAATGCAGAAGAGATAGATGGAAGAACGAAAAAGAAAAGAAACTGAGAAAACACTGCTTCTGCTCAAACAGCAAGATTAGGAGAGAAAGGCAAAAAAAGCTGAATAACTTGAGAGAGTAAAATAATAGAGAAGAAAAAAGATTGAGGCCAGGATGGAAGAAGAACGCCGAAAAAAATAAGAAAGAAGGCAGATAGAACTATAGAGTAACAAATTGATCAAGCAAATAAAAAAAGAATAATCAATCTTGAAACAAAAATAAGAGCTTCCTCATGACACAATCGAGGTCGAGCAAAAGAAAAAAATAGTCGAGAAAAGGCAAGATATCAACTTCAGATAAATTGAAGAGCATGAACGAAGATATATTCAATACAAGGAGCAAGAAAGATCAATTAAAAAACAAAGATCAGATTCCGTCAATCATCATGTTCAGCATTACAAGAAAAATATGTGGCTAGAGCAGATTGAAGAACAAGAACAAAAAAGGAAATAATAGGAGAAAAACAAGGAAGATTATCGGAGGGGGCAGCTTGAGAAGAGGAAAAAATATGGACAGTTGGTCAAGAATATTTTTATTCCAAAACAGATCAAAAAAGGAAATAGCTAGTAACCTAAAGAAAGATAAAACCTTACAACTCCTGATACAGTTGTGCTTCCTAAAATTCCCTAAAGCTAAAAAAGAATCACCGACAGCAAACAAATGAAAAAATTCATACATCAGAACAGACCATTTGCCACTGCTCACAATCCTAAACCACCCAGGCCCTAAAAAATATAAGTCTAAAAGAAATAGGAAGATTTAGAGGCCGAGAAGGAAAGAAAAGCTAAGGAAGCTGAGATACGAAGACAAACTAAAGAACGTCTGAAAAAAATGGAAAACAAAAGTCTCGATAAATTGATTCCTTAGAAATCTAAGCCGAAGTATGAAAATTATCTGGGAAGGATAAAGCATAAGGCCTAAGAACCTTCAGCTGGTTGGAAGAAAGTGATTGATAATTAGAATTTGTCAAAATAGGACAAATACAAAGAAATGCTCCGTAGAGCAGCAGCGATGGAGAACAAAGCCAAAGTCAAGTAATAAATCATGAAAGATGGAGACTAGTAAGCCGTCAATCTCTACATTGGCAGCATTCAGGCCAAACTCGCCATTCTGGAGAAATTTTGAATGATATCATAATAACGTTCATAATTATTATTTCACATATCATTTCAAATGTTTAAACAGTTTGCTTTCGAAATGATCCAATTCTTCAAGATTTTAAGCTTTAGATGGGCTCATCCCACTATAATGAGCCTTGAACGTGTTGTCTGCCAGGAATATTTAGTGTGAAGGGCCTTTCTTAGCTAATTGAAATTTAGCAGATGTATTCAGTTTTTTCCTTTCTTCCAAATTTTGTCTGAATATTTTCCTGATATGATCTCTATTCCTCCGGATACGCACTTTTTCAGTCAGCATCTCAGAGTTCTATCCAATACTCGACTTGATGCTAGTATTTAGGCAGGAAGCATATCGAAGTGAAGATTTCATTTATTATTTCTTTGAAGGAGATTTAATCCACACTGACTGTTGTCTTGCTTGTATGCGCTAGCCATTTCTTTCTATACCTTGCATGGGACCGATTGATTTGTAGTGATTATTCTTTTCGATAAAATTGGTGAACTCTCCCCTTGTCAGCATGAATCTCTTAGGATCTGATTCGAATTGTTTGTAGAAAGACTGCAAATATCGACTGACAGGAGGTTTCTATTCAGGCTCCGCTAATATTTTATGTTCCTGCATCACAAACAATGTACCTCTACCATTGAAAGGTTCGTCTTGTGTGTCCATATAGGTTCAAGTGAATGCTTATCTTTCACTGAAACAGCTCTAGCTCTTTTGCTCTCGTAAGGAAGAAAAGGATTGACATAAGAGGTGTTATGAAAGATCGTATGCGGAGTTTGGAATTCCTTAGGCGATTCGTAGCTATTTCCGAAGCACATTTCAGGTCGGTACTTGATAGGACTGCGCTTCGGACTTTTATCTTCAGGCCGATCCTCCAAAAACTTCAGCATAATAAAATTAAATGATAGGGCTAACTCCTAAAGGATATTAAAAAATAAAGAATTACAAAAGAATCATTGAACACACTGCCCGTCTTTCAATGTGAAAGTTGTGTAGCAACTTGTACAAGTATTAGAGAAATCGTCGTGGGTCTTGCAGAAAACGTTGACTGACTTGCACTGACCAGATTCATAGTAAAATCTGTTGTAGCACTTGATGCACATGTTTGAAGAGTCATATGCGTAGCAATTCTTGATCTAGAATTGAGCATCCACCTTTGAGATTTGACAGGCTCCATTGAGAATGGAATATCCTGGGTAACAAGATGTGCATGTTTTGGAATTTTGGTCAAAAGCTGCACACTGGGGATCGATGGTGATACATTGACCTTGAGAAAGGTAGCTACCAGTAGAACATTAGGCACATGAACCGTCAGGATTGAACTTGCTGCAAGATGAAGGAGAAACTGCCTGAGCACAGACACCACCAAATCCAAGGTCGAAACCTGGATAGCAACTAGTGCAGTATCCATTAAGAGGGTTGTATGTATTGCAATCTTTGCTGACAATCTAGCACAATCCTGAATTATTAACGAATGCTCTTGTAGCACATCGGACACAAACCCCAGACAACCATTCAGCACAATTAGGATCTGTTAGAGTGTGATTCTTATCTTCGACGCAATCACGACCGATCAGGACGAAACTTTGGAAACAGCCAGTACAGGCACCATTCAGAGGATTGAAACCATTGCAGAGAGGATTTACAGTTGTGCAGATGCCACCAGTGCCAAAGTAATGATTTTTGGAACATTTTTGGCAAACATTACCTTTGAACTAGGCACAATTTGGGTCAATATTAGCTACGTCAACAGTAGATTTGACACACGTTGATCCGCTCAGCACAAAAGAGTCATAACAACTTGTGCAGGCTCCATTGATAGGATTGAATGTTTTGCAAATAGGGTCAGCAAGGGCACAAGTACCGTCAGCTTTGAAGTAGGCGCCATAGGAGCATTCCTCACAAATAGGACCATTCCACTTCTTGCAGTTGCTGTCAGAAATCTATCTAGTAGCCTTGATACAGTTGACTCCTGATAGTTCAAAACCGGGATAACAAGTTTGACAATTGCCTGTAAGGGTATCATAAGTATTGCAGAGAGGATTGACCTCCTGACAGAGCCCAAAGCCATTGATAAAATATCTGGTGCTGCACTCAACGCAGACATCGGTGTCTTGGAGGAACTGTTTGCAGAAAGGGTCTCTTCCGTCTGTTTTGTTAGCCTTCAGGCAATTTTTTCCACTGACTGTGTAACCAGGATAGCATGAGGTACAAGCTCCATCATTTTCATCAAAAGTCAAGCAACTAGGGTCTACAATGATGCAAACACCAAAAATGTTGAAGATGGATCCTTTGGAGCACTCGATACAGATGTTGTTGTTGAAAGTACGGCAATTAGGATCACCAGAAGGAGCTGTGCTCTTGACACAGGTTCTAGATGATGACAGCTCGTAGCCAGGATAGCAAGAGGTGCATTTGGCATCAGATTGGTCATGGGTCAGGCATGAAGGATCGACTATGATGCACACATTGAATGGATTAAAGATTGCCCCCTTTGAGCATTCCTAACAGACTCCCTGACTGTTGAATGTTTTGCAGTTAGGATCACCTTCAGCAGCTTTAGATTTTGCACATCCTCCGAAACTGGTCACTTCATAGCCAGGATAACAGCTCGTACAGGCTCCATTTAAATCGTTGTAGGTAAGACAAGAAGGATTTACAATAGTGCAGATACCCTGAGAGTTGAAAATAGCTCCTTTTGCGCATTCCTGACAAATATTGTTGACGAAGCTACGACAATTAGGGTCACCATTGGGCGAGGCGCTCTTGATGCAACTTCTAGAAGATGACAGTTCATATCCCGGATAACATGAGGTACAGAAACCAGTTGCACTGTCGAATTGTCGACAACTGGGATCAATAATCACACATACTTTATTAGCATTGAAGATAGCTCCCTTTGAACATTACTGACAAACTCCATTTGAGAAAGTCTTGCAGTTGGGATCACCAGCAGGAGCCACTCCTTTCTTGCACCCGCCAAAAGCATTCAATTCATAACCAGAATAGCATGAAGTGCACAGACCAGTAGCTGGGTCAAAGGTAGCACACTCAGGGTTAACGATTATGCAAGTTCGATTGCTGTTGAAAATGGCCCCTGTTGAACATTATTGGCATACACCGTTGGTAAATGTTTTGCAGTTAGGATCACCACCTGGAGCCATCCCTTCCACGCATTGGTTGCTCTTCAATTCATATCCAGGATAGCATTCCATGCATTGCTGGCTACTGGTGTCGAAAGTCTTGCAATTTGGATCTTTTTGGACACATTGCCCAAAACCATTGAAATAATATCCGTAGGAACATTTTTTGCATAGACCAGTTGTAGAGTCAATTTAGTTGCAGTTGGCAATGGCAGGAGTAGACTGAGCAACCACACAGATTCCATTTATGACCTCATAACCCGCATAGCAACCAGTGCATACTCCATTGTTAGGATTGTATGTTCTGCAAGAGGCACTGACTCTCATGCATTTGCCATCAGCTCCCTTGTAAAATCTAGAAGAGCACTTGACGCAAACACTACCATTGAACTAATTGCAATTCACATCGAAGGAATTGGTGACCACACCAGGCAGACATGTAGTCTCAATCAGTCCGAACCCTGGATAGCAGGACAGACAAGCTCCGGTGGTGCTGTTGTAGGTGTTACAATTAGGATTGACGGGTTGGCAGATGGCAGCTGAATCGAGATAATACCTGGTGGAACATTAGATGCACTGCTGCTGCAAATCGAAAGTTTTACAACCCAGATTGCGGATGACGATGCTTTGGAGATGAGCAGTAACCAGAAGGAGGCAGAGAGCTAGCCAAAACTTCATGGAGAAGGCTATGGAATGATTTAATTATATGATGTTGCGTTAGCTGAATGGAATATTTATTAGCGTCGGCTTTTGATATCTATTGCCAGTGAATTACATAACTAAAATCAGCCCTGCTTTTTTAATAGATTAACATTGATTCAAACATTAGCTATCCTATCAATGACCTTACACACTTTGGTAAACATAAAAATAGACATCACGTTACTCTCTGGTTGAAGGACGCCCTCGAGTTGGTTCTTCTATTTCTAGAATTACTGGCAGCCAGCTCCAGAGGATCGATCGATAGCTGCTTCAATCCCGTCATTCCCTAATAGTCGTAGGAGAAGTCAGCCTTGAAGCTGAGATTGGGGACCCCTGAAGGGAATAGCATCAGACAGTCAAATAACTTTTTGTTGGGAGGCTATTTCTGTGTGCAAAAAACGGTCGGTGGTGGACAGTTTTAAAATTTGACCTGAAGAAAATTCTTCATCGCATCCTAATTCGGAAAATCTATAGCCTGGGGGGTTTCCAGAGTCAAAAATATCTGATTGCTATTTCCCATCACCTCACCATGCAGTTGTAAATTTTTATCTTAGGAGGCAGACTGTGATGCATTTGGGACTGTTGAAGGAGATTGTGATGGCTTGGAGGAAGAGGATGATCCAAAGCTAGAGTTAGTGCTGGTTGTTTTAGTGCATCTTGAGGGCATTCGGACGCAGGTGTATCCTGGCTCAATGTGACAGCTGGAATCGCAGCCGTCGCCATTGATTGTGTTGCGGTCATCACATTCCTCATGGTCCTAGACTAGTCCATTTCCGCAGACTGCCTTTTTGCCTTATAGACTAATAGCTTTGTCTGGAACTGATGCCTTGCTTTGCTGTATTTTGATTGAGTTTGTTCTGTCTGCTTCATCTGTTTCTGGAACACACGTGGTCCCTACAAGCGTGAAGCCTATCGGACAACTGAAACAATTACCGCTTCTGATATAATATCCACTTCTTTCCTAGCAGCTGACACAATTTCCCTCAACCTCAACATATCCTCTCTTGCAAAGGCACTTACCATCCACAATCTCCCTATTTGAAGAGCAAATATCACATTGTCCTTGTCTGTTTACGATTGTTCCAGGAGGACAAATCATGCATTGACCGTTTTCTCTTCCGAAACCTGGACGACATCTGCAGGATTGAGTTTCAGGATTGAACACTTCAAATTCACCACATCGGTGAATGCACTCTCCGTTTGCACTAAGCAAAGAGCCTTGAGGACATACGCATACTTTTCTTAATGGATCGTAGATCTTTCCATCTGAGCATGTGACACAGTATCCGTCTTTCAGGAAAGAGTTGACTTAATTGCATTGCTGGCAGTTACCATTTGGTCCGATTCCGTATCCACCTCGACAAATGCACTTGCCTTAATTTTAACTGTAGTCAGCATTTTATCCACAAATGATCTAACATTTTGCAGTGTTTGAGTCGAAAATGCCAGGGTATGGACAGTGCATGCATTCTTAATTGTACATGACGTAATCCAGAGGACAATGACACTAGCCATCACAGCCGAGGAAAGATGGAGGTTTACAATAGTTAGGATTGTTGCAACTGTTACAACTATTGCAAGTATTGCAGCTCGGAGCAGGTGTTGACGGACATGAAGATTGGTTTGGATAGGAGGTATTAGTTTATACTGGAAGAATGATTGAACACTGTTAGGATGGAATGCACTGGTTGTTGATTTTCTTGTAGCCGGGTATACAGAAGCAGACGCCTTGTAAAAGATAGCCATTGGGGCCACAGTTTGTTGGAGATGAAGGGGGACAAGCAGTTTGAACAACATTTGGAATGCAGGCATTATTCGAACCTGAACAGCTTGAAGATGTTTGTTGATAGGCATAAGATTGACTGACTTGAGGAACAGCAAAAGTTTCATAGTAAGTGGGAGACGCTTGAGATTGATGATTGACTATAATTGGAGGCTGAGGGTGATTGACAACTGGACGAGAGAGATTTAGTTGAGGGTCCGAGATGCTCTGGATGATCTCAGGTTTATCAGTGATGGTTTAATTTCTTTCTTGGCTTTTGTGGCTCAAATTTCCCACAATAAACGCACTGGGCCCACTCCCTTCTTTCAGACTGATCTTTGTCTCATTCTTTTTTTCGTGCATTCTCTTGAACAATTATTTTAATTCGGCCTGATTATCATTGTTAACCTAGATCTCTTGTCTCTTGGGAGGTTCTATCTTTTGTACTTTAAGCAACGTTTCAGAGGCAGCTTGTTTGATACATTCGCTTTGCTCCATCAGATAGCCATCTTTACAGACACATTTACCCTCCTTGAAAATGAGATTGAGCTTTTCAGAACAAGACAGGCAGGCATGTCCTCCGTTGGAATATCCATGTGCGTAACTGTTCTCAGGACAAGAGGCTAAGCATTGATCTTGATATTCATAAGGAGCAGTAGCTTCAGGACAGGACTCTTTGGAAGACAAACCAAGAGCGATATAGATGAGTCTAAAAGAAACATCTCTTTCTGCTTCAATGGTCATGACCTCATCGTTGTCTATTGTAATGTTGATTTTTTGGCCATTTTCAGCTTTGAAACTCAATATTGAAAATCCATAGAGAAAATTATTGGCCCTATAGATGATTTTTTTCACATCTGAAGAGTACGATCCTTGAAAACTTTCCTTATCGAACAGACCTCCATATGACGATAAGCTGACCAATGATGGTGAAAATATGATATAGCTCAAAAAGATTTTGCCATTTGTGACGTTGCTTCCACCCACATAACCGATCACAGTCAAGGCAGTCGGAGTGAAGCTTTTTCCCGTTATTTTGCAATCAAAAATCTTGCCATCAGCTGAGCAACCCACTAGAAACATCCTTGCTATGCTACTTTGTTGATTAGCTACAGGAGGGTCAAATAGAATTTCGTGGCTCACTTGGTTTTATTTTTGTAGAGCTGCATAGAAAAAAAATTACTGATAGTAGCAAGTCCGAGAGTCAGATCGCTTTTGGTAGATGCCATGTAGTTTATGGTGAGTGACAGCCAATGACTAGGCTCTCTTTTCCAGGCAACGATAACCCCAGTCTATGTTATGGTCTGAGGAGCCACCTCAATATCGTTAGAGCTGACCTGATTAGACAGAGCTAGGCTGCTGATGGCTGCATGATAGATGGCTTACCAAAGGCTAATTGTGGAATGGAGCTGAAAGTCTTTACAAATTGCCACATGAACAGTTGACTATGATTCTGATCAGTTTGCCTGAACTGATAATTACCTACTTGAGCTCATAAGTACCTGACTGCAGACCTTGAATATCTTTCTGAGATCTTTTTGCATAGAAGGTTGATACTAGAGTTAACCATAGGACCAATAGAAACAATTTCATTAACTTGTGTTTAACTAATTCTATAGAATAGTGACTTATTATAAAAATAAAAGTCATGCAAATAAATAACAATCAGTGCCGGCTCCTCTCCTTCAGAAATGCCTACTATCAGGGCTACTTCAATGATAACGTCAGACAAGGACCAGGAATCGCCATCTTGGATCACGGAGTCATTGTTGTATCTAATTGGGATAAGGGAGAACTTTAGGGGAAAACATTTGTTTTTTTCGGTATACAGTAATACGGGTATCTTCAGTACAGCCGTGGGCTATTAAATGGCTATAGCTATATCTGCTCAGAGCGATAACTGCTGGTCATTCTGTTCGAGAAAGGCCAACCAATTTAAAAACAACTACTTGTGAATTTCAATGACAACACTGTAAAACTGCTAACCTTCAAAAGTACATTTTCAGTCACTCAGGTGGCAGCTATCAAGTTATCGAAACAGCCAAACTCTAAGAAAAGTAATACTAGAAGATCGTCAGAAGATATCTGGGCATAAAGATGTACATTCCAACATTGACTGAGTTTCTTCAAGGAGAGTTCAGCTACGAAAAAATAGGTTTCGAGACGAAGGTGCTATCAAACGGAAATGTATATTTTAGATTTGTGGATGATGGTAACCCTCTTTCACTTGGATTTGTGGTGGGAAAACGAGAACAACTTGTCAGCTATGGATGCTATCTCGATGGAAATTTGCATGGCTGGGGCAAAAAGTATGATAGCAGTGGTGAACAAGAAGGAATGTTCGAAAATGGATAACTGCATGGATATGGCTTCAATAGTCAGAACCACAAGTACAGCTTTGGTAAATTCTCAAATGGTAATCTCATCCAATCCAACAACGCCGAAGAGAGGAGCAGTGCTAGCCATTTAAAACTAAAAGATCTTCGCAAGAAGTATCACATTCAATCTCTCCATTTCCATAACAGCTACCTCCCTAACAATATTGTCGGATTCAAAGGAATTTCTTAGATAAAAGCTAGGCCATCTCTGGTCAAAGAAGTACTCTATTTTGATCAACCTTATCACTCTCCCACATCTAGTCACCTCAAAGGGAGCAACGTTAGTCTCAATCAAATCCTGAGCTCTCGCATGCAGATGAGAGGAAGTTCAGATGTAGGGTCAGTCTTCAATAGCCACTTGAATTCAATTGGAGGAGATAACAGATAGGAAGGTTAGATTCGTCGCTGGGGCATGGGAAGTTCTCTACTAACAGGAGGTTCTCCAATGCGCTATCCCTTGTAATGATGCTAATATTCCTTAAACTATATTGTATCCAAAATAATGATTGAAAATACAATCAACTGAGGGAACCTTCGACCTCAAACCTCAGCCAATAATCTCAGTGATTCCAACTGAATTCATTTCAAAGATATTCTATCCTTGTTCTTAGCATATCGATTGGATGTGACCCCCTATCCTTTTATTTTGTTAGTTTTCATAATATTCTTTTTAAATATTCTATTTAGAATTTCGATGGCGATTCGACTCAGTAAGAATCCTCTCAATATCCACCCGATCTATTCACCCCGCACCACCTACAAAAAAATCAAAGAGCAAGACGAAAAGATGATAGCAGATATGACACTAAACTTCGATAAGCTTACCATCAATATGCTCAAAGAATAATTCCAAAAACAAGGCAACACCCTCACCCTTCACTAGTTCATCTCTATCACATCCAAACATCTTAGGTTCTGGCAGGTTGAGCTGCCCAATCGCTAAGAAAGACTTGTCAGATATCTGACTTATCTGTTCAATGAGATCGACATAAATGGCAATGGTGACATGTAGTGGGAATAGTTCACCAACTACATCATAGAGAAAGCTACAGTCCTCAAAAATCTCAAAAGCAAAAACGACTAAATCAAACACTACATCAAATCGTAGATCGTTCCTAAAGTAAAAATCGACACTTCCGTTCACAAAATGGAGTATATTCCTGATCTGGATAAAATTGCCTACTATGAAGAAGCGAGCAATATCATCTACTTCCTTAATGCAGACAATGGTTAACCTTACCCTAAAAATTTACCTATTACGCCCAAACAGCTAGTCGTCAATATCAGCTCAGTCAAAAAGGAAAAAACTGGAAAGGTATCCATCAGAAAAAAAGATCTGATTTTGCCCACCAGTGTGAGAGTACTTGATATGCTATACCTGGCTGATAAAAAGTATAAATTGCTCCTTGTTGCTACCAGTGATGGATATGTTCGAGGGTGGAAGCACACTCAAAACGGCATCATCCTTGCCTCGCAACCTGACAATGAAGAAGAACCATTTTAACATCACTTTGGAGCATAAATATATTCCTTGGCTTGGGACTCTATCAATGAAGTTTTATACTGTGGACAGAAAAATGGAGGCATCTTCATGTGGAACCTTAAAACAGATCTAGAACGTACCCTCACCGAAGGACATGATGACTAAGGTGAGGAGAGAGCCAACCGACTCATCACCTGTATGATCACCATGCCGAAGCTCCAATTCATGGCCTCTGGTAGGATGGACGGTAAACTGATGCTCTGGGACACCATCAATTCAAAGAAGAAGTGGACCTATAGAGAGCACGCAAGAGGTATTTTGAGTGTAGCTTTCAATGAAACCATGATCCTTCTGTTCAGCGCAGGTTTTGATCATAAAATTTGCATATGGAATCCCTACATTCCTTCCCTCATTCACAAGATCTAAGGACATCTGTCTCCTATCTACTCGCTGAAAGTAGTGGAAGCCAGCCATCAATTAATTTCCATGGATTCTTAAGGAATCGTCAAGATTACTGATACCCGCAGATTCAATATCATCTCATCCTTCGGCGTAGAAGCCTAAGGCAATCATGGACAGTTGAGCGGAGGAAATGCTGTAAGTTGCTTCATAACTATCAACAAACCTGCCAAACAAATGCTAAGATTGGTATTTGCAGGCAAGGCAGTCTGGTTCTACGACTACGACAAGAACTATAACCCTCTTGCTGCGGATGAAAACACAGTTATCAGCTGTCGATATGTCAAAGATACTTTGTGCTTCTTCACACCTACTGGCAATAAAATCAAAGTCTGGAGCGCCCTCAATGGAGACGTCGAGAAAATTTACATGGATATCACGCCAAATGAAATTTCAGCTTTTGATTTCGATTTTCTCAAGAAAAGAATGCTCATCGGTGACACCAAAGGCAACCTGGCACTGTACAACACTGCCAATGGAGCCAAGATGAAAACTCTGACCAAACACACAGGTGAAATCACTCATATTTTGGCAACACAACATCCTGAATCCAAAACTGACGTCTTCATCAGCTATGGTCTAGATAATGAAGTCAAAATAAGCCGTGAGACCGAATAGTCCTTTGAGGTCATTAGAACTATCTACATCAGAAAGGAAGTAGAGGTGACGTCGATGAAGTTCTGCCCTGAGAACAAGATCATCATGATGTCCACCAATGCCTACCATCTCTCTTTCTTCGATATTGAAACAGGCAAGAATGTGGGGACCTATGAGGAAAAAGGATAGGAATTTACCTCAATCAGCCAAATTTCAAGATAGGTCATTGTGGCCACTTCCCTCAATGGAAACATCACCTTAGTCGGTGTTCCTCCCTGTCCTTACCGATTTTAAAAATTGCTTTCCTACAAGCATGCAGATCCTGAAAAATAGACCTCAACTTTGGGCATTCGTTTTAGTTGCTATAATCATGAAGATAGATTGTTGTATGTAGTTGATGACAAGATGTTCTTGACCTGCTATGAGATCAGTCTCTTTGACGATCTACTGAAGAGTCATCTCGAAAGAGAAAAACTGGAATTTTAGAGGAAACATATCATGAAAGAAATGATCGATAGAGCCACCATATCGATGAAGTGGCAAGTGAAGGCTCACACCTAAACCATTAAAGTATTGGAATACATCGAAGAGGCCAACATCATCATGACTTCTTCTTTTGATCGAAAGGTCAAAATATGGAACAGCAAGACCGGTTAATATATCGACTCTCTACAGCAAAATTACAACAAAGCTCCACCTGATTTCCTTGCCTTCTATGACTCCAAAAAAAATTATCTTTACACAAAAGACAGAAAGAAAGCCTTTGAAGGTGTAGAAATCGCACCAACTGATCTAGATTTCAACCCTTTTGTGATCGATATCGCCAGAAGAAATAAAGAAAGATAATTTCCGGTCGAATAATCAAATAAAGAGTGGAACCTCCATGTCGATTTCAATAGTTTAGTCAAGAAATAAATATCTGCCTTCACTTAAATTTTAAGAGGTTTGGGCAGACATAAATCAAAAGCGACTACAAAACTATTCCGATCAAAAGAAAACCTATCAGTGCCTCCTCTTGAGCTAATAGACAAGAAAAACAAGATAATGCGAGAGATAAGAAACGACGACCGACACATCCAAGAATCAATGCTAAGAACATAATAATCATCAAAATAATCAAAAAAATTCTCAAGAAACTACTTCAGAAAGAGCATGATTAAGTGCATCCAATCTTTTGTAGAAAAAAATTAAAGTAATGAATTGATGGAACAACTAAAAAACGACAAAGATAAAATATTTGGAAAGAAAAAACATTTCGATTATATACCAGTAAATATTCATTTAGTTAGATCTACAAAATGGTCAATCAAACTCAACAGACCACCTAAGAAATGCAACAACATCGCCAACATGTGATCGGACTAGCTGCAAGAGAAACGGAAAATATTATCAATAGTCGTAAACAACACAGAATCGTTCTCAGTCGATAACAGTCCCGGGCTGCCAATAGACTGTTTAATATGCTTAAAACGACAGATAACAGAACCAACCATCCTCCTGTCAGCTATCTCACTAAGGAACACTTATCTCAGAAAGGATCGAATAAGTCGCTCTGCTCATAGCTGATAGATGGCGATGAGGCAGGCAGCACTAATAATAAATTGAGTGGCTTCCATCCTCTGAAACGAGGGGTTCTTAACACAAGAAAGAGTGTTGATGAGCTTTGATATTAACATTATTCTAATAGAACAAATATTATAAATGAAGCTATATAGAAATTTAGGGAGAATTACTTACGAATCATAAACAAACTCATTCGAAATATTTGCAGCTGAGCCCAACACCACCATTTTTCAGTTCCAATCTCAACAGATAGCTCAATCCTTACTTCAGCAACTTTCAAGTCTATATGCACCTTCATGCTAACTTACTTGCTATTCCGAGCCATTAAAATGCTCCTCTTTGCTGCTTAAACATTCGAAAAAAGTATAGGTCAAAAATAGTGATACTTCGAAAGTATGTTTATTTCTGAGTGAAGCTGCAAATACGATAAGGAGAATTTCACAATTTATAACTGATCAAATCGGGGATTGCACTATCCATCAATATCGATGGGCCAACGAGAAGTTAGTTTTTATTTATATACCCACAACTAAAGTGGAGAACAAGGAAGAACGGTAGTCCTTGAAGCTGAAAAATATGCTGGGTTTAGCGAACCAAATAGTAAATCAAAAGGATTCTTCACAAAAATTATTGATCAAAAAAGTAACTAAATGCAGAAACATTGAAGAATTTATCTAAGAGGTCAATTATTTTGAGAGTGTCTACTGCGTAGGAAAAACAAAAGTCAATCACGAGAAAGAGGTGATAGAAAGACCTCTCGAAAGGTCTATTTTATTGGGAAATATCAAATACCTGAACAAGCCCAAAAATAAAAGTCATCGAAAGTGCACCCTCTTTAAACTCGATCTGTCAAAAATTAAAAAACAGTCAAGCAGTCTACATTTTACCTCTCATTCCTATCTCTCAGAACAGCAAAGACAAATGAGTTGTACAATGCAACTTACAAGCTCTATGAATAAAAAATTAAACAGCACATACTTTACGAATCGCAGACCAAGCGTAAACAGTCAGTCGAGGGTCAAGAAAAGTAATCTTTCAGGAAGTGGAATCAGTGATTAAAATTATGATAAAAAATCTGGAAAAAAGATGGTTCAGTCCAGGATGATCGATGATGATCAACTCTTGGAAAAGATTCGAAGCAAAAAGAAACTAAAAAATCAACAAATTTGCCAAGATCAAAAAATTGAGCAGCCTTTGTTTGAACACAAAGGAGTTGCTACTTCTTTCCCGAAGATAGAGCAAGAGACTCAAACAATCAGCACATAAAATTTGGGAAACAAAAGCATGAAAAAGGTAATCAAACTTGAGGAAATGAAAACAATGAAATAATAAGGAACGACAATGACGGACCTGCTCAAAGAACTCAAGTCGAATACCTCCGAAAAGTACAATGTAGAGCTTATGCCGTTGAATGATCAAGCTTTTCGACTAAAATAAGAAGATGTTAAAAGATTAATAAGAGCATCGATTTAGGAGCATAACTATGTCAATCACAAGAGTAAACCAGAGACTGTGAGAATCCCAAAATAGAATGATCCAAAGATCAAATCTCCCTTGAAACAGCCACCGAAGCTAGAGAGATTGGACAAACTTGCTCATTAGTAGCCTCCTAAGAAGAAATAATAATAAATTGTTCAGAAAGTTGATGAAAAAGCCAAATCATACGATAAACCAAACATTGTGGAGCAGCCAAAGAATGTAGAAAGGCCTTCAAGCAAGAAAAATATTAAAAAGGCTCATCTTATTAGTGATGAATAATTCGGAAGCTAGCTTTAGATTATTGACCTGAAGAATAAGCCAAAGCCCTCTACATCAATCAGAAAAGAGGCAATTTCTCCTCCTTCCAAACTTTCCAAATAATTAAAGATACCATAAGTTTAATAGTCCTCTCAAGCCCAGAAAAAGCCTTTCCACAAACCAGACAAATCAGTGTCGCAGCCCTCGACTCAAAATATGAAACAGTAAATTCTTCTGAAATACAACAAACTAAATCTGATGGGAACAGCTGTCGCCAACACCACATCTTATCTGGCCAAATACGATAAAATATTCTGGTAGCTTCCCATGTACTTCATCTATCGAGGATTTTATATAAAGAGGAGAGAAATAACCAAACAAGCTGAAGATAATCCAGTCAAAAAATTACTAGATTTTTAGAAAATTATGGCAGAAAATGACAAAATCAAAGAATTGTTAAGCAAACTAATCAAAAAGATAACCAGTAAGCTGAAGAAAGATAAACCTGACCTATTTCAAACTCTCAAACCATACCTCAATCTCTAGGATTAGGTTAGCTGCGATGAGGTCATGAAATAGTTTCTGAAGGAGTATATCGAGAGCCTATCAGCTGCAACAGGGAAAGATTAAAAATTGCTTATGCATTTACTATAAATAATCGATGCCTATCTAATTTACTGTGGCGAAGAGATAAACTAATAGATACGAGCAGAGGCTATCAAAAGCACCCCTTCAATAAAAAAATATGTGATGGGCCAGACTACCCTTCTAAATAGCTACCTCTGAGGCCTGATATTTTATATTGTAAGATAGATCATATTTTCCTATACTCCTCCATAAAACTTCTTTAGAGCTATTCTTTTTTGTTAAAGCTTATCTTGTAGACCTCCCACTCAACAATGTTGAACTTCTTGTAATGGTCGGTGACTCCCACCCACTCATGAATTATGTACTCTGAGTGAGGTATATCTTCATTCTTGCATCGGTAGCAATCAGGAAAATTTGACCAACAATTTTTGGAAGTGTTTGATTTGTTATAAATCACCAGGTCATCTCCAAAGCAAGGTCCGTATTATTGATGCATACCTATTGTAAACTTCTTCTTGAACGGTTAAAATTTTAAATTTCTTAGTTATCTTCCAAGAGAGAAGATAAAAGTTTTATTTGAAGGGTCCTCCTCATACTACCAATTTTTGGGTGAACGCCAAGGTATCGCACAGAACCCTCCGACGAGCTTATCAAACTCTGTTTTGGCAATAACTAGAGTATTGCTCTTTCCATC
>Ga0100378_1002301_pt1 | contig 19116 bp, 32 predicted proteins | sample CryGeymeta201502_FD_81535 | JGI IMG/M metagenome (GOLD analysis project Ga0100378, IMG submission 81535) | Groundwater microbial communities from Crystal Geyser aquifers in Utah, USA - Crystal Geyser metaG 2015-02 | ecosystem: Environmental > Aquatic > Deep subsurface > Groundwater | place: USA...
ATTTTTATGTTTCTTAATTATATTTTTTTCTTATTTGATTAATTTTCTTTTTATCATTTTGGAATGTTCAGGTGAATGGATAGTGCCGCCCTTATTTTCATCATTTTTCATTTCAACTTTATTGAGCAGCCTTTATCTTACTTAGTTTATTTATCAACTCATTTAAAAATGCATTTGTGAATCCTAAATAACGAATTAATCTCCTGATGAATGCTTTGTGATTATTAACTGTCTTTTGGTGATGGAAGGTATTATATATTTGAAAGATGTATTCTAATCCCGGATTAGAGGATGGACACTCTAATCATCACCTGGGCTCTCAACATGTACTTTCACGATCGCAGTCTCGGCTTCAGTCCAGCGTTCATAAGATCGGCAGTCATATAAAGTCGACCCTTCCTCACCTGCAGGGTAAGGCAGACAAAAAATACATTTATCTATACCTTCACAATTTCTTCAGAGACAGTCGGATAGCTGGACACTCTGAGCTTACTGAACTTCTGAAAGAGCAGTTTGAGGACAAAATTTAGATCCGGTACTTTGTGGAAAGGAAGTAGCTTCTTAAGAACAACTATAACGATAACGAGCTGCACTATCTGGTGGTTCCCAAAAGCGATCTTGAATGGGCCTCCACCTTTGCAAAGCAAGAGAGAGAATAAAGCAGCGGGAAAGTCAAACTGTTTGTTTACGGCATCCTGAAGAAACAGGACTACGACGACAAAATAAGGATAAGATCAAAGAAAAAGATAGGAGCAGCACCGTAGTACATCCAGTATTTTTATTATGAAGAACAGGATTATCCACTCAAGATTGTCAGTGATATCGAGAGACATCTTGATACCAGACTCAGAGAAGAAAACCACCACATCAAAACCTGGGCAGTCACCAACAAGTATGCAGACAAACGAGTAAAAAAAAGGACCCTTCATTTCTTCTATGAGCAGGATCTATAAAGCGAATTTCGAGGAATCTACAAGACCTATCGCAAAAAAACAAAAAGCTCTTGGTTACAACTCTACCCCTTCAGAGCATTCTAAGACATTCTCAAAAAGATTAAGGAAAGAGAAGTTACCCAGAGCAAGGAGCTTGACGTAGCTAGGAGAGCCACTTCTAAGATGATGAGTGAGCTTAGCGTGGCAGATCCGATGTTGTCAGCCAGAAGCATGAAGAGTGGATTTGACATGGGGGGGTCACAGGTTAACACTTCGGTCTTATCTTCCTCGATTCGGGCGATCAACAAACTTGATAAGAACGATGTCAACATAATAATTTGCAGAGGTCATCATCCATAATTGGAGAAGCTGAAGGCCTTGGTGCGAGCCCAGAAGTATAACAACTGGTTTTTGTGGGAGATATCATAGAATTCTGGTGAAGTGATGAGCAAGTTGAAGGATTTTCTGAGTGAGTAAGCCAAAAATGTGGAGCAGCTCGAGAACGAGGAATACGACAGGATCCTCCACAGCAAGCACTTGTTCGTGATGGCCCATCTCAGTGATGACGCAACGATCAACATGTTTTATGGACACAGGAACACTCTCAATCACATGTCGCTTCTCACCTATAACGACACAGACGAGTTCTCCCTCTTCCTTAGAGATTCTCTTTCATCCATAGAAAACTTCACCATTGCTGTCGTCCCTGGAGGATTTCGTTCTTTTGCCAGCTAATACGGCAGGGTCATCAACGAATTTATACAGAGCTACCGAAATGGAGATGCTGTTGAGAATGTCAAGTTTATTTCGAGTGCTGTCGGCAAGCATGGCAGCAGCGTCTTTCCCTCCAGCAACATTTTATCCAGCCTCACAGACGTTAGGGGACGGGAGTATGAGGACCTTGATAAAATTATGGCCGAAAGGGATCGACTCTTTCACCCTTTTTAAGGTCTAACAGGTACAAATGTTTACTTGTTGATTCGAGAGGACATAGCTGAAGAGTTGTAGGCTTTGGAGAAGTACATTGGGGAGTCTCCAAGGCTGAAGTTGAGCACTTACATGGATGCCCCATGGCTGTAGAGGGCCATAAAAACACATACTCTCAAGGACAGCGTGGTGGTGGTTACAAACGACTACACACTGAGAGAGGCACAGCAAGTGGTCCAACATTTCGAAGGGGTTGCAATCATGAACATCACTGATCGACAGAACCTTCCTGAGGAACAGAAAGTGTGCGCTCAAGGATCTCGACAGCACATTCACAACCTTATCAGGGAGTAGATTCGTCCAGAGAACAGCATTATTGATGAGGAAGACTACATTTAATAGACTGAGGATGTCAGCTTTGTACGGAAAAATCGACTACTCCCAAAAGACATCAAATTCAGGGCAGGGAGCATCATGAGTGTCTGGCTACCAGCAGACCTCAAAGATTAAGAATCCCGAAAGATGTAAAATCGGTTGCTGAGGCATTTTGGAGGAAACATCAGAATTGGGTATTACAAAGACCCTACATCACTAAGAATTCTCAACAAATCTGAGGAGCCTTTGGCCTTCATAATTTGGGCCTATGATTCCAAAGCTTCCCCTGCTGTAAGAGAGTAAAATATGAGGGTTCTTGCTTACCTAAAAGAGATGGCGCTGAACGAGGACAAGGAGCTGAGGCAGGAGTATCTGATATGGAGCGACACTCCTGAGTAGTTCAAGGAGTTGGTGGAGGATAAAAAGCACAACCGGTTTAAATTCATTTCCAGCAGATGGTTCAGGATAGAGGAATACATAATTGGCTTTCTACCAAAAGTAAACGATTCGATCCTTGATGATGAAACAATTTTTGTCTTTTACAACGAAAACGACAGGCTTTCGAGAGAAATGCTGGAGGAGGTTAGGAGCAGATGCAACCAAGATAAGCTTAACGCTGCAAACCACGTTACATTTATGCCAATCGATGACCTCCTGCCTGTCCTCGACGAACAGAGCCCTCTCTTCAAGTACTACCTCGTCATCAACGAAAGCACCAGCAGGCTCACTCTTCAGGATTACGAACAGTCTCTGCAGAAGCCATACCTCAAAGACTTTTATGTGAGAGCCATAGTCATCAGAGAGCAAGGCAGAAAAAAGGTCGAGACTAATGGGCTCTTCATGAGAGTGAGTTTAGGATCATATGCATAGGCAGGGATTTGGATCTGTGGGATCGAGGTGTTTTAGGCGAAGTATCAGTATCTGGTCCCCCACATCCTTATTGACCAGTCGACTCTCCACTACTACTACTTCCTCGATAAGTACTCTCAAATAACCAGAAAATTTACCTTCCAGTATGTCGCTTCTAAGGAGTAACTCCGAAAGGCTGTGGAACAATCTCGCAATGATCGGCCTATCTGGATCCTGGTGTCTCGACCATAGTCAATGCTGGACTACGGAAGGACTGTTGAGAAGCAGGAGGCCTGGAAAAGAGGACAGGTCAACTTCATCTATGAGGGAAGTGACCACCTCAACCAACAAATCAAGGACAGATTTATCTTCGCTCATCCTCAGAGCAAAGAAGTATAAAAGTTCATCCTCAACATTTACAGAAGGGACAAGCACACTTTCTTCTGGAGCAGCGTCACCCCAGTAAACATTGTGCTTGCCATCATGAAAGACGAACATGGACGACACATCCATATCAGCGAGCCCGAGAAGCACAAGTGGAAGACCTATCTCAAAGCAAAGATCGAGCACTTAGACTCCATCCAACAAGTAGAAAGCACTCTAGAGCAAAACCCTTTGGCCACCGTCTATTTGATTCTTCAACTGAGTTAACTGCCCCAAGCAAACCGACTGGCTCATACCCGTCTGAAGAAGATAGTACTCGCTCCTTTCGAGGAATACAACTTCAGAGTGTTGGGAGATGACAAAGTGGTCAGCGACAATAGCCAGCTCTTTGTAGGAACTTATCCTGCAGAGATCAGCTCCTTTCTGAGGTATTTGAGGTTCAATATTCGCAAGCCAGAAGAACAGCTTGAGAAACAGGTCTCCTAAGAGATCATCGAGCTCTACATTCAGGATGAGTACAGGCTCTCCACCTTCGAAGCCAATGCCCTCACGTCCAAAAATGATTCTTTCATCATCAACAATAACGGTTATAGTCCCCGTGAGCTCCCAGAGCTACTCAGAAATGCTGAGAAATACAATTATATGCACGTCTTCATTGGAGACGAGGCAACGGGGTAGGGATTGCAAGAGAATATTCGTAACAGAAAGAGTGCAAACATCAGGTTCATAAATATGCGAGGATCCGACGTCAACATATCTAAGGGTGAGTTAAAGTATCTATTTTCTATTATGGAAACCAACGATGCAAAGGAGGCAATGACTTTACTTTTCAATCTCCCAGAGAATCGCTACTCGAAAGCTCGAGAGCACAAGGGTGATTTTCTTATTTTCATCGACCAACAGGCCTCCAACCTCCAAGTCTATCAAGACGAGCTTCAGAAGATTCAGGAGAGGAGAAACCCGAGCAAAATAATAACACACAGATATCACAACTTGCAGCAGTAACTGAAGTAGGTAAAAGGGCCTGTCCACGTTCTCTTGCACTCTGACAATGAACGCCTCAAAAATGATGTTCCTGAAAGAAAGGACGTCCTCTACTGGATCGCAAGTGAGCACCTCAGGCCGGAGAAGGCCTATAATTCTCATGGAAACAAGATTTTTTTGGCAAAAAAAAGGGTAGAGTTTCAGCACTTCATGAATCAGCTTCATACTTCTGATTCCTCGGACCTTCATCCCATAACTCCCTTTATCGATCAACCAATCGATCTACTTAGCCATATTCGTAATTTTTCATCAGAGCCATCTCCACCGTATGCAAACATGAAGTTTGGTCAACCTTTTGCTCCTCTTTAGAGAGATGGTGAGGGGGCCTAGCTTCATCCAAAGACGCTGGATGACTGTCCTCCTGGGCTGCCCAACCTTTCTCTTTTGAGAGCAGATCTTCCTCCTTCAGGGCTGGGCCTGGACATACTCGAGAAATTGAAGCCAAACAACGATTCTTGCTTTGACATTCTCAAGGCTGGGACAGATGATCCTCCTACAAGGGACTTTGCGGGTGTTGGGAGCACGAGGGATGATTTTTCGAGTGTGCCTTTTGGCCCTTTTGAGCTTCCTGCTCCTCCAAACTCGATCCACAATCTTGCTATTCTTCATCTCAACAACCCTGAGTTTAGGCAGTTGTCAGAGGTATTGAAGTCTAACTTGGAGCCCAAACAGTATAACACCACCTTGATAGGTTTTGGGAACGAGGTTGAACTGGAGTAGTACTCGAAGTACAACGGGCAGAGGCTCAATGGATTTGATAAGATAGTTGTGATGCTTCCTTCCTTTTACAGGAAGCACGATTCCAGTCTCAGAGGCATGAAAGGCAAGCTGGGCTCAAGGATGGAGTATTTTTACTTCGACGACGAATTTCATCTGGAAAATCATCAGAGGTTGAAGCACTTTCTTCCTCCTTATCACATTCGAAAAGAGCCTCTTCCCTTTGAGGGCACCCCGCCTGAACGTCTTTAGTGTTGCCAGTAGGTAGTAGTGATGGTTCCTCCGAGAATGTTACCTATGTACCAGGGTCTATAGAAGGGCGGAGGGAGCAGAGTCACGGTGGAGGCTTACAGTTGTGAAGCAGACACACATAAGTGGTTACATCGAGAAAACGTCTTTTTGATCATAGTCGTCAGTGATAAGGCCTCTTATCACCAATATAAAATGCACGCCAAAATCAGTCCGCACTGCATCATCCTAGTTGATACTTCGGAAGCTCTTCCTCAAGATGAGCTCTACTTTTTCCGAATATGGCTGTACTCTTTATACTTCGGACCCAACGGGCACCTCTTTTTAGCCGAACTCCTCAGAAAAATCAACCCTCAGTCTCACCCTGGCTTCAAACTTCTCTTCTACAGCCTTAACGAAGAACACTTAGTATTCGACTCCCAATACTGGGACTACGAAAAAATATTTTACAAGGACTGGAAATAGCTCTTCACATATTTGGTAAGGGTATTTTTCGGAAGGAGCAACTGGCTACTGAAGAACGGACTTGGGGGAGTGTCAGTGACTGCCCTCCATTCCCAAGTGTATTTAGAGGGAAGGGACTACATGAGAGACTTCAAGAACTATTTTGAAGACAGGGGCTACCTTCACCAGGACAGGTACGATTCGAAGTCAAGAATCATCAAGCATGAATGGGGGCATCTTCCAGAAAGAGTGTACCACGACGAGAAGGACCTAGGGAAGCTATTGTAGAAGCAGGAGGCTCCCTCAGTTGTCCTATTCGACCTGAGCAAGAAGCAGTCGATGATGCCCTTGATGAAACGGTTCGATCGACATGTTTGGCAAGGACTATTCAACAACGATGAGAGGTGGATCGATCATGAGGGAGTGCTGCTGGAAGTGGAAGACGAGATGCTGCGGAGGAAGCAGGATATGTTTGCCTTGATGTTCAACAAGGATGTCTTTGACAGCTGGAACGACATGCAGTACTACTACCTCAGCAATAAAGCCAATATCGACAGAGCAAGAAACATTCTCTTCAGAACCAAAGAGGCTCTCCTCAGCGACTACAACCAGCACCCCAACCTCCTCATGGTCGTCTTTGTCGAGGCAAAAGACATAGCTCATATGCCTCAGCTACTCATGGCTGAGGCGGATAACCCAAAGGGGAGAGTAAAGCTTATTCTTCTCACCACTGAATTTGTTGACCACCCGGAGCAGCTGTACATAAAATTCAATGAAATAGACCCTGTCATAAAGCACATAAACGACGTAGAGAATGCTGGCAGGATAGACTTCATGGTCTACCACCAGGATGAAGGAGAAAGAACTGTACAGACCCTCATACAGAGAAGGCGACTGAGCAAGCTGGACGACAGAGTGTACACCACCATTGATGACATCTAGGACATCGCAAGATAAATCAAAGGAAAATATCATATGGTATATGTTGTGTGCTTCCAGGATTAGGAACCATCCATCCGATAAATTTTCTAGAAACATTCGATCACAAACAAAGGGATCCCGGGAGAAGGAGTCGAGTTCCATCACATCACTCGTAAAAGCTACATTCGGCCAAGCAGTCAGCTCCAGCCCAGCCATCTTTCCGACGTCCGACTGCCTCCTACTGAAAGCAACCTAGAAGAGCATGATATTGAGATCAGCCTCAAGGTCGAGGGCTACCCGAACAGAGAGGCCATTCACCACAGAGAAGTCATTACCATCAGCAGGTAACAGGACGAGGAGTAATAATAGAACAATGACCAGGTTCCGAGCATGGATTCCAACATCAAGCCAAATAGACTGGATAGTCTCCTTTCCAATAACAATTTCACCCTCAACATCGACAGCAACCTCAAGTAGCTCTACCCTGAAAGTCAATCCCTCCCCAGAGCTCAGTTCTTTAATCTACACAATAGAATCGTAGCTCCCAGCAACGGTTCAGCCCAGCTCTTCATCTCCTCAAAGGCCACTCCCTAGCTGGTGGCTCTGTCGCAGGACCCTCAGAAACTGGTCATTGTGGTTGGTGCAGCTCGATAACATCAAGGCTTGGGAAACGTTATGGTGATGGAGGAGGAAGAGGTTTCGAAGTTGATGCATCGCCTTTAGGGATTTGCTGAGTAAAAATGGCCTGGTAAACAGGGAAGTCAATAGCAGGAGGGTCATCAGTTGAGAAGCGTCGAAGACTAGCTCACCAATATTCGCAATTTGGACGACTTTGCAAAAGTTAGGGTTGTTTACGATAAGGGCATTGACATAGAGAGCAAAAGGAGACTGCTTGCTGCTTCTGACCGGAACAACAAGATCATCCCAACTGTCTACGAGAATGCTGGGCAGCTCCGGTCGTACTTGAGGGAGTCAGACAGCCTCCTTCTGCTGATGATGCCTGAAGTTCCTCCAGGAGTGGTTGATGCTGTTCAGCGCTAGAATAAAACTATTGTCAAGCGTAAGAGGGTCAAGATGATCGTCGCTCGAAAGTCAGACTCTGATATTTAAGGCCTGTAAACTATTTTAGAGGAATAAGAGGTTGAACAAGACGGATAAAATTTAAACTACCTGAGTGATAAGCAGGTTGACTTCTACCTCAAATTATTCTAAAAAATGGTCCTTTAGAACCGGCCCAAGCTAACCAAGCCAGAAGAGTGGGACGGTTCGAACGAGAGAGAAAGGTATGAGGCGGAGGGAGGAGACATGGACAACATAACGAGGCTTAATGTTCATTCAAATATAGATCCCGGAAACCTCATTCAGGAGAACTAGATAGAAAAGATAAAGCAGAGACTAACGGGTGACCTCATTGTCCTCGTGGTTGATAACAGTAAAAGAGGCCAGGTTGATGATGCCATCAAGCGTTTTAATGTTCTTGTGCAAGGATACACGAACTCAATGAATCTGGAAAACGATATCCGGGACCGCAAAGACAATGTCACCATTGCAGTCATCGACAGGCATCTTCTAGACAAGATTGAACCCATCAAAAGGAAGTACCCTCAGACAGCCTTCATCCTCTAGGCCTAAAATCCTAATGACTAAACTATATAACCGTATAGACCTCTCCTTTCGGGACAGATCCGGAGGATTGCCGATCTTGACAAGATCATTGCTGACCTCTACCAATAGAACTAGAGAATCCGCTTCAATACAGAGAGCAACAGAGCTGCTTCTCGCTTCTAAGTCAAGCGCACCTCGATTGTAGACCTTTCCAACAACTAAAAATTTTCGGTAGCTCTCAGCAACCAGAAGAGCAGAAAAGCTTTTCTCTTCTACAAAGAGCCCTAAAACAGCCATATTCGCAGCAAACTCGGATAAAATTTCCTCAACCTCAATTATGTTCCCTACAAGTCGGTTCCCGATTTCCGCAGGCTCATCGACACCTATAACAACTCCTCAAGCATTCTCATCGCCAACGGGAACGACATCCCAGAGCTCTAGGAGATCGTCAGCAAGAAGAAGGAACTGATATACGTCATCAGGTTCAACCCTCCTCCCTAGCTGAGGGACAACCCAAAGGTCAAAAAGCTTCTATCGACCTACAAGCGAGATGACCTCTAGAAGTTTATCAGGGAGTAGTTCATGAAGCATTCTTCACCTTTGCCCGAGGAGATGAGCTTCAAATACAAGTCGACTAAGAATGCAGAGGGAAAGAAGTACATTCAGAAGTATGAGCCCAACACTTTTGGAACAACTCCTCGGTTCGCCAGGGATTTTGTACCTCCCAAATCGAAGGAGTCGACGTATTCGAGGAGGTACATGAAGAGTAGTTCTTCTCGGAGCAAGATTTCGAGTCGTCTTGAAACACTCAGCCCACCTGTACAGAGGAGCCAGGCCTACTATGGAAACTGATCGCCTATTCTTTTATGATTATTCATCCTGTTCATCTTTATGGTGAGTAAGAATGACAATAGGGCTTCTATATCACTGCCTGTTTTAAGGAGGCTGCTACGGATATATTCAAACACGCTGTAGCTCCCCTGATGATGAACTGCATGCTTTATCATTCATACAAAACTGCACTCACAGCAACACCTGCTCTAGTTACTCACATCGATATCTCATCATACAGAATCATTCAGCTCTTCCAGTCCTTGTCATCGCGAAGGTAATGGCCCAACATGTTGAAGGCAGACTCTGGTTGATCTGTTGGCACCAGGTGCCCTGCTCCATTCAGCAGCACGAACCAGAGGTTGCCATATACTTTAGCCCACCCTTTTACCTAACCTCCGATAGTCCACTGCTCCTTTTTGGCCCTCTTCCAGGCAGCAATATTTTCCCAGTTCATGGAGTTCAGGTACTGCAGCACTCCTGCCGTGTTGACAACATAGTCGTCCTGACCGTTATAGATGAGAACCCTGATGTGCCTGAGGAGGATGATGACATCAGAGAGATAGCTTTTGGCGATGTCCTTTTTGAAGGAGTTGTAGATAGCCTCACTGCCAGGAATGTAGTTGATGTTTGAGGGGACACCGAACTTATCTTTGTTGCTCTGGAGGAACTCAGCAAAAGACTCATCTCCATAGGAGTACTGTCGGTAGTTGTAGTTATTCATGCCTCCCAGGTATTTATCCTTCACGTCATCGTCGTTGGTTAAGAAGTCAAAGTAGTCGGTAGCCTAAATAAAAATAATTCTTACTGTGCCCATTTCTCCTTTGAGAAGATTAACGATGCCCTGAGTCTGGAACCAGGTAACCGTGTCCCTGAACTTGTTGCTAACGATACCTGCAGAGTATAGCAAGGAGTCAAAGTAGTTGAACTGGTTGGGAGGGTCGATCCAGCCATCTCCAATGGCAACTCCGGCCAGTTTAACTTTTGTCTGATTGACCCAGGTGTCGTTCATGAGGATGGTCCTGGCAAAGGCAGGAATGTAGTGCCCAGCAAAGGATTACCCTGTGATATAAAGAGGGCTTTCCTTCAAAGCAGGCCAGTCCTTGTAAAAGTTGTCCATAAAGTTCAAAAGGTGCTCTCCTGCCTCGTTTGCTGAGCTCACCTGAGCTAAGCCCTATCTGTCTCCATAGCTAGAAAAGCCGACATTGAGAGGCTGATCAATGAAGAGCATGTGACCCAATAGACTCCAGGAGTAGGCGAACAGTTTAGGCTTACCATTGATGATGCGTATGGGTCCCATTTCGGTGAATGCTCCGAACTGGGAGCTACCTCCTGGCCCTCCTTGAAGCCAGATGATGAGGGGCACCTTGGGATTGGGGGAGAGGTCTGAGCCCATTTAAGAAAAAAGCTGATAGAACATTTGAGACTGTCCTTGTGGGCGGTACCAGTTGATTTACTCGAAGCCTGAATCGGAGGGATGGTACCTGAGTAAGCCTGGAAGTGCATGTCTGCTGCTGAGATGTTGAGCTGCTGCATCCAGAATGAGGTGGTGTTAGTGATGGAGGCGACTGTTGCGGTGAGAAGGAGCAGGAGAGGAATCAACTGCTTGCCGTTCATGCTATCAATATATAATCTATCTGGAGGATATACAACATCAGCACACCTTCTAAATATATGGGGCAATACTAATAATTTTAATAATGAGCGAGGAAGAGTGGGGTAAACTAGCTAGGCTCCAAGACTCTATGGTCCACCAATAGGACATCCGCCAGCAACAGCGACATCACATCCAACAACTCCTCTACAAGTACCTCCTCCTCACCCAGACAGGAACTTCAAAGCATGATCCAGCAAAAAAAGGCATATCAGCGCACAGCTCAGTAGCAATAAAAGCACTACTATCGCCACCTCTACGAACAAGCAGTACTTATCCCTATAGACAGAGTCAGCCTTAATAGCCTTCTTCCCAGCAGATGAAGATCGACAAAATGCTCAAAGATTCAGCAAAGTACAACCTCGACCTGTGCCGATAGAAGCGACAAAGGGTTAAGAGCGAAGTGCAGGAGGAGAGATACGCACTAACCGACAAGTATAGGAGAATGGAGACTGAGATGTCCGAGAAGATACGGAGAGAGGAGAACCAACGAGAGCAGGAAAGGAGGAGACTGGCAGCCTGTTATTAGGAGCAGATGTCGATGTAGGCCAGCAAGAAGACTCTCTAGATCCTATAGAATCACAAATTTTAGCAGGCTGCCCACGAGCTGTAGCAACGTCGCTAATAAGAGAGGCAAAGGGTATGTCTATGTTTACTCAGCACATCAACAAGATAAAGTTTGGCTACAGTCAAAATCCAGAGTCCTACCAATTGATCCAGCAGATATACCGAGACAAAGAGGCCCAGAAAATGAGCTTCATCCTCAAATTGTAGAACTCTCGAGTGGAGGACAACTAATAGAAGCGGCTGAGAGATAAGAAGCATATGCAGACGGTTGAGACCAGTAGCTTCAACAAGATGTGCCACCTCGATAAACAGCTCAGAATGAAACAACTACACCAGAGAGATGTGGAGGAGGAGCAGACCAAGATCAACAGAATCCAGAGTGAGCTGGAGAGAGAGCAGGAGAGGGCCAGGGAAAGGAGGCAGAAGGAGAGGAGGTTGTTGAGGACAGAGCTTTAACAGCAGATTGAGGAGCATGGGGATAACCTCTCTCGGATGAAAAGAATGAGCTAGAACTAAGGCAAAATCAATAGGGAGTTTTTCGTAAAGCCGATATAACCCAAGTTGCCAGGGCTAACAAAGGACTATCGGGACCTCAGAAGAGAAAGGATCCTTGACACTTTTTTGGGGAACAGTCACTCCTACTCGCAGCCCAGCGCCCTGCAGTCCCTCTCCCTGCCAAAATGAGCACTACTGATTTTGCATACTGTATGCCCTCAATCAATATAATAGAGAGTGGTCAATCAGTAGGGAAGAGGTGGAGAGGGCTGTGACTTTGCCATTCATCTTGTCTTATTTTTGGGGAATTTGAATATTTTTGGTGATTCAAAAATGTTGGTTGGTCATTCAAATAAGGATAAGTTATAAAAATATGGCTGAATTTTACCAGTACACCCGTGCTCGCCGCTAGTTCGGAAGGCCTCCACAGTTTGCAGACACTACGCCGATCGGAACCGCCTTCTACCCTACTCCCAAGGACAACCTCAAGGATGAGGACTACGTGCTGAGAAACCCCAACTTCATTGAGCTTGACAACATCACTGACCTTTCCGTTCACCAGGTTAACACCACCCGAGTCAGCACTGGCGAAAAGGGCATGCTTCACCGATAAGGAGGCTGGCCATAGACCATCGACCCGACTGAACCTCAGCAATACACCAGATTCATGAAGAAGATCGATAAAGACCAGGGCTTTGCTGCTCAGGTGAAGGCTCTCTGCTAAATTGCCGAAAGGTGCATGCTCAGGAACAACCAGATCGATATGTTCGAGGAGTACTTCGTCAACGAATAGTCTGACCATGTCGTCTAAAACATCTCCACGAAGACCCTCATGCTATTCAAGTATCACTTCCCACACTCAGAGACCCGCCCGACATTTGCAAAAGAAGTGTCAGTGAAGTGTCTTGGCACTCGGAAGGCCCGCACAAGCTGGCAGTCTCTTACGCAATTCCTCGTTTTCAGCAGACGCCAGACAAAATGAAGACCCACTCCTATGTCTGGGACATCAACAACCCCAATGCACCAGAAATATCCCTTGAGTCACCTTCGCCTATCACAAATCTGTCCTTCAATCATAAGCTGACGGACGTCATCGGTGGAGGATGTGCCAACGGGATTGTGGGAATTTGGGATTTCAGAAAGGGAAAGGAGCCCCAAGCACTCACTCATGTTGAGAAATCCCATCACGACCCCGTGACTCACTTCCAGTGGCAGATGACAAAGACCGGCTTCGAGTGCGTGTCTGTCTCAACAGACGGCTATGCTCATTTTTGGGATACCAGGAAGCTCAAAGAGGACAGAGTGGAATCACTACAGATAACTGATTTCAACTCTTAGGGCAAGGAGGTGACAGTGGGAGCAACCACATTGGAAAACAGTCCCGAGACAACCAGCAAGTTTGTGATAGGAACAGAGCAGGGCACGATCATCATTGCCAACAAGAAACTTAAAAAGCCAGTTGAGATAAACTACAGACTAGGTCTCGATAACAGACATCTCGGGCCCATCTACTCGATCACCAGAAACCTGCAGTTTTCCAAAGTTTTCATGTCTGTTGGAGACTGGAGTGCAAAGATATGGATGGACGACTTGAAGACACCCCTCGTCAAGACCAGATACCATTCCAGCTATCTCAGTGACGGCTGCTTTTCACCCACCAGAGTTGGTGCCTTCTTCCTCACCAGAAAGGACGGATGGTTAGATGTCTGGGACTACTACTATAGGCAGAATTAAATTGCCTTTTCCCACAAGGTATCGGATGCACCCCTTACTTGCATCAAAATAAGCTACAATGGTTCAGGCAACCAGATCGTGGGAGGAAAGTACGCTGCGATCGGAGACCAGGACGGGACAGTCACAATTCTGTAACTCTGCGAGTCCCTTTACACAATGCAGAAAAATGAGAAGGAGATAATGACCGATATTTTTACCAGGTAGATGACTAAGGAAAAGAACCTTTAGGCTTTGAGGAGGTTACAGGAGATAGAGAAGAAGAAGGTCCCCAGAGATATGACAGCAGTTCACAAGAAGTTTGAGGAGAAGAAGAATGAGGAGCTCCAGAAGGTTGAGGAAAGGTTCGACGCTCTTCTCAAAAACGGCATTGAGGACTCGAAGGCGAAGGAGGAGGAGAAGGCTCCATAGGCTGAGGAAAAGGGCGAGTAATCTGGGGAGGGAAACGAGGCCTGATGCCTGAATCAATAACATAAGACTAATCAATAACACCGACAAGACATATTACAGAATAACATCATATTAAAGAAGATAGTGATAACATTCATCGCACTGGTGAGCTGTGTTTCATAGCAGTACTGGTCTATGTGGTCTATCTGATGCCCGGATATAACTATAAACGTGTGATATTAAGCTGTCTTATAATTATTAGTTGATATGAGCCTGTTCCATAAACTGATCGCACTTGTCCTCGTCATCGCCTGCCTCTTCACCGGAGTGCTGGCTCAAAAGAAGGGAAAAGCCGTCAAGAAAGCCAACGAACCTAAAAAAACAGCCAGCAAGGGCAAGGGTAAAGGCAAGAAGGCAAACGACGATGATGATGACGAAGACGAGAATGATGAGGATGATGAGGAGGAAAAACCCAAGAAGTGCAAGGGCAAGTGCCAGGGCAAAAAGTCCTAGCCAAAGAAGGCCAGCAAGAGCAAGGGCAAGAAGAAATGAAACCTTGATCCAATCCCCAACCGAATATTAGAAAATATAGTTATTATCCCGTTACTCTCAAAACCTTCCTCCTTTTGCTCTAATATAATAGTGTTAGTTCGATTAATCACCCTTAGAAAGAAAAGCATATATATAGGAAGCTCATTACTGGACGATACTGTCCTGGTCGGTCAGGCAGCACTGCTGCATGAAGGTGACCAGCTCACGGTGCTCGCACTGCTCCACCAACCGATTGATTGCCTGCTCACAAAATATGTCCAGAAAGGGAAGGCTCCCCTCGGCACCAACGGTCGGGTGGTCCTCAAGCAGTCGGTTGTCGATACAGTCGGACTGGAAGGAGGCACTGTCTTCTTCTGACAGCTCTACCTTGTGGACTGGGGAGTAGGCTGTCTTGTATTTGAGCATTCTGTTTCTGGATGTTTTTGAACTTCTTTGCTGCCTGCGGTTGGGTCGAACGATGTTCCTGTACTTCTTTTTGGAGACCAAGTTTTTCTTTTTGGGGAGGGTTCTCCTTTAGAGCTCGAAATCCTGAGAGAGATTGGGTAGTGAGAAATCACTGTAGGTTGTACGCGGCATCAGAATAATTCTCAAATTAATATAACCCTCAAAACCGCTACCTAACTAATAGCTCACTCCATTGCTGTTTGACCTTCATTCCCTTCTTCTTCCTTGACCCCTTTTCCCTAAATGTTCCCATATGCTACTATCCACCACCTCTGGTGTCAGAAATATACCTCAAAGCTTATCAACTATCACTCATCAGCACTGTTGGGAAGAACAATCATTCTCATTCCATCAGCATCAGAAAGACAGAAGCTCTGCAATAATGCCTGATGATGGCCAGAAGCAGCAGAAATGCATGAGTCGGAAATATAGCTGAGAAGAGAGGAGAGAAGAAGTGCTGAGCAGAGGGTGTAATGAGTCGGCAGGTGTTTAAGGGTATATAGTGTTAATTGGTGTCAGATAGGGGCGAAGTTTCTAATCACGGGACTTCGTTAAAACCACTGCGTGGATGATCATCATCGAATCTAATCAATTTAATATAAATATTCAGAGAACATTCTCCACTTCCAAGCCCTGCGTCGACCTCAGAATCTTGTCCCAAAGCGTACCTTCCCTCGGCCCTGCCCAGCCCACCACTATTGCCCTCACCTCCCTGTTCTCACACTCCCTCAGTAAGTAGTATACCTCTCGCATCAGGTTCCTCTCTTCTTTGCTGCAAAATACCTCATTATCTTCCTCACCTTCATTGCTGCTTCCAACAAAGGGAAGGTTTTATCCGGCTTAAAAATATTCCCTGAAGATGGCTTTTGATGGGGAGAACATGTTTTTATCAAAGGAAATGAAGGCAGTCTCCTCTGCTTTGATGGTGCTGTTGATGCCCTTGACTCTCAGCGAGGGAGTCGGCTTGCTGCCTGAGTAGAAGAAACAGGGTTGTTCAGGGGCATAATGTTTCAGAGATTGGCCTGGGGCTTCCATATTGACGTTGTGCCCTATCACCTTCCTGTGGGCTACAATCTTCGGCCGCTCACCCTCAGGCAGCACTTCCTTCACAAAGGACTCCAGCTTTGATATAGAGAGGCTTCCCTATCTAAGCACTTGGATTTCCCCCTAGACCAACTTGACGACCGTACTTTATACACCAAATTAGCACCTGTCTCCGTCAACTATGGATATATTGCAGTCGTGGAAGTCATTGAAGACGTGAACTGGCTCAGTAGGGCTGACGTGGCTGAAAAGGTTGGCACTGGGAGCACCGATAGGCACCTTGCTGGCCTCAATCAGTTGTCGAGCGAAGGGGTGCTTGGGAGCTCTGATTCCCACAAAGCCTGTCTGTGCTGTCACAATAGCAGGGAGGATCTGGAGATTAGCCTTAAGGATGACAGTCAATGGTCCAGGCCAGAAGTGTTAGGTCAAGAGGCGAAATAGTTTGTTCTGCTGGGGAGTAGCCTCAACTAATTTTTAGGCTTGCTCGAAGTCAAGCACGTGAACTATGATAGGGTCGCTTAGTGGTCTTTTTTTGGTGGAGTAGATATTGCTGAGGGCCTGAGCGTTGAGGGCGTTTGCTCCCAGTCCGTAGACTGTTTAGGTGGGGAATGCCACAAGGTGTCCATCTGCTATGAGCTGTGCTGCAATTGAGATATCGGCTGTTGACAGGATTTGCGCTCTGAGAGAGGTGAGTTCCTTGTTCCTGATTTTTTTGCTGAGCTGCTGCTAGTATTTGCTGAGGAAGTTGCGGAGAGAGGCCTGTTGTTGTTATTCTTTCATTTCTTTTATAAACAAAAAGTATAATCGCTATCTCTTCGATCACATCATGCCATCAAAACATGAAACAATGCCTATGCCAGCAAAATACAGTTTATTGTATGCTCTCATTCCCTTCAACAGCTTCAAAAGTACAATTACTCATCCTGCAGTTTAGATATTAGATTTTGCGCCAATCTAGAGCTAAATACTTGTTTCTTCAGGGTCATAGCTCCGAAAGCCAGAAGTCAAAATGGGGACAGCAGAGAAACAGGCATCGAGAGGCTCAGTAAGGAGTGAAAGTGAGTGTTTTCAAGTGGGCTAATCCTACATAATTATCTATTATTGAGATGGAGGCAAGCTAAGAGGTACTTTCTAGCCTATAACCATCCTCAAACCAACAGCACTCCCACGTTTTCAACAACCTTCTGCAATAAGCCCCTTCCCTCTTCCTCGAACACCACCATCATAAACAAGAGGCTCCCTTTCCCCTCTATGCCGACCTCTCTGACCACAGCTCCTTCAACATCCATACCATCGCAGTACGATTTTGCTCATGCTAGAAGTAGGACTCCATCAGGCCCACCTCTCCTAAATTACACGACCTCCCCAAAGAAGAAGACCCTCTCGAGTTGTCCCTCATCCGAAGGGCCCCCGACGACCAAAGTTCATTCCCTAGACGGTGCTCTCACTCATCAAGGGAGGCATATTTACAGGAAACCAGAGCCGATAAGATAGAGAGGTACAGGTGGAAGAAGGAGAGGAGGGTATGGTCTAGGAAGATAAGTTATAACTGTCGGAAAGTAGTGGCCGATAGTCGGGAGAGGAAGAACGGCCGTTTTGTTAGAAAGGAGCATGAGGCTTCTGTTTCTGGGAAGGAAAAGAGGGTGAAGGATAAGGAGAAGGAGAGGGAGAGGGAGGGTCGGTGCAAGGAGGAGTTGTTGGGAATTGAGGCCTACTGCTTTTGATCGGTAGCTACTATTATTTACGTGCTCACCTCTGATGATGCTTGCTTAGCGATGAGGCAGTCAATATGAACTGAGAAAAACAGCCAGGAATGAAGTCGGGAAATGAAGTGAAGATAATGACAGCAGCTACCTTAATGACAGGCCTACATTCATCATTTGCCTGCTTGCCTAGTGTATTACGCAAGTACTATACAACATCAGGATAAAAATTGCCACTCACAAGGTCTTCCTGCACCACCTGTATACCTTCTCAGCATCCTCAAATCTAGCATCTCTGTCTCTGCAACCAAGAACAACTACAACTAGCTCCCGGGTTCCCACTCTGTAGGCTGCACTCAAACAAGGCCCTGCTCCTGGCGTGATTCCCGTCTTGACACCCAAACACTCCCTCACCTTGTACAGCTGTTGATTGGTGTTCTGCCAGACGACCTCTCTAAATAGTTAAATTCTGACCTGTTATAGCCAAGCTTGTCGTTACGGACTTCGCATTTGTGGACTTTCTTCCTGAATATTTGTCTGAGGAGATGACTCTTGAGACAGACTGAAGTGAGTCTGGCGATGTCAAGAGGCGTCGAATAGTTGTCGGAGTTGGTGAGTCCTGTCGGGTTATCGAACTGGGTATTAGTCAGTTGAAGAGAATGGGCGTATCTGTTCATTTCAAAGACAAACAGCTTGACGGAGTCCTTTTAGTATTCTTGATCATAGAATGCCTTGCACTGGTTGAACTCTTAGAGGTTGGGAGTATACCTTTCCATTGACTGCTCCTTTGTGTACTTGAAGCTCAAAAATTTACCAAAGTACTGTGCTAGAGCTATGCCAGCATCGTTACCCGAAGGTAGCAGCAGTCCGTAAAGCAGGTCAACTAACAGTATCTACTCTCCCGATCTGAGATTGGCACTCGTGCCCTCCATATAGCTTGCCCTGTTGTGGACGGGAATCCACTGCTCCCTCACTCTCACCTGATACTCCTTGCACAGGCCTAATACAGTGTAAGCAGTCATTATTTTGGTCAGACTCGCTATCTGTCTGCGCTCGTTCTGGCAGGAAGACAGCAAGGGAAGCCCGCAATCAACCCACATTGCTACATAGCTTTCAGCTGTAAGGACGGGCCTGACCTAAAATATTAATGAAACTGGCTTGATGAGCCGCAAACGGAAGGGAGATCGTTCAGGACTGATGCCAGGTAAGATTTTATGAGGATTCGAAGGTTGATTGAGCGATTTTCTGTGAGCAAAAG
>Ga0100378_1002304_pt1 | contig 19105 bp, 26 predicted proteins | sample CryGeymeta201502_FD_81535 | JGI IMG/M metagenome (GOLD analysis project Ga0100378, IMG submission 81535) | Groundwater microbial communities from Crystal Geyser aquifers in Utah, USA - Crystal Geyser metaG 2015-02 | ecosystem: Environmental > Aquatic > Deep subsurface > Groundwater | place: USA...
AACATCATTGACAGATTTCTCATAATTTCTCAGAAGCTTTCTCTTGAATAGTATGACCTTAAGCACGTATCAATCGATGAACTGGATGAGATTTTGATGGACTATTTTAAAATTTTTGTGAGAGAGCCTGAAAAAGGAACTGCCTCTAAAATTCTTCAATACCTCAACCAGGAATCGAGCTCCTCTGTGAAACTCAAGCGATTCATAGATGATCTCAGAGAAGCATTTCCTAGTGCATTAAGAAGCCTCAAAGATTTCTATGCCTTGAAGTTCAAAAAGCTTGAAAAGTAAGCTTTTCTCTTGAAGAGATTTGATTCCAAAATAATAAACAATGACTCGATTCTCCTAGCCCTGAAAGTGAGCAACATGACCTCTCCGGATATCAAGTGTCTCTACAATATCGACGACTTTGGGCTTAGCTTCCACATTCTCTAGAAACAGATAGTTGGCTATTCGGGGCCTTGGGTGCTCCTTATTCACCACACAGAAAAAAACTTGTAAAAATGGCCTGATTCAGAGAGGGAGAAAAATAAAACTTCATTTTCGGAACATATCAAAACGGGCCCATCCGAGATGTACAAAGTTACCAGGGAGATTTGTCAGGTCTCATCTTCACTTTGCATCCAAAGATAAACTTCTACACGACGGATATGGGAGACGGAGATAACAAGTACTTTTGGCTGAACACTATCTCCAACGAAAGGTTCAACAAGCGTAGAGGACTCGGCTTTGGCGGAGACACAGACAAAAAGAATTTTAAGCTCTGGATTGATGAGGATATCGATAAAAGTTCTTGTCATAACGGTAAAGACTCCACTTATGGCTTTGGCAATTTAGTGAGCTACGGGACACAGACTTTGAACATCCGCAGGATGGAAATTTGGGGAGTAGGTCATAAGTACAACTTGGAAGACCAGCATAAGTATTGGAAGGAACGCGAGGAAGAGTATGTAACTTAATATTCAGGATAATGCGCAGAAGGAAGGTTGACAAACGCTAATTCGTCGAAAATAATGCCGGATTGTTCTTCGGTAGCACTATCATAACTCAGAAAAGACTTTCGAACATCGCGGTCAGGTAGTCGGCTAAATTGAGAGGCATCCTAACAAGGAAGACAAATGATTTGCCATAAAATTGCATATATTAGTTGGATATAAAACATGCAGATGACATTAGATAATCACTGAGGAGAAGGCCCCGTTTGGTAATTTGAGGGTTTGTATTGAGGAGGCTGGCTTTGGTATTGAGTTTGCTGTGCGTTGTAGGGAGATTGGTAACCAGGAGCTAGACCGTGAGGACGAGGTGCATTCTGATACTGTGGTTGCTGATACTGCTGCTGGTACTGCTGTGGAGGCAGGTCTTGTGGATAGGGAGCCTGCCCAAAAGGCCCCATGTTGTTTGCATTAGGCATCATTCCTCCTCTCATCCCTCCCTCGAATTCTACTGGCACCAGTTCTCCATGATCGAGGATGTAGTACCTGTGATTTCTCCTGGTCAGGAAAGGCAAGATGACAATCATGACTATCCCGAAGATAGCAGCTTTTCTCAGTTTTCTCCTGACTTCCTCCATCAGCTGCTCCTGTTCTTCGGGTGACATACTTTGGTACTCATAGGTGTAGGACTTGAAATCGTAGTTACCCTGGCTGGCTTTGTCCCCCATTTTTCTTGAAAAACCGCTCATCAGTCTGGCAGAGTCATACTGCCTTTTGATGTTTTTGTCGGAAAGGACAGTATAGGCTTAATTGATTTCCTTGAACTTAGATTAGTAGCCTGGATGTGAGTCAGGATGGTACTGCTTGGCCAGACCGTAGTAAGCTTTTTTGATTTAGGATTAGGAGCTGTTTTTGGACACCCCCAGCGTGTCGTAGTAATTCTTGCTGGGGTCAAATTTGGGGATTTCATTATTGTAGAAGGCATATTTATTTTTGCTAAGGAGAGACCTGGCGGCAATATTGCGCATGCCATTGACTAACCCTTTTATCATCCTAATTAATAATAGTCCAAGTAATATATAAAACGATGAGAATTGCAGTCGCAATAAAAATAAAGGGTGGTTGGTTGCTGGGGAAAAAATCTATAATCGAAGGCAAAAATTTGTTTAGGGAGGTTGTTTTTAAATTTAGACAGTAACATTTCAATAGTAAGACTCCATAAGAGATATAAAATCAACGACTACTTAGGCCTCCGTTCTCGAACTCCCGGAACACTCGGTCAATGTACTGGTGATGCCTGGAAGGCAACTGCTGCTTGGCCGAAGACATACGCTTCAGGAGAACCTGGATGGGCTCGGCCTTTGCATGAGCCAAACTTTACAAATAGCGGTATCTGCTGCAGGGATCCAAACATAAGTCGTCAATGATGTAGTCGTCCCTCTCGACCTCCAGGTCCCGCTTAATTTATTTTCCCAACTCGGCGCAATCTAAAATTGAGTACTACATTAATTATTTATGAAATTACGATTAAATGCATTTAAAGGCCGCTCCCACCTCACTGCCCTCAGTCACAGTTTATCATATCATAGTCAGCTATCCACCGATCATGTCCCTCAGTATGACATATCTATCCCCCAAACCTCAACCTCGTCGATGTAGAAGTCCTCCTTCTTCGATAGAATTTATTTGTTGCCGAAGGTAACGGTCGGGGCTGTGCTACCAGAGTCCAGATCATTCTTTATGAATATGCCGTACTTGAAACCCATTCCAATGCCGATTCCCATATCCTTCTCTAAATACATGAAAAACTCATTGGCCCCTGTCCACTGGTAGACTTCAGGAACAGCACCATCCTTGAAAGTATAAATAAACATCTCTCCTCTTCCAGACTTTCCCAACCTGATGAAGTCAGTCACAAAGGCTCCAAATTTGTATCCTTTGTGCTCCTTGATGATCAAGATGGCAGGTTCGACTCCGTTGCATCTGTTGAGAAAAGTGGAGAAAGATGACCCGTCTCTTGTCGATCCATAAGCTTTGGTCCAATTATAGAGTTGATAGAGAACTGGCATTTTTTTTACAACATTACCGAACTCCTATTCTGACAGTATTTCTGATGGCTCTGAAAAACTGCCTAGCACTGCACTCGGGTTGATGATTTTCCCAGTGACTTCCTTCTCCAACACTTCTTCAGTTTTAGGTTGAATATTTTCGTGAATGATGTCAAAGAAGGGGATGTTGGTGAGTCTATTCTTCTACTCCATATCAATGGTCTCTCCTTTTTCCTCTGTTTCCTTGATGATGGTTTTGACCTTTTAAACCAACTCTGTCCCTACTTCCGATGCCTCCTTCTAGTTGTGTGCTGAAACAATGAAAGTCATGGAGGCTATTGCTTTGTGATCTATCTTCAGCTGTTTGAGCCTCTCCTTGTATTTCTTCTCTATCTTGCTGTTGCCAACTCTGTAGAGCATAAACTGGACGACCCCCTCCTTATGTGGGTTTTAGCTATCCTCCATCAACGGGATTTCCATAAAGGCTGCATCCTGAATGTCGATAGTCTCAACGATGGCGTTGAACTTCAGCAACCTTTCAACTCCGCCCGTAAACTTTTCAACATTTTACGGGTCATCGAGAAAAGGGTTGAAGATAAGATAGTTGGAGTTGATGGTCAGGGTACCCTTTATTTTACCGTTGAGCCCCACATTGTAATACACTGTATATTTGGCGTTGATTATTTATTGACTTTTTTCATTGACAATCTGAGATATTTTCTTTTTGGCCTTAGGCGAAGGGACCAACTCCAGTTTGCCAAGATCAGTATTTTCAGGAAGTTTTATCTTCTAAATATAAACAGATGTTTACCATGCCTGGATAGATGCTTCCACTGAGACTGTTCAAGGACCTGATATTTTTTTCACTTATGTCCAGTTTGATGGCCAGTCCCGAAATCGTGTCATTTTCGTTGGTTACATATTCTATGAACTTTTCCTCTTCTTTGGGGAAGATGTCATAGTACTGAGGGTGGCTGGGAGTCAGCTCCTCCTCCTCTTGATACTCGTTCTCGGCCCACTCTTGCATTTTGGGGACATTTTCATTGAGGTCGATTTTGAAGTTGATCCTGTCATATTTTTCCTCATCGTTCATGCTGTTGGACTTGCCAAAGAGGTTGAAGATAAACATTCTTGAAATACGATCAAATTACTATTATACTTCAAACACTATTATACCTACAAAGACTGTACTTGAAATCATATAAATCAATGCTGGCCACGCTTCTGCTGCTTCTTGCCAAAAAACTATGGCATCAGCTCTTGCCAATTTGTCTCTATCTTCTCTGCCGAACGAGGAGAGCCTTCTCTGTAATGGAAAGTTCTTCTCTAGAGAATATTCTTTCGCTCAAACTTCGGCTTCGGAGATTACTAACTCACCAGCTCAGAATGGATCCTGATGGTTGGCGACTGCTCTTTGTCACCTTCTTTGTATTCTGTTCTTACTTAGTCTTCATTCGCTTTTACTATGTTCTTTCCTTCTGCAGTTGGATGAAGATTGTGTTCAGCAGGGTCATTGGCCTCAGGGATGTTTGATCTTGGAACCTCCTCATTTGCCTCTATCCTGGCAAGCTCTTGTTGAAGCTCAGCCTCCTTCATTTGCATCTTCAATCTTTGGTTTTCCGTCTTCATTATATCAAGAGCTAATTCAAGGTCTCCTATTTTAGTTTTCATCCCTTCAAGCTCATGATTAGGGTCTTCAATGTTTCTGCTTGCTCTTGGAGTCATTTTAGCTTATACCAACCGATTTTAGCTAATTTTTTAGACGATAGCCATCAAGCGATTGATTTATTGTTCTTTTTAGGTGATAATGGTGGTAAATTCATTCTATCTATTTTTGAACATTTCTTTTACTTCCTGAAAGCAGCCTCCTTCAGTCATTTATTCTTTCTTTCCTTGTGATCGGCTAGAGCTTGATGAATTTTCCTTCTTGGGAGCATTGTTGATAACAGCTATGTATTGGTCATTTTCAAGGATAGGTCTTCTGATCGGACTATCTGGGCTGAACTATTCATCAAATTTTGGAGGCAAACTTGCTGTCTTTTTGAGCAACCGGTGGAGGTTGAATAGTTGCTATTTGTGGATACCAATCCAACTATCTATATTCTGCACCTCATTGTCAAGTCGGATCCTTGAAAGGTGAAGATCCTAGCTTCCATCACTATCAGCATTCCTTCTCACTGGAGAAGTCTGATTGGCAGGCTAGACCTCCTGAACCAGAGATTATATTTTCTCCATTTTTTGTGAGGTCAATTGCTCCAATTCGTCAATAAAAGATCTGTTGAGGATGGAATTGTTGATGGCTGATTCTGAAGTCATCATTCTTCTAAGCTCAGGTAAGTATCTTTTGACCTAGCTTTCCAGCAAAATGCCATTGAAGCAGTCTGTCTGAACTTCATGGTCCACCAACTCTTTATGGCTTCCTCGACTCTGAGGCCTCAGGTCTACAGATGTGATAGTATCCCTTCTGATGATGTTGTCCTAGTTGAGAGTTTTGCTTCTCACTATTTATTGAAGTTGCTCTTCAAAGGTCATTCCTGACCCGTCACTGTTGGGAGTGATACTACTGAACAGATGATTGGCTGCTTCTAATTTTCTTTGGAGACGCTAATTTTATTCCTAAACCTCTTTCTTCTGAGATTCCACAGTGATCAGTTTATTAAGCTTTGAAGTGGTATTTTTTTTGCAAATCATCAGCATAGAGTAGATTATTTCTATATCGTCCAGAACGAGTCTGATTTCTTACTCCATGTTGATGTTCTCAGGTTCCTTTCGAAGAATGGTCAGCTTCTGTCTGACTCGTTCTGTCATTTCAATCATCTGTCGAATTTTATAGTGATCGTATACTTCTGGAGGCAGCTACAGTTAATCCGATGCTTTTAGGCCCTCCTCCTTTTTATCCTCAATCTTTATCAGCTCGTTATCCCCTATCTCAATCATCTCGTTTGTGCCACTCTTCTTTCTCTACCTGCTCTAGTGGATGGAATTCTGAATTTACTACAAAGAAGGTTCTTTCTCTTGTGCAAGCTAATTTATCAGCTCGGGAATCTATACTTCTTATATGTGTTATTCGCCTGTATTTGGCTAAGCATCTTCAACTGCCTCAATGTTATCCAAAGCGGTCTGGCTGACTTCCTCTGGATTGTCGGCTACCGATGCTTACTCTTCAGGATTTTAGGCAGTGCTATCGATTCTTCTTTCAGGAGGTCTTTATTGAGCTTATTCAGGAGGAACTCTATGTCCTGGATCCTAGTCTGGTCTTTTTTCCTTTTGTTTCTCGTCTAGCTATTTCTTATTTTCAGTTCCTTTATTGGTATTTGAAGGGATGAAATCGGGTCTTTCATTTCCACTGTATGATCCTGAACTTGGGAGTCCATCATCTAAGGGAACAGCAGCTACTCCTTCAAACGCTACTGCTGTCGGGAATCCTTTGAGGTAATTGGGCAGATTGGCTTGATATAGTGCCTCATTATGGCTCACAAGAATCCTATTCTGCTGAGATAATTTTTGAATTTATTATTGAGCTTTGGCCAAGTTCATTTCCAACTGCTTGTTGATCTGCTCGAGAAAAGGAGATGATGGGTGAGGGATCCAACCTGCCGACAGAGCGTTAAAGGGATTAGGAGCAACTTGATGATGGGCTCGATGTTCTTGCTCTTTCTTCAGATTATGAAGCTACTCTTCCAACTCATCTATCTTTGTCTCCAATATTGTAATAAATTTGTCCTTAGCTTTGATTATGTTCTTCATTTCCCTATTTTCTCTTACCAGCTCTTCACTTCCCCTTTGAGCATGCTCTTCTATAGTCGGAGGAGTAACTCGATGTCCAGGATCCCAATCTGAACGTCTTTGGGTTTCCTCTTCAGGAGGCAGTCTATGACCTGGATCAAAATCTGGTCTTCTTTGTAAATTTTATTATTCCTCCTGAGGAGGTAGTGGAGCTCGGTGCCCTGGATCAAAAGTCTTTCTTCTAGTTTCCTAAGCTTCTTCTGTATCATACTCCAGTTCATTGATAGGCGATACAATATTTTAATTGGCATTTTAAGGCTGCTTAAATTCCCCAGTCTCCTGAACTGAATTCATTTCCTCTGCCAAGCTATGAGGCTACTCCTTCTGTTCTTCCTTTTAGTCTGAGGACATTTTTACAATTTCCTCTATCAGTTTTTTCTTATTGATGTGTGCAGGGATGAAATCAGGACGTTAGTGTTTGTTGTTGCTATCAGGTTACTCAGAGGGACCTCGATAGTCATCGACAGCGTAAGCTGCAATAGCATAGATCGTTCTGTCAAGAGGAAAACCCATCATATAGTTCGGCAAATTTGCCTGATATAAAGCCTCATTGTGACTGAGCAAAATTTTATTCTGGTAATTTAGTTCCTCGACTTGTTTGTGGGAATTTTATAGGCCATGTTCTAACAGCTTGATTGTCTGCCTTAGCACATCAACTTCATCATCTTCCTCCTACTTTTCCTTATTTTCCTTCTTCTATACCTATGCCGCCTATTCCCCTGCCTGAATTGCCATTTCGGACGTGGTCAATGGTCTAGTTTAGCTTGCAGTGTGAGTGACGTTATCTATTCCGAGCCCCAGAATAAGATGATCTCTGATGGGTGGGTAGGCTGCTCGGATGACTTCCTCAGACCCTCCCATATTGAAAGTAGGAGATGAATCATATGATTCATATGTTTGGCTTTCCTTACTCACCAGACCCATTATCATTTGCTTGCTCTATTTCCTTTGCCGAGATCCTCTAAGCATTTTTAGTTCTTCCTCAAGTTGAATCAACTCTTCTTCCTTCTATTATAGTCTGATCTTGACTTCCTCATAATCTCTGACCACCCGTTCATGAGTGCTTGTGAGATGGGTCACTTCAAATTATTTGACATAGAGCTGCTGTAAAGCATTTTGTAGTTCCCTATCCTTGGCTTCCTCCCCTTCCTCCAGCTCCTTGTTTCTTTCTTCGATGTCTGAGACATGTCTGAGTAATTTATCATAACCCTCATTTTTCATAATGATGTTTTCTACATGCCTTTCATTTTCCACTTCGAGCTGAGACTCGCTTTCCTCTTTCATTTTGATATGGTCTTCGAGTTTGCCAATAATGCCCAGGTACTCTCCTATCAGATGATTTTTATACGTGATATCTCTGTTCAGCAGGTTCACCTCTGCTGTCAACTCCTCGTTTTCTTGAATTGTTTTTCTTGATTTCTGCTAAAATTTACACAACTTATCTGAGCTCGAAATCACCTTTTCTTCTAATACTTAACACTCTTGCTTAAGGTTTTCAATTTCAGCATCCAAGTTTTTAGCAACTGACTTTAGCGATTTTATCTGCTGTTAGCTTTTCTTCATTTACTATCTGCAGTGAGCGTGCACTTCTTTTTGACTTTCCGGATAGCTGTTGACTATGTGTTTGATTCGGGCTGTGAGAAGGTCCAATTCAACTGCAAGAGATTGCTATGATGAAGACGATGACTTACTATCTTTAAGTAAAGCCTTCACTTACCTGACAAACTTTTAGTAACTTTCAACAGTGCTACTTTTAGAGCCAAGCCTTCCCTCTCTCTTGAAGTTATGTCTCTAGCGGTCCTTTGATAATTTTTATGTTTTTTCCATCTACTGCTCTAGTTTTTCTTGTAACTTGAACAGCTTGTCCATCAAAACTTCCTCTTTGTCCATCACTCTCCTTATGAACTTCTCCAGAACCTCCACATACCCATCAAATCCAACAAAATTTTTCTTATCCTGTAATCTTTCTAGCAACATTAATCCTTAGTTCAGCTCCGTTTGTTTATAATTTTTAGCTTTTTTGATATTTTCCTATATCTTTCTTTCGCAATCTAACTCTGTCTGCAAAATGGGAATCACTTTTCCATACACGATATCTTCCAGTCTGGCTAGTTGATCAGGAGTGATCTCGCCATCTAGAAGATCGTCTTCCGAAAACTTCTTTTTGTTTCTGTTACTGTGGACTTTCTTACTGAATTTAGAGCTGATTGTCTCGAAAGGACGATTTTGATCCTTGCTCAAATAGGATGTTAATTTTTATCGATGCAAATAGTACCTGCTGCATAGACTTTCCTCTTCACTGCGATCATACCTCAACAATTCTGTAGCTACTGCATCCGCTGAATTTAATACTTCATTGATGAGCATTTTCACTTTGTCCTATCCTCTACTGACTGTGCTTCCAGCAGTGGCCCTTCCACGGAGTGACAAGTTGTACTATCGTTATTTTTGTGACAAGTAGTGATCCCTGAGGTGAGGAGCTGCATTATTTCTGGCTGTCGGTGATTGAGGGGGAGACATAATTTTTCGGTGCCCCGTTGATCGAATGTATACATTTGGGGGTTGCTCTTGATTTTTGGGTTGATACTTGTATTTTTGATGGTGCATTAAGCTCTCTAGTAAGCTACCCTATCAATATAAGTGATATTAATATAGGAGATGAGCTATATTATACCTGTAGTTTGAACAGCATGAAACGAAATCATACCGATTTTGAAATCAACCTCACCGCATGCTCTTCCTCCCTCAACGAGGATCTCAACTCACCCCTTGTCGAAGAAGCATCTCCTTCCCCCGTCAAACATCCTCTTCGGAAGTCCAGAAGCAGAAAATAAAGGTATCCTTAGAGTGATCTCTAACTCAAAAAGGAAGGACAAGAAATGGATGTGAAAAAGATTGCCAAGAAGAAAGAGCGGCCCAAGAAGAAATTTTCGTGGCCTATCTGGAAAAAACTCTTCCGCTACTCGATGGAAAGAAAGGTCCACTTTTTCTCCAGTTTGGCATTGAATATTGGGTTCGCTGTGATCGCAAGTTTACTGCCCCTAAAGGTCGGAGAAGTTTTAGACGAGATCACCAAGACTAGCACCGATGAATCAGCTGGTAACATGGACAGTCTCTAAAACAACATCATCTCTTTGGGAATTATGACCTTCTTCCTCGCTATCGCCACCCTGTCACGCTTTCTCAGCCTGCAATTTCTTCAGGAATTACTGGCAGTAGACATGAGAAATGACTTCTACCAAAGATTCATGAGCTTCGACGTGCACTTCTTCGAGCAATACAAATCTGGAGAATTGGTGAGTCGCCTGACTTCAGACGTCAAGCAGGCCAAGACAGCCATCAGCCAAAACCTAACCTTTTTCATAAAGAACATGGTGGTGATTGCAGCCAGCATGTGTGTGCTCTTTTCGATCAACAGATTTCTGACCTTTTTGGTGTTGTTCCTTGTTCCTTTCTATCTGATAATTACCGTCTTCTACAGCAGACGCAAGAAAATCCTCACCAGAGAGTACCAGGATGTTGAAGCTGAGATCTCTGGTCTAGTGGCTGAAAAGTTTTCAGGAATCCAACTCGTAAAAGCTTACGGCACATAAAATAGTTAAGTTCAAAAATACAGAGATAGCATCGGGCAGGGCTACCAGATCACAAGAAAAAAAATTCTACTATAAGGAATGTACAGCTCCTGCAGTGAGTTTCTTCCCTACATGGCCATCATGATGGTCCTCTGGTATGGAGGATAAATGGTCATCTCAGGGTCAACTTAAATCACAGCAGGGTAGCTCACCTCTTTCATCCTTTACTGCAAGAGCTTAGCTACCTCTTCATCGACAATTGCCAACAGCTACACCAACATCATCAATGGAACCTATGCTGTTCAAAAAGTCTTTGAAATGCTCGAATATCAGCCTTTGGTGGACGAGAAAAAGGGGGAAGAAGGAAACATCTCAGGAGCAATAGAGTTCAAAAATGTAACTTTTAAGTACCCTCTCTCAAGCACCCTGGCTCTTAGAGATCTCTCCTTCACAATCAATGAAGGATAGTATGTCGCCTTTGTCGGCGAAAGTGGCTCAGGAAAGTCAACCATTATCAAGCTCATCTAAAAGTTTTATCGAATCGAATCGGGAACAATCACTTTTGGAGGACAAGACCAGAACAGCCTGAGCGCTCATTCCATCCGACGACAAATAGGCCTTGTTAATCAAGAAGCAACTCTTTTTTCAGGAAGTATTAAAGATAACATTACCTATGGTCTGGAGGAGTTCACCGACTAAGAAATCATTGATGCTGCCGAGAGAGCAGGTTGTATGGAGTTCCTCAGTAACTCAAAACGTTTCCCAATGAAATTTCTTTCTGAAGTTGGTGAGAGGGGCAGTCAACTCAGTGGAGGCCAAAAGCAAAGGATTTCAATAGCCAGAGCTCTCCTTAGAAACCCAAAAGTGATCATTTTTGATGAAGCAACATCAGCTCTGGATTCCAACAGTTAGCATATGGTCAAATAATCCATAGAGAATCTCGCAATCAACAATCGAGCAGACAAGCCCACCATAATTGTCATAGCTCACAGACTATCGACCATAATAAACGCTAACCGCATTTTTGTGATGCGAAATGGGCAGATTGAGGAAATAGGGACTCACCGTTAATTGAGATAGCAGGGGGGATACTACTATCAGTTGATTCAGAAGCAGTTGTAAGATGCACCTGAATTGATTAGCCCTGCTGCCAAAAGGAAAGGCTACTTCCCGCCTTCCAAGGAATGATATCTATCACCTTTTATGAACACAATTATTTGCCTTGCTTTAAGACATTTTCATATCTATTCATTTCTTATACTCGATGTGTTAAGCTATGATTCAAAGCTTTAATTTCTTTGATAAATTTTGATAATGAACAGAAAAAAACAGGAAGTATAACTCTAAACCACCGACACCTAAAGCCTCAGAAATTCCCTCCTCAACGAAGGGCTCGTTGATGACACCACGTCAGCCAAGCTCAAAAGGAAATCGATAGGAAGTAAGAAGCCTCTTGACTAGGAAGACAATGACTCTTCTGAGCATAATATTTCAACTTCCAAGGAAAAAGGAAAACACAAAAAAGCCAAGGAAAAGAAAAAATTCTCCTGGTCGATCTGGAAGAAACTCTTTCGCTATTCGATGAGAAGAAAATACCATTTTATTCTTGGTTTGACTCTTAATGTTTTATTTGCCATGGCAGTCAGTCTTCTTCCTCTCAAGGTGGGACAAGTGCTTGATTAGATCACAGCTGCCACTGACGATGAGTCGCCAAGCAACCTCGACACTCTCAAGTCCAGCATTATTGTATTAGGCATCATGACCTTCTTCCTCGCCATCGCCACCTTCACCCGCTTCCTCAGCCTGCAATTCCTTCAGGAATTTTTGGCAATGGACATGAGAAACGACTTTTATCAGAAGTTCATCGAGAATGATTTATACTTCTTCGAGCAATACAAATCTGGAGAATTGGTGAGTAGGCTGAGTTCAGACGTAAACCAAGCAAAATCAGCCATCAGCAACAATCTAACTTTTTTCATCAGAAACTTCGTGGTGATATCAGCCAGCATATTTGTGCTGTTTGCCATCAATGCCAAGCTGACTCTCCTGGTGCTACTTATCGTCCCTTTCTATCTGGCAATCACCATGTTCTACAGCAAAAGGAACAAGGTGCTGGTGAGGGAGTATCAGGATGTTCAGGCCTAAATCGCTGGACTTGTTGCCTAAAAATTTTCAGGCATTCAGGTGGTAAAAGCCTACAGCACTGAAAAAATAGAGACTTAAAGATATAGAGAGGCCATCACCAAGGGCTACGAAATCAACAAGAAAAAGATCTACCTCTCGGCCATGTACAACTCTTGTAGTTAATTTTTGCCCTACCTCGGAATGATGTTGGTCCTTTTCTACGGAGGATAAATGGTGATCTCAGGTTCTTCTGAACTCACAGCAGGATAGCTCACCTCTTTTATCCTCTATTGCAAAAGCTTGGCCAGCTCCTCCTCGGGTCTTGCCAACAGCTATACAAACATCATCAATGGTACTTACGCCGTCCAAAAAGTTTTCTAAATGCTTGACTATCAGCCTTTGGTGGATGAGAGTAAAGGCGAAAACCATAAGATCACAGGATAGATAGAGTTTAGAAATGTGACTTTCAAGTATCCGTTATCGAAGACTGTCGCATTGAGAGATATCTCCTTCGCAATCAATGAAGGATAGTATGTCGCCTTTGTTGGATAAAGCGGCTCAGGAAAATCAACCATCATCAAACTCATCGAAAAATTTTATTAAATCGAATCAGGCAGCATCAGGTACGGGAATCACTAACAGCAATCAATCAACGCAGCCCACCTTAGAAAACAAATAGGCCTTGTCAACCAGGAAGCCACTCTCTTCTCGGGAACAATAAGGTCTAACATAGTATATGGCTACGACAACCCCTCTGAGGAAGATATTATTGATGCTGCTGAGAAGGCAGGCTGCATGGAGTTTCTCAGCAACAACAAAAGCTTCCCAGATATGTTTTAATCCTAAGTCGGAGAAAAAGGTAACCAACTTAGCGGTGGACAAAGACAAAGAGTATCGATAGCAAGAGCTCTCCTCAGAAAGCCAAAAATAATAATATTTGATGAGGCAACCTCAGCTCTTGACTCCAACAGCGAACACATGGTTCAACAGTCTATCTAAAGCCTGGCTGGAAATTAGCTTGTAGATAAGCCAACAATCATCGTGATCGCCCACAGATTATCGACTATCATCAACGCCAACCGTATCTTCGTGATGAGGAACGGACAGATCGTTGAAGTCGGCAAGCACAGTGAACTTATCTAACAGCAAGGCTACTACTTCCAACTGATCGAGAAGCAACTGTCAGGTACTCCTGAACTGATGAGTCCGAACCCTTTGAAGAGCAGCATCGAACCCGCTAAGAAAGGTTACCAACCTCCCGACTAATTTTGATTTGTGTACTAGATAAATCTATAATAAGCAGTTTTATTATATTGATGGCCTAAGGTGACCCACTTAACCCAATAGAGGAGGAAGAGTAAACCTATAAGCAGGAACTTGGACTAAAAAAGATGCTCTATCGCTACGAACATTAAAATGAGCAACTTAAGGCACAAATCAAAGCTCTGACTTAGAGATTGGCGGATATCCGGGCCAAAAAAGAAGAACCTCCTGCGCCTTCTGCTTCACCAGAAAAGCCCAATGAGTATCGACTCAACTTGCTGAAACAAGAAATGAAGAGCCTGTATTCTGAGATAGAAAAAACCACCCTTTAAATAAAAAAGAACAAAGAGGAAATCAACTAATATCAGGAAATCAGATGCATTGAACTCACCAATCAAGTTCGCAAGGAAGAAAAATAAATCGAGACTTTCAAGAAATAAATCGAAAGGTATGAGAATATGCAGCAACAGAAAAAATTTGCACTCCAGGCCATGGACCTCCACCAAAGCACACTCAGGATCAGCACCCACAGCGACAAACTCAAGCAAATTGAGCATGATCTGTAGTAGACAAGGAAGAGCATAAGAGAGCTAGAGAGAAACAGGGATCAGGTGGACCGGTCAGCAATCAAAAGACAGAGCTATGTAGTCAGTTTGAACACGAAGACCCGACAATACAAGAACATTGGCAGATAGAGCCATCCGGTGGTGCACCCAGACGAGAGCCGAGCCCAGAAAGGTCTATGGCACATGTAGTACACATAATAAAATTACAACAAAGTAAAATAGGAGTTGTAAACGCTTCAAAGATAGAAGCAAAGAATTATCGGCTCTCTCAAAAATGAGAACCTTCTGCTGAAAAACAGATTCGCATAACTCTCTCAGGATGCCGAACAGTTCAATAAATCCATTCACCTTCCTTAAATTTAGCATCCTCGAGTGGCCAAAAAAATTACCCTTGTGAACAGTAATCATAGTGTCAAACTTAATCAAAGTATCAACTCTTCTAGGGCCCATAGTCCTCCCAGGCTACTCAATGTCGGCCCGAAAGAATTCGAAAGAAGCAACGACAAAAACTATCAACCTAGAAAACTTAGAAAAATAGAGTGGGAGTCAGCTAACTACCGCACAAATGGAATATAGTGGAACGACGCTCATCTCAGATCTCCGATAGCTGGTATAAACCTGTGGTTCGATGGCTCCCTGGTGGGAATCCAATTTCTGCACAGAATGGGAGAAAGCAGCCAGCACCTTCACTTAGTCACGAAGTCGATCAACCCAGTCCAGTATAGGCTAACAGGAAATGACTATCTCGAAAATGTGATCCTTTGGATCAGTGACAACAAAATTACAGGTATCGAGCTGACTTCAAAAAATGGAAGGCACGATTCATTCGGAAGCAAAGCAAAAGGGCGCAAATTTGACTTTGCTATCAAAGACCCAGAGAAACCTGTTTTTAGCTACGGTCGCTTCAGGATAAGCAACAACATCTCAGAGATCACCAAGCTGGGCTTTGAGTCTGTCTGAATGATTTTATATTTCGGTGGAAGGCTATAGAGTCTATTTGCTTAAATTTCTATATCGAGTATCGAAGAATGGAAAGAACCCTGAGCAAAAACAAGAGAAAATACAGCGAGCTTCAAAAATATATCCAAAGCTAATCGACCTCCCTCACTAACATTTTCACTGAGGCAGAATAGTATCCCTCCTTCTTCCAGGACAATCTGGTCGACTCTGACCGCACCATCAAACTCTTCTACCACCAACAGTACGCTCACTAAACCATTTTTTACTTTCAGCTACTGAAGCTCATTTACGAGACCGAGGAAACATATTTCGAGAAGTATCTGGCCAAGATATATGACCTCATCGATAACCCTGAATTTCAGATGCAATCTCCACCTAGGGGACACAAGTATCACGTGGGGTTGACAGATTTCAAAATGAAGAGAATGATTCAGTAGTTTTTGGATGAACTGGGCGAAGGAAGTGCAGGAGTCTCCGAAGTGCTTGTGAAGTACCCCATCATGGACAAAATATTTGTCATATTCATGAAAACCATCCTCCTTCTGGGAGACATGTGCCAGTCTTTTGACTAAAGCATCGATACAGTTGAACTTTATGAGTTTTTAGCAGATTATTTCGAGGTCGGTGTTACCTACTACACAAACTGCATCAAATTCAACCTCACCGATATATTTGTTTACTTCTAAACAGCCTCATAAATATACCTGGCATTCATTACTCCCAAATAAAGCGATAAATCCTTGCCGGCATCTGAAGTATACTATCAATCTGAGGAAGAAGATGCCTTTAACATCAGTTCAGTCAGACAAATGGTCTCTGAGATCGACATTGCAGCTGAAGAGGAGTGTTTTGATATCTCTAAGCAAGGAAATAGCATCAATGAAAGCTAGTAAATCGAGTATGACTACTCCCATACTCAGGATGTTAGGCCCTCAAAAAGCACACAAGAGCCAAGTTAACTAAAACTGAGTGGTTTGGGGAGTGGAGAGGACAGTAGTTTACAGAGTCTCAACTTCATCAAATCCAATAAAATACTCGAAAAGTAGAATATCAACGACAAAAATAGTATCTTGAAACCGTATATTAATATGAAAAAATGTTTCGAAATCCAAGAAGTACCAATGGAGCTCTAAAATGCATCAAGCCCTTTGGCTACTCCTGGAGGAGCCTCTTATGTCGAAAGAAAATACTAGGATAGCTACATGTTCTCAGCTTATCGATACAAGGATAGCATTGCTGACCACATCAGTTTTGTAGACACAGGAGAAAGCTAAAATATTTTCAGAAATGCCAGGCCAGGTCTAAAGAGCGAGAACAAGTGGGCATCCTTAAAGCAGGAAGCCTAGGTACTTTTTGAAGAACCTCAGACAAAGACACTGAAAAATCTCAAAAATTTATACGAAATGCGCAGCATCAAAACAATCATAAGCTGCAATGACAGCTAAAGTTTTAATGCCGACACTCCAACTGCCAGGTCCAATTTCCAAACTTCATTCACTTCCTTCAACCCATCTTTCCAGCCTTCTGGCAAAGGCAGCCACGATGGACCTTACCTTCAAAGTCCACCCAAAAATAATGCCTACACAAAATATGGATACATAAATCATAACATTAGCCATGAATATACAAACTCGATTCTGCTGAAACAGTTGGGAGAACCGTTCAAGGGAAACATTTCGGGAGTAAAAGCTCGGGCTCGAAAGGAGAGAACTCGCATTCAGAATATGATAAATTTTTGATTTAAATAATGAAGTCTTACGACAAATATGAAAAAGCAGGAAGCCTCTCGTTCCAGCTCCAGAAATACTAAAACAGCCCCAAGTACCAACCCGAAGACAGAAACTAGGGTCATTCATCAATCCCAACTTAAGAAATCAATGTTCCAAATACCAAATTATCATTGTTAGAGTCATCTCCCAAATCAACCCGAGCAAAGTCAAGGTCGAAAGGCAAGCACAGCTAAAAATCATCAACTATCAAACTAACATCAGCTCCTCCTCCAACTGAGCCATAGGATGAAGATTTGATATTCGAGCAGTGCCTGAGCCTAACTAGTCGCATCGAAAACTTTAAGAAAGAGAAATACTAGCAAGTTGTTCAGGAGTATGAAGAGGAAGAAAGGAAAAAGATAGATTTTCTGTTTCAAAAGCACAGACAGCAAGTTCACCAAAAATACTAATAAAAGCGTAAGGAGCTAAAGGTCATCTATTAGAGATAGTCAAGCCGCATCAGCAAGGGTCTTGAGGACACAAAAAAATTCAAAGAGGCATACTTGAGCATTTTATAGGACTTGAAGGAAAAGAAGAAGAAACTAGATGATGAGCTCAATGCTTCAGTGGAAAGAGTCCAAGGGCTAAAGGGTCAGTTGGTTTATTAGTGGAAGAAGAGCAGCAACGAGGAGATCCTGAAGTGTCTGAAGAGTGCCTGATGTTGATATTATTAGTTCATACCAAAATAGATCAGATGGCGATAGTTCCAGGTAGATACTTAGCAACGATTTCCATCTCCTTAGAAAGCTCGTTCAAATTCTCAGCAAAACGCTTATACTGTTATTCACTCAACTTTATGTCCTCAATCACCTTGAACTCTCCCCCTCCCAGGCAGTACGTTGGCATCGAAAAGCACAGCCCAGAAGGAACATTGTACATATTCTGAGGGACAATAACTCCCATCGAAACAGGTCGATCGCTGCCCTGGAACCAGTCCCTTAAATGGTCAGCAATGGCCTTGGTCGAAGATATGTAGGCATTCCCCTTTGTCTTCTCCTGAATAAAGCCTCCCCTCTCATACACCTCTTTCTACAGCAAATCGAGGTCGAGACCCTTCATTTTTTACCTCACCTCCTCACTAGACAGCCCCTCGACTTCTATACGTGAGGCATCCCAGAGTTATTTTCTGCTGTGGTTTCCCCAGACAGCCAGGTTAGTGATTTAGTAGGGCTTACAATTGAAGTATTTGGCAGTCTGGGTAACAGGATAGGTACTTGACCAAGGAAGCGGTTGTAGTCGAGACGAGTCAAGGCTGTAAAGTTAGATTTTGGGATGCTGGGAGCATTATGAGCGAGGACCAAACAATTGGTACAGGTCTATATCGAATGAAAGATACGGGGTTGGCAACAACCAGACTTTTGCACGTCTTTTTGGCGTACTTGTCTAAATATCTCCCCTGCTTCTGGAAAATGGCTGCATTTTACTGGAAGACATCATTCCTATCCTGTCCTGGTTTTCTGGGAACTGCCCCGAGGAAGATGGCCACATCAGCCTAGTGGTAGGGCATCTCCTAGTCTTGGTCGGTATAGATGGAAATCTTTTTAACCTTTCTAAAGCAGCAGTCAATGAGCTATTCTCTGAGGATGGTGAGGGCTTCCCTCTTACTCTCCACGTCGATCAGTCGGAGGTCGATTTCGATTTAAGGTCCAAACACAACTCCCCCTCCGAGTGAGCTAAACAAAGAATAAGCTATTTTTCCGCAAACGCCGGTCATTACAACGATCAAGGTCCTCATTTTTTGAATTATATTACACCATCTATCCTACTTTATATCAAAGCCAACTTATTTGGCTCTCCTCCTCTCATCCTCTCAACTCCTTTCAATTTATCAGTCTTTGTCCTTATTATTACTTCCCATATAACCACCCATAAATTTATTAACATATGCGGTCGCTCTATACCTAGGATATCGAGGGTAACTCTTTGCTAAAGCAGGCACCAAGCCCCGACTGACCATCTTCACCAAAAATTATTACAAACAGCGACACGAAGATGTCCTCATGCGAAGCCCACCATAGCATAACTAATGGTTCGTCCCTCTTCCCAAAGCCCCCAAGCCAGATTACTCCCGATAACCTGCTCGGA